>Ga0247611_10009497_pt1 | contig 11676 bp, 12 predicted proteins | sample 177DNAGHGhighgp2_FD_192422 | JGI IMG/M metagenome (GOLD analysis project Ga0247611, IMG submission 192422) | Sheep rumen microbial communities from Palmerston North, Manawatu-Wanganui, New Zealand - 1770 DNA GHGhigh gp2 | ecosystem: Host-associated > Mammals > Digestive system > Stomach > Rumen... | reverse complement strand
GTTGCTGGTGTTGCTCTTGGAACGCGACCAGGCTGCCTTCGCGGCCTCCTTCACGCGGCGCTCGCGCGTCGTGTTGGAGTAATACTTGGTGTAGGTCCCGTTGCTGATGACGAAAATCTGGATGTAATCGAACAGGCCGTTGCCGGCCCAGAAGGACTCCCGTCCGTAACGGTCGATCTGGTTGAACGCCTCCCGGATGTTCACCCCGCGGCGCTTCAGCTCGACGTGGACCATCGGCAGGCCGTTGACGAGGATGGTGACGTCGTAGCGGTTGCCCCGGGAGCCGCCCTCGGGGACGTACTGGTTGATGACCTGGGTGCGGTTCCGGAAGATGTTCTTCTTGTCGATGAGACGGACGTTCCGCTTTGTCCCGTCGTCCATCAGGCAGGAAATGGCCGTGTCGCTTTCCTGGATCATCTTCGTCTTCTCGACGATGCCGGCATTCGGGCGGGCGAGCTCGGCCTTGAAGAACCGTTCCCACTCGCCGTCGGAGAAGGTGAGCCCGTTGAGCTCCTCTATGCGGGCCCTGAGGTTGGCCACCAGTTCGGCTTCCGTATGGATCGGGACGTAGTCGTAGCCCTGGGAGCAGAGCTGCTCGATGAGCCGCTCCTCCATCTGCTGCTCGCTCTGGTAGCCGGTGCCGGCCTTCCGGATAGGCTCGTAGGAGACCGCTACGGTCGCGTTCTCGAACTCGGCTATGTTCTTGTACTCCATCATAGACTAACGGATAGGTTCGTTTTTCTCCTTCTCGGTGCGGAGGTCATCAAGGATCCTGCCTTTATAGGAGAAATACTTGGGCCCCTGATAGGCTCCCGAGGTGTTCCTCTTCTCTTCGGGCATGAAAGTGCCGACGAACGGAGAGAGCTTGTAGATGCGGCCCTCGTACTCGATCTGGTCCTCGGAGGCGACCTTGACCTTGATGCCCGTAGGGACGAAGGTCAGCTCGGAGCCGATGGGGATGTTCACCATGCTGAACTTGAAACGGGGCCTTTGCGGATACATCTTCGTCGGCGCCGTCCTTTCTGGGTCCTCGGGCTTGGGAACGACAGGCTTGTTGTCTTCGTACAGCATGATCTCCGCGTCATCGAGCAGCATCGCCTCGTCCCGAAGAATCTCCAAGGCAAGCTCCGGCCGGATGTTGAAGAACTCCCGGCTCTGGCGGATCCGGAGGTCCGTCAGGCGATCGATGGCCTTGTGGATCTTCTTCTCAACGATGTCGTACTTCACCGTCTTCAAGGTCGCGAAGATTTCAAACGGCAAAGGGACTGCCGTGTTGTCCAGTTCCTTGGAACGGACATCAACGGGGCGGCTGCTCTTGCCAATCTTCACCCAGTCCTCACGGAAAGACGGGTTGGTAAGGATATAGACATATCCGGGGACCTTGTCATTGTTCATTTTCACCGATTGAATTTAGTAATGCTAAGTTGATTACAAAACGAGATATCCAACTTTCCTGATACCAATAAGCCCTCTACCAATATACTGGGCATCAATCTCGTCATAAGTCACCTCGTCATAAGTCACCTCGTCGTAAGTCACTTCATCATAACTCACTTCATCATAGTCCACTAAATCATAGTCCACTAAATCAAAACCCATTAGTCGAAGGATGTAATCGGGCAAGGAATAATCTTGCTTCACAATGCCAAAGAATGTCCAGCCATGATCAACACAAGCAGAGATGAAAAACTCTTCTTTGACGGAGAACAATGCTCCGCCAATTAACGAACCGAGGAAACTTCCGAGTAAATATCCAACAGTGGGAAACTCAAGCAGAATTCCTTGAACTGCAACACCACAGATATAACTTGAGGCAGCGATAAAGGTCGTTCTATCCACCCTATAGAGGAATTCTTCTTTTGGGATTTCTTTTCTAACCCATGAAATACTATCTGATGCAATGCTCATCGCAGTAGTAACCAGTACTGCAATCCCAGAAGGGAAGGAAGGCGTTGATGCTGCATTCTTAATCGCATCGCCTAAGTATCCCAGCTCCGCCGCAGTGGTGATCGCTGCAATCAACGTCCCTCTTATAACCCCATTTGCAGCACCAGCCGCCCCCGCTTTCCCAATATTTGCAATATCTTCGTATGTGATGACTCCGTCATCAAGTTCTTTTTTGAGGCAAGCTAAAATCTCAGGCGCAACTTTAAGCAAAGCAGATGTCCACATGGCTGTCAATCCCGAGTTGATGATCTTCTGCATCAAGTATGCGCGATCAGCGACTCTCGCGGCGGTTATATCATAGTCTGCAGGATCAAAAGATCCTTCCTTTGCACATTCTTGTAGTTGCTTACTTTGTTCAAATGTCAACGGAAATGACTTTTCCCCGTTGGGCCCTTCAATATGATCAGTCAGTCGGTCACGGGTCTCAATCAAGGCTTTGACATTAGCGGCCTGCGCTTCGCTACCAGAGTCTAAATATTGGTCAATTCTCCTTTGTAAAGCCTCTCTTGCATCTTTTAACTGTCCAGCAGGAATAAGCCTGGTTTGACTTTCGTATTTTGACAGATTCAAATCTGTATTCTCATCAAGTCCCTTCGTCTTTAAAAATTCTTCTTGGGTACAATCTGGGTGCTTTTTTAAATAATCATTGTATTCCTGTTTAAGAGTTCTTGCTTGTTCTAGTCCGCTGTCCTTCCCTTCTTCATAAAACTTCAGGCTGAACTGTTCATCCCAGGAAGTAGTAATATCTGGACCGCCTAAAACTGCTCTGGCATCAGGAGAATCTTCTGCTATTGCCCACGAATTGGTTCTCATAGCAGCAGCGGAAATACGATAAGTATATGCATGCCAATACTCGGCAATGAAACCGTGGAGAGATTTATTACCGGAAATCTCTCCATCCAACTTCATCGCGCTTGAATTGATTCTCCACGCTAGTTGCATTATCCTATTATCAATATTTTGGATATATGCTCCATTTAACGCAGATGCCCGAGCCGCCCCCACGAAAAACTGGGAACTACTCAAGAAATAGTCATATCCTTTTGCGACTTGGCTCTCAGTACTTTGTTTTATAGCCCAAGGCATATCTATATCTTTGACAAGTTTTGAAAGAAGCTCTTACTCTTCTTCTGCTGATATGATTGAATTCTCTTTCAGATAATCATCCAAAACATCGCGAATAAAAATCAAATTACCGAAAAGGTACTTCGCGCTTGAATTTACTGTCCTTGTGGAAACAGAGTCAACAGTATTATCCTTTAATCGATCCCAATAAGATTTCTTATCATTGTCGCCATCGCTCTCAATGCTAATCACTGCATTGATGAAAAGTAGAGCTGGATTTATTATATTCAAAGCATTTAATATGGCATCACTGAATTGCTCTCCCGGAGTATTCAGTTGCTGCTCTTTTTTTAGGCCAAGATTGAACTTTTTGTTTAAATATTCGATTATGTCTACTAAATCCTTCTGGAAGGATTGCATATCTTTTCGGTCCAATAACTCAGGACCGCAATAGATCCAGGCCTGTTGTCCGGAATAGCCAATACGTATTCCGTATTTATTATATTTTTGTGCAAAAGGCTTAAAAGGTTTCCATGACCCTAAAAACAATTGCAAATTCTTGTTTGAATGCTTGACTTCTTTTTGATTCGGAAGCTGAATGTTTGTTTTAATACCTTTCTTATGTAAAGATATTTCCAATATGTGGCATTGGTATTCCTCCTTGTCTTTTAAGGGGATAATGTGAATCGTCGGGGTGATGGATGCGTTAGCTTCCATATTAAAGTCAGGTTCCATAATATAATAAGTTTAAACATTATTCTAATGTTTGCATGTAGACTAACTAGTTGAACAAACTCTCTTATTAGATATATCTTTTGAAAGTCAATAACTGGTCACGGTAAAACTCATATTGCTGCTGACGGGCCTTGATCTCCGCAGGAAGACCCTCGGAGAGGCTGGTAGTCAGTGCTTCGAGTTTGTCAAGTATAACAACAATCCTTTTTTGTTCTGTAAGTGTCGGAATAGGAATCTGCAGCTGATTGAATGCGACCATATCAACCCCGGCGAAATTACCTTGATTGATATGAGCCTTACACCAATCATCAACAAGGAACATATAAAAATAGATGTACATGATGTCTATTTTCTTTTGCCAACTTGCTTTCGGTGTTAAACAAGTGAAGCGTTGATTAGTCAAGCAATCAACCTTTACTAATGCGTGTTCTCCGATAGTGGCCGAAGTAGCAAGTATTATGGAGTTCGCCTTAAATAGTCCTTTACCTTTTACGGCTGAAGGATGTATTGATTGAATCGCCTCATATAGAATTCTTCCATTTTCGCGAATATCCTCCATACGGAACCAAGGAATAGTTCCATTATTCCAAAATGCAGAATTGCTTTTAGATGGCGTATAGCCATTTCGCATATCAAACAATAAACTGACAGTAGGCCATTCGACCGTATCGTCCTCCGGATCAAAAGTCAGAAGGCTCTTACGATAGAATTCATACTGCTTCTTCCTCGCTGTAAGCTCCGCTGTAAGCTCCGCTGTAAGCTCCGAGAAATTGTCAAGTACCTTGCCAATTTCTCTCTGCACCTCCAAAGGAGGTACAGGTATTTCAATTTTTGCGAAACGCGCTTTAGACACGTTAAAACGAGTAACGCCGTTGGCCGTTCCCTTAATCGCTTTTCTCACTTCAGCGCTCCTGAAAAGATGCTTCAAGAATACCAGATCAAAAGTTTCGATATCATTAAACCGATAGCCAAAGCAGAAACTATTCAAATAACTTGCAGTCTCGGGTTCAATGAGGACCACCGAGGACATACCACACTCATCTGGAGTCTCGGAAGAGCCGGTAAATAGGATGTCTCCTTTGTGAACGACATTCTGTTTTTCTCCTTCACCAATCTTCACGGTATCAGTGACATCAAGGTTTAGCGCAGGGTTGGAATACACGTTCATATACGTAATGAACACGGCGTTGCCTTCCTTGAAGTCATTCTTACTTTTCCCAGTAAGACCGCCGTAGAATGACCCAAGTTGCTCCAGGGATGCATATTCCACCCCTGCCGGACACATCCGATCAATCATCTCCAGGATTTTACTCATAGGCTATCCCTCCAGGTCCTTGATGATGGCGTCAATCTCCTTGCGGAGCTCGTTCTCGCGCTTCACGATCGTGTCGATTTCGGCGTTCAGCTTCACGATGTCCACCTTCTCCTTGGTGTCCTCCTTCTCAACGTAGGACGACACTGAGAGGTTGTATCCGTTTTCGGCAATCACCGCGTTGTCTACAAGGGCAGAGAAATGCTTCTTGCCCTCACGGCTCGCCCACTCGTCAAGGATAGCCTTGATGTTCCCGTCGGCAAGCTTGTTCTTGTTGCCCTCGTGGACGAACTCCTTGCTCGCGTCAATGAACAGGGTGGTAGCTTCCTTCTTGTTCTTCTTGATGACGATGACGCAGGTCGCAATACTGGTCCCGAAAAAGAGATTGTCAGGGAGCTGGATGACCGCGTCAATGAAGTTGCTCTCGACGAGATACTTGCGGATCTTCGCCTCGGAGCCGCCCCTGTAAAGGACTCCGGGGAAGGACACGATGGCGGCCGTGCCGTCGCTGGAGAGCCAGCTGGTGATATGCATCAGGAACGCCAGGTCCGCCTTGGATTTCGGCGCGAGGACGCCTGCCGGAGCGAAACGGGGGTCGTTGATGAGCGTCGGGTCGTCCTCGCCGATCCACTTGATGGAGTACGGGTAGTTCGACACGATGGCATCCATCGGCTGCTCGTCCCAGTGCTGCGGATGCAGGAGGGTGTCCTCGCAGGCGATGTCGAACCGGTCGTAAGGGACGCCGTGAAGGAACATGTTGATGCGGGACAGGTTGAAGGTCGTCCGGTTGATCTCCTGGCCGAAGAAGTTGTCCACCTTGTCGAAGCCCTTGACCTTGCCGAGCTGCAGCAGGAGGGACGCCGAGCCGCAGGCGGGGTCGTAGCCCCGGCGGATGCGCTCCTTGTCATGGGTGACGATTTCGGCCAGCAGACGGGAGGCCTCCTGGGGCGTGAAGTACTCGCCGCCGGACTTGCCGGCGTTGGCGGCGTACATTCCCATGAGGTACTCATAGGCGTCGCCGAAGACGTCGATGTTGTGCTCCTGCGGGACGCCGAGGTTCAGGCCGGCCATCGTCTCAAGGATCTTCACGAGCTTTGCGTTGCGCTTGGCCACGGTGTCGCCGAGTTTGTTGGAGTTCGTGTCGATGTCCTCGAAGAGGCCCTTGAAGTTGCGCTCCGACGGAGTCCCGACAGCGGAGGCCTCGATGTCCTTGAAGGCTTTCTCCAGGGTGGTATTGAGGTTCTCGTCTTGGCGGGCGTTCCGGCATACGTTTGCGAAGAGCTGGGACGGCTTGATGAAGATGCCCTTTTCGGCCACGATCTCGTCCTTGGACAGAAGGGCCTGCCCGTCGTCGAACTGCTCGTAGTCGAAGTCCTCCATGCCGGCATCGTGCATTCGTTTGTTGATGTAGGCGGCCATGTCCTCGCTGATATAGCGGTAGAACAGCGTTCCGAGGACGTACTGCTTGAAATCCCAGCCGTCTACGCTGCCCCGCAGCTCGTTTGCGAGGGCCCAGATAGTCTTGTGCAATTCTGCTCTTTGCTGTGCTGCAGACATATAGTATAGATTGTGCTTTTATCCGTTTAACTAAATCTCGCTCATCGTCTTTTCTTCGGCGATTTGGGAAGCCTTATACCAGGAATAGTTGATGCCGCACGTCCAAAGATCCGAGTTCTCCAGTTTCAGTTTTGCGGCAGTGACAAAAACCATATTGCCGAAGGAATCCTTGTAAAGGAAGACCGGTTCGTTTTTGTTGTTTGTCCCTTTCTGTAACTTGTACTTCTTTTGAAGAAGATTCCGTATTTCATCGAGCATCTTGAGTGCTTCTGCTTTCGTGCTGAAGGTATCAGAAAAAGTGATGCTGCTGAATCTCTTGTCTGTGAACCGGACAAGGGTGTTTTCCCAATCGTGTCCGGCGAACGAAACATGGCTGATGCCCCAGGTCTCCTTATTGACGAACCGCCATCCAAGACCGATGCCGTTGTCCTGCATCTTGTCCCTGACGGCGTATTCATCTTTATCACCAAAAGATGCGCCAAAAAAGGTGGTCTGCACCCTCGCGTTTTGTTCCAGAACAGAATTCACCACCCCGCATGAATAGAGGGCGAGTAAAATAAGAAAAGATAGATATGTTACGAGTCGAGATTTCATGTTTTTAATCAATTACGTATGATGCCATATCACTCCCCGAAGCCTTTTGGGCGAACGGCTCACCATTCTTGCTGACTTCAATGGTTACGCGCTGGCTTTTGATATAGTAGCTTTCCGTCTCGTCACACTTGCAGGCGATGGACGCTTGGAATCCTGCCTTCACCGGACCGACAGTCACACTGTAGTCTGAACTGGCACCGGTGGTCTTGTAAGTATCGATGCCAGTGTCCGTGGCCACAGTGTACATGGTTTCGACGATATGCAGCGTCGATGTCGTGCCTGTGTAGCGGACGTAGTAGCGGCTGTCATTTTCGGCCCCTTTTTTGTCGCAAGACGGAAGCAAGGCAAGAATAACCAGCACGACAATATAAATGCGAGTTCTCATTTCTGTACGTTGTTATCCTCGTCAATGTAATTCATCATTTTCTCGGCGAGCTCAGGATGCTTTTTGAGGATTTCGTCCATTTCGGCCACTACGCCGGGTTCTGTGTCTTCGAGTGAATCCAGCATTCCGCGTATCATCTCCGCATATGAGACAACTTTCCCATAGGATGCCCCGAATGCCATTTTCCACACCTTCAGTTCATCAACGAGGGCTGTTGGAAGATTCAGTGTCGTATATCCGTTTTTTGCCATAGAAGAACGTTTCGGTTATTGGTTCGTACAAATGTATAAAAATGGTTTGATTAAACCAAACAAAACAACCGAATCGTTCAACTAATAGCCTAATTCTCTTAGTAGATTCTGTCTTTCTGAAACTCTCTATTAATCAGGTTACACTCAACCGGGTCTTCGTCCATAATCCAGTACTTCCAATCACCCAGGAAGAGGTACTGATACATCCTCCCGTAGAACGTTCCCGGGACGCTGTGGGCAACCAGATACTGCACGAACCAGTCGAACTCCGCCGCGTCCGGGGAGTTCTCTTTCAGACAGTAGAAATGCGGGATGTCCGCCATCGTCTTTGCGAATATCCACTGCTGGGCGCTCACAAAAGCCTTGGCTCTTTCTTCATCCGGTTCGCTTTCATTGTTGTCAATGATATCGGAGCCGTCGAGCCACCTCTGGAGTATAACCGAATTCAAGAGTTCCTTGTCCTCATTGGAGAGGGGTTTACTTCGGACATCAGCCATCATGGCCTCCTGCTTTCGTCCGCTTTCTTCCCAGAGTCTGTTGAATTCTTCCTGGTTCATTTCGATATGCGTTGCCTATGGGGTCTTGGCATGGTGGTATTCTGTATATAGCGCTCCGCCCGCTCGTGCATCGCGGCGATGGCCAGGATTTCGTCCACCAGGGCCTGCCGCTCGCGGGTGCTGGTGTCCAGCATCGCTTGCGCCAGCTCAGCACGGTGGAGATTGTGGTGCAGGTCGTTCAGTTTCACCTGGATGGCCGTCTCATTGCCTGAGAGGACGATATTCCGCACATAGTCCTCGTAGGTCATTTCAGGCCGATGGGTGAGCAGGTCTACGGCAGTCAGCACGTCCTCTTCCACCCCCTCGGCACGGAGGTCCTCGATGGTAATGTCAGAGTCTTCCACCACATCGTGCAGGAAGCCGGCCTTCTGCTCGGCCACAGTCTTTCCCATCAGGCCCACAGCCAGTACGTGCGCCACGGCGGGGTTCCCCACCATGTCCTTCATCCCGTCATGGGCATTGACGGCAATGCGGATAACGTCTTCTATTGTAGTCATAGGAATATAGGATGTTCTTTGCAACTGCAAAGAAACGTCCCAATTGTGCCAAACTACGATACAATGACAGGGAATATTCGTAATCTATCTCTGGTCCAGTCCTTTGACAGGTATCCTGTATATGACAGCATCTTCTTTATTGATAGACAGCGACACCCAGACCGTATCGTTCACAACTACTGCCTTTGGATAATTGAATCCAAGAGTCTTGTATCTCCCTTTTGTCCGCCTCTCGGGGAGATCATTCTCCCCAGCCAATAGGTATGCTTTATTGAAGAGATATCCGTCATCAGACAGTGCAAGAGCGAGTATCCGTCGAGACTTGCTTCCGGTTGGATTGCCCACCCAAAATGCACGTCCGTCAGGCAGGTTCCCGGCGCATTGCTTCGAGCGGGAATCGGGGATAATGGTCCGCCGAGGTGCCGTCCACGTCTCCCCGCCGTCTCCAGAAACGGACGCGAGTTTGGTGAAGGAGGACGCCTGGTCGCGGAAGAGCATCACCAGGTCACGGCCGGGGGTGACGTACTGACTGGGCTCCATAGGCTCTCCCTCTCCTTCTGGTAAATTGCCCCGTCTCCATCCGCGGAGGCCGGACGGGTCGTCCGTATAGACGGGGCACAAAGTCGTACCGGGGCGGAAATGTGCAGCGCCGACTGTCCTCCCCGAAGGTAGCAGCAGGGGATCCTGCTCGAGGACGGCCTGCATCGGGGAGCCGTCCTCCATCAGTACGGGGTGCGCCTCATTCCACGTCATTCCGTCATGCGTAGTCTTATACCGGGCTTTTCCTCCTGCTGAACGGTTTGCTGAAGAGAAATAATTGATTATCGCCGACAGCGAGTCTCCCCGTTGGACCCATCCCCCGGGTGTGGCGAACGTGCTGTCCGTCGGCGGGGCCAGGAGCGCTGGCTCGCCCCATACAGCGCCATCGGTGCTCACCGAATACATCACGTGAGTGTCTGGAGTATCTTCGTCCCGTTCCGACTCCTGCCACATGCAGTACCATTTGTCGGCGAAGCGGCTCAGGACGACGTTGTTCACGTAGCCAGGACCGTCGCTTTCATACACCGTAATCTTCTCCATGCCGGGCGGCCTTTTCAGTCCGAGCGATAACGTATCTTCCTGCTCAAACAGACCGTCCTGTACGGATGGGACCTTGTTCTCTCGATCGGCACATGATGCGACGATCAGCAAGGACATTGAAAGCAGAACGCGGCGTATAGCAGGAGAAAGTTTCATAACAGGACAATTGACATCAGGCCTTGAGTGCCAGCAGAATGTCACGGACCCATTCTGGACAAAGCTGGACATCGTGTGTGAACTCTTCTGGCGTGACTGAGTCTAGCTGCCACTTCAGCGTTTCCCGTTCCTCTGCCCCTATTCTTTCCTTTCCAACAGCTCTGATCGCATTGGAAATCAGTTGCATCTTCCGGCTCTGAAAGGCGAAGATGCGCATCTCAGACGTGTGTCGGAACTCTATCGTGCGGCCCCCGCTAAGGTGTATCTTGCGGGGCGCCCCGTCCGTGAGATAGGTTGTTGAGGAGTACAGGAATCCGGCGAGTCCCGTGACGTGGGCGGCGTAGTCACCATAGGGCGCAATCCTGACGTGGGTCTTCTCAGCGATTGCCTCGGCAATGGCCTGTGGGCCAGGAAGAATCATCTGCATGCCGTATTCGGAAACCTCCGGAAAGCAGAATACGCCACGGGCCAGGCGGGCGATCCTACCTTCTTTGGCCAGGCCGCTCAGCGCAAAGCGGACGCTGCTCTCCGGCCAGCGGTCGTAGTAGTCCTGTGCGAAGAATATCCGCCCGCGCCCCCGGCTGCTAAGGTCGGCGACGATTTGGTCCTCTATCGTTGTTTCGGTCTTCATTTACCAACAAATTTATAATATTTTTGTTGGTATTCCAAATCAAACACTAATCGAAGTCATTACAGCCACAAAAACTCTGGATGCTATCCTCTCGAAATTTCTTTAACAAGCACATCTCCATACATGCCATCCCACTGAATACGTCACTTCCCTCCTCCGAGGATATCACTCAGGCTGGTAGGCTCCTTCCTAGCTGGTCCTCCGGCTTGGTTCGGTACGACAGATGAGGGGTCACGGAGCACCATGGTCCCGTCGATGACGATTCCAAGTTTCTCCTTAAGGTGTTTGCGGATGGAATTGATTACGTAGCCCTGGACGTTGGCGGCGCGAAGAGCGGACGGGGCGATCCCGTCCAGGAAATCCAGGATGTCGTCGCACTCCTTCTGGGCGATGTCGAAAAGCGTGATGTTCGCCTTGATTCCCTGCGCATCGAAGTAGAACTTGTTCTTGAGCATCATGTAGAGCTCCCGGTCGAGCAACAGCGACGGGTCCACCTGCTTCCGGACGGCATCGGTCAACTGATTCGCCATTCTGCGCACCGGGAAGAAGGTGACAGAGGTAATGGCGGGACGGCCTTTGCGACCCTTGTTCACCTCGGCCGTCTTGGCCGCGTTCAGGATATAGTCGAAAGAATAGGGACTGACTCGGTCCAGTTCCTCCTTCGCGGCAACGATCGTGTTCTTCACGAAATCGTCGACCTTCTTGTACTTCTCAGTGAGCCCCCACATCTTCCGGAGATCCTCGATGGAGTACGTGATCGGCTCGGACTGCTTGCTGACCAGCTTGTATATGCGCAGGGAATACTTGCCGCGCAGTTTTACGGCAGTCTCAAGCTCGTATTTCCGGAACCCTTTCGAGAAGTCCAGCATCGCGCGCCAGATGTTGCGATTAACACGGATCACCAACTTG
>Ga0247611_10009494_pt1 | contig 11678 bp, 16 predicted proteins | sample 177DNAGHGhighgp2_FD_192422 | JGI IMG/M metagenome (GOLD analysis project Ga0247611, IMG submission 192422) | Sheep rumen microbial communities from Palmerston North, Manawatu-Wanganui, New Zealand - 1770 DNA GHGhigh gp2 | ecosystem: Host-associated > Mammals > Digestive system > Stomach > Rumen... | reverse complement strand
TATAAAATGATTTGGAGGTTGGGAGGGAATGGTTGAACTAGATAACTTACATTATGACTTTAGAGCCATTGATGGATATAATAAAGCCTTCTGTTTTATCCTATCTCCTCGTGAACTAGGTAAAACTACAATGTGTTGGCTTAAGAAGATATATTTAAAATGGAAAGAGAATAAACGACCTTGGATTTATTTAGTGCGCAAGAGTGTTGAAATATCTGAGGCGTTAATAGATTCAGTGTTTGACACTATAATAAATAAGTTTACAGACGACAACGTTAGACCAAAATACGCTAAGGGAAGTTTTAAAGAGGGTATTGTTGACGTGTATATTGGAAATGAAATATTCTTTCGTATTGTATCACTTGGAATTGATTTAAGACGTATTAAACTAGCAGTCTTGAAGAATATCGGGGGAGTGATAATGGACGAATATATCATTGATCCGAAGACTAAAGAAAAGTACACTACAAATGAGGCTTTCAAACTTAAAGAGGCTTACACAACTTGGAGACGTGAGGCTCAAGGATTATTGAGAGTCTATATATTAGCGAATCCTTATTCTTTATATAATCCTTTATTCTTATCTTGGAATGTAGATTTAAGTAAATTAAAAAGAGATTCTTTCTATGTTGGAGATACATTCGTAATACATTGGGCAGTATTAAGCGAGGAACTACGAGAGCATTTACTTGAAGTCAATCCACTATATCAATTTGACGAAGACTACAACTCGTATGCACTAGATGGCAACGCCATAAATGATAAGAATATTAAATTAGGAAAACTTCCTCAAAATTATTATCTTAAATATTGCTTTAAGGTTGGCGAAAAATACCTTGGTGTATATGAGAATAGTTTATTCGATATGACTCAAGATAAGTTCTTTGTACAGATACAAAATACTATTTCTCAATACAGACAAGTTTATTGTTTTGATTTCAACGACTTGGTAGAAGGTACTCAAATACTATCTAAAGAAGAAAGATTCAACTTCTCCAGATTAAAAGATGCAATAAGAACAAGAAGGATTTCTTTTGAAAATATTAACACATACTATTTATTATTGGAGGTATATGAACAACTATGAACGCAACATTTTACTTATATATGTATAAAGTCCCTTGGGACAAAGAGCATAATTTTAAATTGGATAACATATATGCTTATCTCAACACATTGTCAGTTATTCAAGGTTATTCCTTTTACACTTCTCTTACTCCTAAGAAAGAATTATCAGTCAAGGTGGATATGAGGGCAAGTGATAGAGTTCAATTTAATAGTGTAGCATTTAATTATATTAAAATAGAATATCAAAATCCTAGTACTAATTATTATTATTTTATTAAAGGCTATAATTGGATTAGTGATAGTTGTATTAGACTCGACTTAGAGATGGATACATTAAACACTTTAATTGAAGGAACTCACTTCAATATATTAGATAAGACTACTATATTGAGAGAACATAAAAATAGATGGACTCAATATAGTGATTATGAGTTCAACAGAGTTATTGATAGAGAATCCGAAGGAATAGCAGTCACTAAGACGAATGTATTAAACGAAACTATTAACGAGTTTTCGGACAAGTGGTATCTAGTATATAGAAATAGAAATAATATTACTGAACAGAATCCAGATTCTCCAGTAGATACTATTATATTACCTCAATATCCTTTATGGCTGACTACTTACGAGAACACTAGTGTTGCGCTTAATCCACAAGCGAATTATTGTTATTTATTCAATCAATTTCGTATGGGAACTATTGTGACAATTGTTGATAGTGGACAAACTCAAGTAGTAGAAAGAGAACTAAAGTTCGAGCCAATGAAAGAAATTATATACGTTGAAAGAGAGACGTTAAACAATGCTCCATACTTTACTTTATGGCAAGGTGTTTACAACGAGAATGATTCTAAATGGTACTATCAATCTCTTGGAAGTGGAGTAAGACTTGACGTTAGAAATGCTCCATCAAGTTTAGAATATAAAACAACGAACGTGAGGTTCGATACTACTTCTGGCGCATTGATTAACACTTCAACAGATAGTATTTATTCAATGACAAGAAGTGACGTGTTTGTTCCATCAATAAACGATATTGATAGAACAGATTCAAAGTTGATTAAAATTATAGAACTACCTTATTCTCCTATGAGAATTGTTGACAATGTTATTCAAGGAGTTGCTATTGAGTATATAGAAAACAATATGATTCGTTTATACTCTGGAGAATTAAGTGGAGAGATTGACTACGACACAGACGCATTTGACGACTTGTATCATTTGGAAAGAACATACTCAGTTGAAGAGTCTAATCCTATACAATTACAATCATTTAAGGATTATCCTCAATTTGAATCTAAGTTATTACATTCGGACTTTACTAGTGAGAAATGGCTATATGATTCTTTTAGTTGTGATATATTAAACGAGGACGTTGATATTGTAGAGAAGATTGGTTCTCAAGAGTCGTTTACAATGTATCCTTCTTCAAACTTTACTTCAACGATTTTATTCGAGTTCTATAACCCACTTACACATAGCGCAACGGATTACGACAACATAATCGTATCAACAAGAAATAATGAATATCCAATATTTAATTCTAGTTATTTGAATTATATTAGAAATGGATACAACTTTGACGTAAAGGCAAAGACTCAACAATCTATTAAGAATTATTTTGGATTAGGTTTAAATGCGATTACAAGTATCGCAAGTCTTGGAATAGGACTAGCGACTCAAAATCCTTTGTTAGTGTTTGGAGGAGCGATAAGAGGCTCAAGTGGACTTGTTGGAGGTGTCACAAGTGTTATTGATTCAAACATTCGTGCGCAACAAAACATTGACAGAAAGATTGCAGAATCACAAGCACAAGCGACAAGTGTGGCAAGTTCAGACGACTTATCCATTATGAATCAATACACAAATGGAAATAAGCTGCATATATTAAAGTATGAACCTACTCAAAGAATGAAAGAATTACTTCTTGCGAAGTTCCACTACTTTGGATATACTAGTAATAGAATAGGATTACCAGAAACCACTTCTCGTTATTGGTTCAACTTCTGTCAGGCCGATTTAGTAGTCAAAGTATTAAAGAACATAGATGAGGATATCATTGACGACTTAGTCGCAAAGTATAAAGATGGAGTCACATACTTACACGCTCACAATGGAGTATATGACTTTAATCAAGAACATGTTAATCTTGAAACTATTATGATGGAGGATATTGAATAATGAAAAAATATTTCACGAAGAAAAATGACTATTTACAATTAAGGTCGGAGTTCTATACTCACTATATGAATAAATATTATAATTTATTTATGAATAGACACATAGCGAATGGACTAGACTATCAAGAAAGGGACTTCTTATTCCGTCAACTTTGGGCGAATGGAAGTGTCTGGATATTTAAGTATGGAGTAGAGGGAGCAAGTACTCCAGTCCTTACTCCATACGCGCCACAGAATTGGAATATATATGACTATCCTGTGTCAGTTATTCCAATAAACTTAAGAGGAGTTAAGTTCATTCCCACAACTCCTCAAGTAGTAGATAAAGATGGAGTTATTATTTACGCTCAACGAAACAAGAAAGGAGTTAAAGAAGTAGTAGACTTCTACTCAAAGAAACTTGCATTCGTTGAAATAGTAATTCAAATGAATCTTCTAGCGAATAAGACTCCTTATGTAATTGGAACTTCTGGAGAAGACGAAAAGAAAGCCGAGGCTCTTTGGGATAAGATAGTATCAGACGACGCTAAACTATTCTGGAGTTTTGAGGCAATTGAAAAAGTTAAGTCTTTAATTTCTGGAGCGCCTTTCATTATTGATAAGTTATACAACTATAAGCAAGTCGTAGAAAATGAGCTACGAGAGATTTTAGGATTGGATAACTTAGGAGTAAATGAAAAGAAGGAGCATTTAATTACGGACGAAATTGAGCAAAATCAAGAAGTAGTCAATGCTAGTGCAGATTGCTTCCTTGACGTTCTTCGAGAAGGTTTTGACAGAGCCAACAAGGTTCTAGGATTGAATCTATCAATCGAGTTAAACGTTCCTAAGTATGAGGAAGACGAAGAAACAAACGAAGAGGAGGAGATTCAAAATGAAGAATAGTGAAATATATATTTTAAACTTTAGAGAAGTTGACAGAGTTATAGACGCACTTCGCGACAATACATATAGACAAGAACGTCTTGAAGATGGAACATATAATATGCTGAGAAATAGTGTTCCAATAAGTGATAGATTTAAAGACAATTATGTTGTTGGTTTTAGTTTACATCACTATGTCAACTTTATTGCTAACAATGACTTGACGCCAATTGCTAAGAAAATGATAGACGCAGTCTTCTTGCGATATGAGATGGAATGTTGTGTTCGTTCAAATACAATTGATTTCTTATCAGATAAAAGTTCTCTTGACTTTTTCGCCTCTCATTTAGTTAGTATAATGGAAGAGAACTACTTGAAGTATGCAACATTACTCGAACTATATGAAGATAATAAAAACAAACTAATTGGAAAATTACAGACAATCACTGAAACTAAAAGTTCAACAAGTGCTAAACATTCTGATACACATTCAAACAAAAGTTCTTCACAATCATTGTTTAAGGATACACCAGAGACTCAAATAGTAGTGACTGACGATAAATATAACTCAAACGTCACTGCTAATAGTGGAGCAGATTCTGGCTTTAGTTCTGGATCTTCCTCTTCAGGTGGTAGTGCAAATACTACAACTTCTATGGATAAGGATTTAATAATCAATCAAATAAACGAAGTTCAAGACAAGTATCGAAAAGTTATGAGAGACTTTACGAACGAGTTTAAATCATTATTCTGGGAGGAGGCAAACTATGAGTAATTTAGAAAAGAGTTGGATTGGAACTATCTTCTCGGGAGTATTTACTCTAGCACAAACTAGAGAAGTATTCCAGATAATATGTTTAGTTTTAACTTGTCTATCTGTACTTCTTTCTATTACTTCTTCAATTATATCTTGGTATAGGAAATCAAGTGCCGATGGTAAGATAACAAAAGAAGAAATAAAAGAAGGCGCACAAATCATAAACGATGGCGTAAATCAGATTCAAGAAGTCATTAAAAATAAGGAGGAGAAATAAAATGTCAAAGTTATTAGAAGAACTAAATGCAATTAGGTCTAAACTTAAGGAAATGACAACTGCCGACAATGTTGACGCAATGGCAGACTTAAGTAAACATATAGACAAAGTGGAAGAAGAACACACTTCCACAGAAAAGAGGTTGAGTGAGTGTCAAGAAAAACTTGTTGACGTAGTAAAGTCAACCTCGTTCAGAGAACCACCAAAGAACACCGACACAGAAGACGACACAAAGTCATTTGACGATATTCTTATGGAAGAACTCGCAAAAGTTAAAAATGATAAAAAATAGGAGGATATTAAAATGGCAAAAACATTATTAACTTACGAACAATTAAAAGCGTATGTCACAAACGTTGTGACTGCAAGTAAAATGTCTAATGGTTCATTCATTGAAACAAGAGACAACACTGTCGGATTACTAGATAAAATCGGCAAAATTGTAATGTTAGATACTGACTATCTAACAGATAAACTTTATATCTTTGATGGAGAATATCTATCATTTGGAAAGACAATCGAAGAATGGCAAGAAGACTTACTTCCTATCGAGGACTATGACCCTACTGGAGCAAATGCACTTGCACCAAGTGACCCTTCATATCGTCCACCATTCTACTCTTACACTTTAGGTAAAAAGAAATGTAAGACTACAATTCGATACAACGATATTGAAAGAGCAGTTCACTTTGAAGAACAATTCGTCAACATTATTTCAATTAAATATAAGAGACTTGAAGACTCAATGGCTCAATATCGTTATGCAGTTAAGAGACAAATGTTAGCAAAGTTCATTGAACTAGCACATGGCGAAATGACTAATACTAACACATTCGCAACTTCTACTGCTTACGATAATGGCGCAGTTGTTAGAAGTGCAAGTTCTGGACAAAATATCAAATATGGTATTGTTGTAAAAGCAATCGCAAGTTCTAACTCAAAGAACTGGGCTACTCTAGTGAGTGAAGGTTCTATTGTTGAATTACACCTAGAATCAGAAATCGCTAAGCCAGTAGACGCAACATCTGGAGAAAACTTCATTGTTCAAGTAAAGAAAGACGTTGAAGTTGCTAGAGATTCAAATGAAGGAAACTCTTTAAATGGAAACTCTTTAGGCGCTACTGAAGGATTAGTCTTAATTTTAAAACAAGGCGTAATGCCAGAGATTGAAGTTAAGACAGAGGCAGGAGCATTCCATCTTGAAAAGGTTGCACTTCCTACTGAAGTTATTGTTGTTAAAGACTTCGGAAATGCAGACGCAGACTACTTCGCAATACTAATGGATAGACGTGGTATGAGACTTCACAATACTTACAACGCTACTCGTGAAGATAACAATGGAGACGGAGACTTCTTAAACGTCACTAGACACACAGAAGATACTGCATACTTATCTCGTAATGTATTCTTCCACGCATACAAGAATGTAAGTGCGTAATAATTAAGGTCTACCTTTCTATCCTTTAAAGAAAGGAAACCTTTTCTCATAAGGAGGTATGATTTAAAATGAGAAGAATGTATTCAATAAATGAATTAAAAACTATAATTTCAGAAGTAATTGGAAAATCGGACAAATTGTTTGATGGAGCGTTGTGGCAAGATTCTGATGGAACATTTAAATTCGAATATACTGCGTTTTTTAATGATGGCGCTCTTTTTGTGGGCGATGTGGATTTTGAACGTGCAAATATTGACGGCTTAACTCCTTCTAAGTGTGGATTAAATGTAATCGAGTTAGAAGGAACAAGTGGAACGTTAAGCGAAGAACAACAAGAAATCCCATTAAATGAGTATTCAAAAATAAAAGTTGATGGTAATATATACAGTGCGTCATATATGGACGAACTTGACTTCTACGCAAGTTATTTTGATTTAACAAGTTTAACTTTAAGCGAACTTTACATAAATAAACAAACGCACGTTTGGGAAATTACAAGTAAAATAGTTGCAGAGGCTACTCATTAAAAATTAAAGACTCTTTAAGAGTCTTTTTTCTTGCTCCTAACAATTTATAAAAATATTTTAAAAAAGTTGTTGACAATAATCTAAACCTATGTTAAACTATAATCGTCCTAAGGAAATAGGACAGAAAGAGGTAAGAAAATGAAAGTGCATAAAACAATTAAAAGAAAGTATGTTATTTGTAATGAATATTATGAAGTTGCTCCTTTCGTAGCAACTGGAGTGTGGGCAGATGGACACATTGCTTACTCAAGACTAGACGATAAAGGAAATATCATTCCAGAAGAGGAAGGAATCTACTATCAAATTAGAAGTCCAAAAGGACTAATAATGGTTAGATTATAAGGAGAATACAAATGAAAAAGAATAAAAACTACTTTTTAAATCAAGTTATCCCACCTACTAAGGTCGGACAACTTCCAAAGTTTAGATTATATTATCATTGGTTTGAAGATGGAGAAATGTACGCAAGTGTACTTGAATCTCAGTCCATCACTAAAGTTATTAACGACTTTGTGAGAACTGATCAGAAAGACAAGGCTTGTGATGGAGTGGAGGTGGCGTATGAGTAGACAACCATTATTTGAAAAATTACAAAACTCCTCTATGTACGGAAAAATCAATTACATAAAACCTTTTGACAAGGTTGTTGTTCCTTTATGGATAAATAGCCAAAGTATTCGTATGGAAAAGAACTATAAAGTTCATAGATATCATTACTCACATAAAGATAAACATCTAGCGCACTTGTATGATATCAAAACAAGAATGATTTTTAAGAATAATTTAAGAATATTGAATCAGTATGGTATAATATTTGACGAATATATAAAGAAGGAGACATCAAATGAATAAAGAAGTAAAAGCAATTCTTGAATGGCTTAAACAAAGAGAACGCAAGTATGTAGAAGATTTTATTCAACTATCTTGTTTTAATGATAGAAACCTAGATAAGTTGGAAATCTCTACTAAATGCACAGAACTAAAAGAAATTATCAATCATATTGAACAAGAAAGGAAGTGAGGCTATGCAGAAACGTGGGCAATATGTAATTGTTGGATTATCTCTATCTACGGAGATAAACGATATCCTAAATGATATCATTAAGAAAGTGAAGAAAGACAAAGGTGTCAAAATCACTAAATCAAGATTGATTGAATCACTCTTATATGATTCACTAAAACAAACCTATATTCAAAGTAAATTACAAGAAGAAAATAAGGAGGAAAATAAACTATGAATATTAAAGGAAAAATTAAAATCTTTACTAAAGGAGTAAACGTTGGAGACAATAATTTCTTAGCGTTCACTACTTCAATCTCACATAAGGAGGAAGACGACACTTATCTTAATGCAAGTCTAGAAGTTAAATTTGTTGGAGATATGTACGCAAAGGCGCAAAAACTTGCACCAGACTTCGCTTATGATATCGAAGTCAAAGAAGGTTGGCTTGACGTATTATCATATCAAGATAAGGAAGGACAACTTCAAAAGAAGATATATGTTGCTATTAAGGACGCTCAAACAATCGGTAAGGGCAAGAAACTAGCCAAAGCGAACAACTTAACAGATAAGAACAATCCTTTCTAGTTGACAAAGATATAAAGATTGATTAAAATAATAAATGGATAGATGGATAAATGATAGACAAACGTAGTATATAGATGGAGGGACAATCGTCCGAAGGTGACCCCTCTCTACGTGAAAGGTGATTTCTTTCGTGGATATCTACCATCTATCCCTTTTATTTAATAGGAGGTATTATATGACTCTTAGAGAACTAGTTAAACAATTAAAAACTTCTGGAACTGAAGTTAAGTTCTTCGAACGTAAAGATAGAGGAATCGTAATAACTAAAGTTGGAGATATGACCTTTAAAGGAAAGAAAGGGAACGCTTATGTTCGTTCTTTATTTGGAGAAAAACTTACCAAAAGACAAGAAACACAACTTAGTCGTCTTACAAGAGAAAATCTTAACACCTTTGGAAAAACTATCCGAACACAAGAAGGCGAATATAAAAGGGTATTTGGAAAAGGTACAAAGACTCATAGACTTGAATCTCTTCCAGACGATTTAAAGAAAGAAATTGCAAAAGCTCAAAGACTATTTAGAAAGTACAATCCAAAAGATAGACTCACAGTGAGAACTAAGTCAATTCGTTATATATTGAATACCGAGGGACATGAAGAGGCAATGAGGCGTTTAAAACAAGCCGAGAAGTACGCTCAAGGTCTAGTATATACTGAGAATCTTATAGCATTAAAGCAAAGATTAAAACACGACATTTCAACTGAAGAAGACCCTCAAGAATTAGAATCTATTGAAGAAATCATTAAAGACTTAGACAATCTAATTAACAATGATGGACTAGGATTCAAAGAAGATCAACTTTCTGAAATGCTCCAATATGTATATGAGTGGGAAAATAATCCCGAGTTCACTGGTAAAACACTCCTAGCAAGATGGAGGACAATCTATACAAAATGATTCAAAGAATAGGAAGAAAGAAATATAATATTTATGCTATGGACGTAGAGTCGCACAATGACGAAGAATCCATCGCAAAGAAAGAGACTTCCATCTGGTTAGGTTGCTTTATCAACGAAGAATCCAAAATCAACGAGGAAGGCTCTTATTTTTATTCTATAAGCGATTTTCTTGATAGATTGGAAGATTTATCGAGTCCTAAGCGAAACAAGTCTAAAACTCGATTATGTAAGAATGTTTGTGTATACATATACAATCTATCATTCGAGTGGTCTTTCATTCTTCCAGTACTAGAATCAAGAGGAATCTTGTGGAATCGTACAATAGACAAAGACTCCGAGTCTGGATTTAATTCTATCACTACGAAGTCGTGTTCAAGCGTTTGGGAAGTCACTCTCAAGTTAAAGAAATCAAATGGAATAGTTAAACTTAGAGACCTCGCTAAAATATTCGGAGGAGGTCTTGGAAAGGTGGCAAAGTCATTCAATCTACCTACACAAAAAGGAGAGATTGATTATCGAAAAAATAGACTTCACAATTACGTTGTCACAGAAGAAGAAAAAGAGTATTGCTTTAAAGATACAAGAATCATAATAGATATATTGTTAAAAATGCAAAACGATAAAGACTTCTGGAAGTCATTGAGTGCAAGTTCATACTCAATGTTGAAGTTATTAAAATATGGATATCCACGAGCGACTAAGCCTTATATGGAATATCGAAAAGGATATCCTATTCTTAATGAAGTAGAGACTGCCTTCTTGCGTGAAGGTGTAGAAGGTGGAATCACATACGCTCCAGAGAGGTGGCAATTCAAGACAATCAAAAGTCCTATACTTCACATTGATATGCATCAAGCACACCCCACAAGTGCGTATTGTAATATGTTCCCTTATGGAGAGGGAGAATACTTTATTGGAAGACCACCGAAAGGGAGGATATCTGCTTGTCGTATAAGAATCTCTTACGATTCTGTAAGACTTCATTCTATTATTAAGTTGATAGGACTTCCAATGGTTGCAGATAAAGAAATCGTAGTATGGAACTTTGAAATACCTACAATGAAGAAGTGCTATGTTAATTTAGATATTGAGTACATAGAAGGCTACGCTTATAAATTCAAGCCACTACCTTGGCGACAATATTACGCTCACAATTATAGAGAGCGTCTAAAGGCTAAAAAAGAGGGAAATCAATTCTTAATAAACTATTTTAAATTACTAAATAATAGTTCTTATGGTAAACTACTTGAAAAGCCACATAACTTCGATATACATAACTATATTCGTGAAGATGGAATTATTGATTCCGTCCTAGAGGAGAAGGAAGAGGACGAAATCAAAGTACAAGCGAAATACACATATCTTCCAGTAGGTTCGTGTATCCCTGCATATACAAGAGTTCGACTAGTAGAAACTGCTCTATTATTTGGATATGAAAATGTAGTCTATTTTGATACAGATTCAATCTTTGTCTTATTGACTGAGAAAAATAAACATGTGTGGGATACAATCAATCAAGAGGATTTCTTGAATGGTTGGGGACTTGAGGAAATTATAGACGAGGCTCAATTCACTGCTCCTAAACGATACAAGACTCGTGTAGGAAATAACATAACTCTTAAGATGGGAGGAATCAATCCAGATAAGTTCCTAGAGGAGAATGGATATGACTCTATCAATGAAGTTGACTTTGAAGAACTAAACATCACTGATTCAACTTGGAAAGTACAAAGAGCCTTTAGAGTAAAGGGAGGCACAATAATTGACTTCCAAGTAAAAGAAATGACTCTAGGTAAATATCAAGATATATACGAACATAATGTTTTAAGCGCTAGGCTTTAGTCTAAGCGCTTTTTATTTTGCCTTTGAGTATTTTATCAACCATAAAATAAAAGTGCCTTAGAATCGAAATCCTAAGACACCAAGTGAAATGAGAAAAGTAAGAAAGAAAGTGCTATGAGGCTAACAACCTCACATATATGATACACCCAAGGGCGTTGTATTGTCAACCAAAATTATTGTAAGAGGGGCGTGAGAAGGAGAGGGACTATGAATCATAAAAGGACTATCTGGTGTAGT
>Ga0247611_10009493_pt1 | contig 11678 bp, 18 predicted proteins | sample 177DNAGHGhighgp2_FD_192422 | JGI IMG/M metagenome (GOLD analysis project Ga0247611, IMG submission 192422) | Sheep rumen microbial communities from Palmerston North, Manawatu-Wanganui, New Zealand - 1770 DNA GHGhigh gp2 | ecosystem: Host-associated > Mammals > Digestive system > Stomach > Rumen... | reverse complement strand
AAACCCAGCTGCGCCCTCAAAATGAGCACCGGCCTCTACAGCGCCTTCGTCAGTGCCGAACTGGCCCACCACAACTGCGTGGTCGACGCCACCGACGGCCTCAGCGAACGCGACGTCGACTGCTCCATCCGAAACCTCGGCCGCCTCGGCCACGACGGCATGGACCAAGTCGACGACACCGTGCTCGACATCATGACACACAAACAATAATCCCCGCCATCGGGCAAAAACCGCGCCGCCGCCCCACTCCCCCACCACTACATCTACTCACTGAAAACCAACTGCAACACTTACCACTCCACGGCCACGGAAACACCCTGTAACAACATCTTGTTGATAACTTTCGCCCGACCGCACTCACTCATTCAAAATTAATTCATACTTTTGCAATCGGAATTTATAACGTATTACATCATGGAACACAGAAAAGAAGAATTGTATTCGCAAGCCATTCCTGCCGGAAAACGCCGCTACTTTTTCGACGTGAAAGAAACCCGTGGAGGTGACAAATTCATTACCATCGCTGAAAGCCGTCGCATCTTCGACAACAATACCGGTGAATTCTACATCGACAAAAACAAAATCTTCCTCTACAAAGAAGACTTCGAGAAATTCAGAAAAGGCCTCGCCAATGCCATCTCCTTCATCGAGACCGGCATCGAACCCGAACCCGTAGTCCCCGAAAGCGAATTCCGCAACGACGACGACCACTCCAACGGCTTTTTCGACAAAGACGAAGAGAAATCCTCCTACACCATCGACGACATCGATTTCAAATACTAATCCTTGGCCATGGGCAAAATAATCTCTGTCGCCAATCAGAAAGGCGGTGTTGGCAAAACCACCACCGCCGTCAATCTCAGTGCCGCTCTGGCGGTGATGGAGTATAAAGTGTTGCTCGTCGACGCCGACCCCCAAGCCAACGCCTCCTCCGGTCTCGGCATCAACACCGACGAACTGGACAAAAGCGCCTACGAATGCTTCCTGGGACAGGCCGACATAAAGGAGTGCCTCATCCAGACCGACACTCCCAACCTCTCCGTCCTCCCCACCCGCATCGACCTCGTCGGGGCCGAAGTGGAACTCGTCAACGAGAAAAACCGCGAGTACTTCATCAAACGCGCCCTCGACCCCGTCAAGGACAGCTTCGACTTCATCATCATCGACTGTAGCCCCTCTCTCGGCCTCATCACCGTCAACGCCCTCACCGCCTCCGACTCCGTCATCATCCCCATCCAGAGCGAATACTTCGCCCTCGAAGGACTGGGAAAACTCCTCAACACCGTCCGCATTGTCCAGACTCGCCTCAACCCTCAACTCACCATCGAAGGCCTCCTCATCACCATGTACGACTCCCGTCTGCGTCTGGCGCGTCAAGTGGTCGAGGACGTCCGCGCCCACTTCAAGAAACTCGTCTTCGACACCCTCATCTATCGCAACACCAAACTTGCCGAAGCCCCAAGCTATGGCAAATCAGTCATCATGTACGATGTCACCTGTGCCGGAGCCGTCAACTACCTCAACCTCGCCACCGAAATGCTCAAACGCAACAAGATGCGAGTCTCACCCCAAAGCTGACATCCCCTCAACCCCCATCCCCCCTGCCCTGCCCACAGCAGCCTCCTCTCAGGCCCGCGCCCTACACCACCCACACGCCACACACTCCGTCAAAACATCAACAACACAAAGCAACACTATCACCAAACAATACACACCAAAGCACTAAACACACAATGGCAAGTAAGAAACCCCTTATCCCCGGTCGTGGACTGGATGCCATCCTCGGCAACATCGATGTCGAGGCCATCAATGGCTCCACCTCCGATGTCACCGCCGCCATCAGCATGGTACCCATCAACGACATCGAGACCAACCCCTTCCAGCCCCGCAAAGAGTTCGACGACAACGCGCTCCAAGAGCTGGCCCAGTCCATCCGCGAACAAGGCATCATCACTCCCATTACCGTGCGGCGCATGCCCGACGGCAAATACCAACTCATCGCTGGCGAACGCCGTTTCCGTGCCGCACAACTGACCGACCTCTCCGAACTCCCTGCCTACATACGTGTAGCCACCGACGGCCAAATGATGGAAATGGCTCTCGTCGAGAACATCCAGCGCGAAAACCTCAACGCCATGGAGATAGCCCTCTCCTACAACGCCCTCATCGAGGAGTGTCAACTCACCCACGAGCAGCTCAGCCAGCGCGTGGGCAAAGACCGCTCCACCATCACCAACTACCTGCGCCTTCTCAACCTCCCCGCCGAAACCCAGCTCGCACTCAGCTCAGGCCAAATCAGCATGGCCCACGCCCGCGCACTCATCAACGTCGACGACCCCGAACGCCACCTCGCCATCCTCCACGACATCGTCAACCGTCACCTCTCCGTCCACCAGACCGAACAGCTCGTCAAAGCCAACAAACAGCCCGCGCGACAGCCCGTCACCGCCAAACCCGAACTGCCCACCACCCACAGCGCTGCCCAGTCCCAACTGCGCCAAACCCTCCAGTCCGATGTCGAAATCAGACGCTCCCGCCGTGGCAAAGGCACACTCACCATCCACTTCAACAACGACGAGGACTTCGACCGTATCATGAAACTACTCGACCCTCATGTCTGACATCCAGACCGATAACACAACCCTCCACACTCCGGCGCGCCACCCCCTGCGCCTCATCTTGGCCGCACTCCTACCACTCTTTTTCGCGGCCCCCATCTCCTCTGTCCAAGCCCAACAAGTGCCCGTCCAACCCACACCCATCCAACCCCTCCCCCAGCCCACTCCCCACAACCCCACCAAAGCGCTGCTCCTCTCCCTCCTGCCAGGTGCCGGCCAGGTCTACAACGGCCAAGCCTGGAAAATCCCCATCATCTATGCCGCCCTGGGCGGCGTGGGCTACTTCGCCTACGACAACTACACCAACATGATGGCCTTCAAGGAAGAATACCTCCACCGCGTCAACGGAGGCACCCCCCAACTCGAAGGCTACACCAACTATCCCAACTCCAGCATCTACAATCTCTACCAATCCAACAATAAAAACTTCCAACTCTTCGTTATCATCACAGCCGCCGTCTACGGGCTCAACCTTATCGACGCCTACGTCTTCGGCCACCTATACGACTTCCAAATCACCGACGACCTCTCCCTCAACCTCTCCCCCTCGCTCACCCCGCTCCCCTCCGCTCCCTCCACCCTCTCCCCTACCCTACAACTCACACTCAAATTTTGAAAACAAACAACAACAAACGATAAAACATCCCTATCCATGAACCCATTCTTAATGATTCAAGCCGACCAGGCTGATGTGCAGACAGCCCTCGATACCATGGCTGCCGTAGCTACTCCCGAACGTATCACCCTCTGGGACATGACCCTCAAAGGCGGTTGGATTATGCTCGTCCTCGCCTGCCTCTTGGCTCTGGCTATCTACATCGCCGTCGAGCGCTATCTGGCCCTCCGCCAAGCTCTCAAAACCGAGAACGACGACCTCTTCATGAACAGCATCCGCGAGTACATCCACAAAGGCGACGTCGACGCCGCGCGCAACCTCTCCAAAAGCACCAACTCACCCCTCGCCCGCATGGTCGACAAAGGCCTCTCACGCCTGGGCCGCCCCCTCTCCGACATCCAAGCCGCCATCGAGAACGAAGGCAAACTCGAAGTGGCACGCCTCGAAAAACGTGTCTCCCTCGTCGCCACCGTCGCCTCCCTCGGCCCCATGATCGGCTTCCTCGGCACCGTCACCGGCATGGTCACCTGCTTCCAGGACATGGCCTTCGCCGGCAACAACATCGACATCTCCGTCCTCGCCACCGGCATGTACGAAGCCATGGTCACCACCATCGGCGGCCTCATCGTCGGCATCATCTGCTACTTCCTCTACAACGTCCTCGTCACCCGCATCAACAAAGTGGTACTCGACATCGAAGTCCGCGCCACCGAATTCATGGACCTCCTCCACGAACCCGCCTAATCACACACCCCTTTAAACAGCAGCCGTTATGATTGAGACAAGAAATAAACTCACCATCGAGAACAACAACTCCACCATGTCCGACCTGGTGTTCCTGCTGCTGGTCTTCTTCATGATGACCTCCACCCTCATCAGCCCCAACGCCGTCAAGCTCCTCCTGCCCGAAAGCGGCAGCAAGACCATGGCCAAGCAGAACGTCACCGTCTACATCGACGAGAACCACAACTTCCAAGTAGGCAACACCCCAACCGACATCGACGGCCTCCAGCCGCTCATCGCCTCCGGCATCGAAGCCGGAGTCACCGATGCATGCGTAGTGCTCCGCTCCGACAAAACCGTGCCCGTCCAATATGTCGTCAACGTCATCGACGCCGTCAACGCCATCAACGAACAGACCGGCTCCAAACACAAAGTCATCCTCGCCACCTCACCCAAAAAATAACAACCCCCACTCCATAAACCAATCGTCCCCACAATATGACAAACTCAACGGACAACGACAAAAAAAACAAACTCATATCCGGTGCCATCACCTTCCTCTGCATGGCCCTGGCGGTCATCGTGTGCCTCTCCTTCGGCTACGATCCGCCTGACCCTCCCATCCCTGAAGAGGGTGTCGAGGTGAACCTCGGCAACAGCGACTTCGGCTACGGCAACAACCCCATGCCCGAAGCCTCCGAAGCCAGCAGCGCACCCCGTCCCCGCGCCGCCACCGAGCAAGTCTCCACACAAAGCACCGAAGCCTCCGCTCCCATCTACTCCTCGCCCAAACCCTCCACCGCCAAGACCGACAACCCCACTCCCACCACCACCCAGCCCGAGCCCCCAAAAGAGCCAGAAATCAACAAAAACGCACTCTTCAACGGCAACCGCGGCAACAAAAACAAGAACGCCAACAGTGGCAGCGAGGGCAACACCTACGGCAAAGGCAACATGGGCAAAGAAGGCGGCGACCCCAACTCCAACCGCTACGACGGCACTCCAGGCCACGGCGGTGCAGGATTCAGCCTTGCAGGACGCAGCGCCCGCGCACTCCCCTCACCCCAAACCTCCACCAACAAAGAAGGCAAAGTGGTGGTGAAAATATGGGTCGACCGCGCCGGCAACGTCACACAGACCTCCGCACCCGAAAAAGGCTCCACCCTCACCGATGCAGGCCTCGTGCGCCAAGCCAAATCCGCCGCCATGAAAGCCAAATTCAGCCCCAAGGACGACGCCCCCGAAGTCCAGACCGGCACCATCACCTACGTATTCCGCAACAACTGACCCATGGACGAACCCATACGCATCGACAAATACCTCTGGGCTGTGCGTCTCTACAAGACGCGCAGCCTGGCCACCGATGCCTGCCGCTGCGGCCACGTCCGCCTCGGCGGACAGCCCGTCAAACCCTCTCACGAAATCAAAGTCGGCGAGACCTACGAAATATCCATCGAGCAGCTCCACCGCGTCATCCAAGTGCGCCAGCCCTTGGCCAACCGCGTCGGCGCCAAACTCGTCGAAAACTTCATGACCGACCTCACTCCACAGGAAGAGTACGAACGCATACAACTCATCCGCCAATACGCATTTGAAAAGCGCGACCGCGGCGCAGGCCGCCCCACCAAACGCGAACGCCGCGACATAGAAGAATTCAAATACAAATAACCCTCACACCTCTATCAAACCTCACTGGCATCCGCCCACCAGCAGCCATCCCCCTCGCCAAACACACTCCACCCCCACTCCAAACCACCGGGAAACAGACCGTTATAAAAAATTCACACCACCCTGCAATAAATCCGCAATAACAAATACATAATAACAGATTCGACCATGGACGAAGAAGAGGTAATCCGCGACATACTGTCAGGCAACGTCAACCGCTACGCCGAGATAGTCAAAGCCTACCAGACCATCGTGGCCAACCTCTGCTTCAAAATGGGAGGCCTCAAACTCGACATCCCCGAGATGACCCAGCAAGTCTTCGTCGAGCTCTACCAAGCACTCCCACGATTCCAGTTCAAGTCGAAACTGAGCACTTTCATCTACCGCATAACCGTCAACGTAGTCTGCAAAGAACTCAAACACCTCAAACGACACATCGTCACCACCGACGAATACCCCATGCCCGACCGTCCCGCTGACGAACCCAACGTCGAGCAATCCATCATCCGCAACGAACAAATGCAGCAACTGCGCAAAGCCCTCGGCACACTCAACCCCGAACAACGCACTGCCCTCGTCCTCTACACCTACAGCAACTTCTCCTACAACGACATCGCCGAAGTCATGCAATGCTCCACCGCCAAAGTCGAATCACTCATCTTCAGGGCGCGCAAAAACCTCAAAAAGAAACTCAACCCCTAACACCCACCCTCAAAAGCACACAACAAACACAACATACAAACACAATCCGTGAACCAACCGACACATAACACCGACGACCCAATCATGCAGCAGCTCCGCAACCTGAGCTACACCGAGCCTATCGACGTCACCGACGCCGTCATGGTCCGCATAAGCTCCATGCCCCTGCTCTCTCCCCATGCTCTCCGCCGCCAACGGCTGCAACGATGGTCCACAGCCGTGGCCGCATGCGCCATCATCGCCGTGGCCATCAACATCACACTCCTCTTCACACACAACTACAACGAAGCCCAAATCAGCAACGTCATCGCCTCCGTCTACGACTACAACCTCGACTACGAAACCTATCCCAACCTCCACCAATCCGTTGCACTCGAATACCTCTAAAACCCATAAACCACCAATAATCACATACTATGAAACACCTTGCACTCATCCTCATCACCACCCTCATGGCCTTCACCCTCACGGCCCAGACGCCCGAAGGCGGACCCCACAAACGTCACCACCAGCCACAGCCCCCAAAAGTAGAGCAAATGGTCAGCAACCTCTCCGCCGTACAGAAAAAACGCCTTGAGGCCATCACCAACGACTGCCAACAGGAAACAGAAAAACTCGAGAAAGAACTCAACACCGTCCGCCAGAAAATCCGCTCACTCATGGACCAACCCGGCGACCAGTCCGAAAAGCTCTTCCCCCTCATCGACCGCGAAAGCCAGCTCCAGGCACAGATGGCCAAAACCATGTACCGTGTCCGCCAGCAGATCGACCGCGTTCTGACCGACGAGCAACTCACCGAATTCCGCTCTCGTCTCAAAGCCGACCGCAAACACCGTCGCTTTCAGCAAGATCCAAACGCCAAACCCGACAACGGCAAGAAACAATCAAGACGATAAAGGTTAGTACCGTATTTTTTTTTTGTGGTGTTGCTTCTGCGAAGCAACACCATTTTTTACCCACTCCCCCCTCTTCTCTCCCCACTACATCCTCCCCAAAGCCAATAACCAGGGGCCGCTTCAAGTCCCCTCCAGCTCCGATACATATACACTATTTATACACTATTTATACTCTATTTATTTTCTATTTAGTCTCTCGAAAGAAACAAAATGGAAAGAATATCTCAGCAAAATGTTGGGTATGTGGTGAAGAAATAGCTATTGTGGTGGCAACTCGGCGCGTTCCAGCTGCAACAGACGTTGCTTGCGTTCCTGTCCCCCAGCATAGCCTGCCAGCCGTCCTCCGGCTCCCACCACCCTGTGGCAGGGGACTATCAGCATGACCGGATTGCAAGCCACAGCGTGGCCGACGGCTTGCGCCGACATGCGGTCGAGGCCAAAGGTCCGGGCCAGCTCTGCGGCCAAAGCGCCGTATGTCACAGTCTGCCCGTAGGGGATGGACAGCAAAAGCCGCCAGACGGCCAGTTGGAAAGGGGTGCCACTCAGGGCTATCGGCGGAGCCGACAGGGGTATGGCTCCACCGAAATAGGCATCCAACCACTCCGAAGCCTGACGCAGCGCAGGGACTGCAACATCGGTCAAGGCCGTGACCGGGGTGGAGGGAAAGTGGTTGCAAAGCCATCGGGGCTTTGATGGTTGCCCGTCGAAACAAAGACCCACAAGCGATGCGCCGTCCGAGGCCAGCACAAGGCGCCCCAGCGGGGAGGGGTAATAATAAAGGTGGGGCAAGGATTGAGCCATCTGTACAGCGAGGATTTCAGGGCAATGCCTGTGTCGTCATAGACTTATCGAACACTGAGGAGTGCTTAATCATAATAGGAGAAGGTGCGGACCACGGTGATGGCGTGTTGCTCTTTGTCATCTATCACATCGATTGTGGCCTTGGTCCAGTTGCCGTGGTCGTCGTAGTCGGTGTAGGTGTACTTATTACGAATCAAGACAGTAGGGCGAACGGGAAGGTCTTGCTCCCAGTCGGAGTACCACGTCTCGGCAGTGTCGCCACGCTCGTCATAGCGGATGTGGAAATCGAGATAACGGCCTTCGCCGGAGCGGACAAGCGTCAGCCTGCCATCGGCATCATAGCTGTAACGTTCCACGGCGCCGGGGATGGTCTTATAGACGGGACGCCCCAGCGAGTCGTAGCGGTAGACGGTGCTGTCGCCCCACACATTCACCTGCACCAGCGGGCGGCAGTGGCCGTCGCAGGTGATGAGGTTGTCCGTCACGCTGTTCTCATCGCCGGTTTTACTGATGAGATATTCCGAAAAGCCGAACAGGCAGCCAAGGCTGTCGTAGACATACACCACGCTGTCGACACAATAATTATTAGACGACACAAAAAGGTGCAGCCTCCCGTCGGGAAGATACTCATACCGCTCATCGGTCTCATCCTGCAAGCCGACAGTGGACATGGCGGTGCGCATGCCCGCCTGGTTGTAGACCTCGGCAGTGGTGACGAACAGCTTGTGCTCGGCATCCATGCAGAAATCAGTGCGCTGCACGGTCTGCACCCGCCCCCGATAGCCCATCTGTCCAGTGCTGAAGAGATGGGTGAACTCACTCTGCCCCTGCGTGACAATGGGCAGCAGAAACAGGCATATAGCAATGGTAGATCTTACATTCTTCATTTTTGAATCATTGTAATGTTATAGGAGAATGTGAAACACCTGCTGTCATCCTCCCGAAAGATGCCCGCCTCTATGCCGTTTACATACACCTTACCTTGTCTCATATTCCATTACTTTAGGTTTCACATCTAACTGTAGTCCTATGGTGTCAAGAATGACCTGCAATGTGGCAATTTGTGGGTTTCCTTCGCCCCGTTCAATAGCAACAAGAGTATTGACGGCAACCCCCGAAAGCTCAGAAACCGTGCGCTGGTTTACCCCCAGCACGGCACGCTGCTCTTTAATAATCTGCCCGATTTCATTCAAGTCCATAATACCATTATATTGCGATTTCCGCTGCAAAGATACAACTATTATTTCATTCAGCAAAACAAAATCACAATATAGTGCGATTTTATTCAAAATACGCACCCAATAGAATATCATTGGAGAGTACATCCTGAGGTGTCGCCGTACCATGCGCCAGCCGTCCTCTGTTTAAAGGAGTGCCACACAAGTGGCGGGTATGTATTAATCCGCTTTTCAAAGAAACACTTCTTCGTGGCGGTGATGTCCGCCATGGCATCGTGCGCATCTTCAAAATCATAACCAAATAGTTTATTGTACAGTTCTTGCAACTTAGGCCACTTATAGCCGTAGTAGCCTGGTATCTTGCAGTAATCCGTACCCGCATGCATGGTGCAGAGGCTCTTCGCCGTGCTTATCGTGTCGGGAATACCCAATCGACACAACTCCGCGCCCACCACCTTCTGGTCGAAGGAGATATTATGTCCCACAATACATTGTGCCTTCCCTGCATCTTGTAGGATTAGGTCTATCACCTCCCGCAACGGCTTGCCCATCTGCATTGCTTTCTCGGTAGAGATGCCATGTACCCGCGCCGCATCAGCAGGGATAACAAAACCCTCTGGTTTCACTATCTCATTGCCCTGAGACAGCGGGTATCCCTCTCCGACAGTTAATATCCATGCCAACTGCACCAGCCGCGGCCAGTTTTGCGTATGCGCAAACGGCACCCCGTCGTCTTTGTGTAAAAGAAGAGGTAATGCTTTGCAGTATTCACAATCTTTTTTATTCTAATTATCTCATCAAGTTTCCAAATAATATCTGTGAGTAGCATTCCCTGCTCCTCAGCCTTGCGGTACCACTTCAACGCCTCCTCCCAGTCCTGCTCCACGCCCTCTCCATTCTCATAGCACACGCCTAGACAGCATTGGGCACCGGCATTCCACCTCGGTCTTGATATGTAGTACTGATGTTCCCATGGTATTATTGGTTGTTGTCCTTGATTAGCTTCTCAACATTGTATAGTGGCACGTTTTCCATCCAGTCTTGGTCTTTATAGGGCAATGTGGAGAATCGCACGCCTTTGAGGTCGGGGTTTTTCTCTATGAAGGTGCGGAGCGACTTGGAGTGGACATTTGCCTCGGCTTTTACTTCGATAGGCAGAATACGCTGCTCTGCCTGTACGATGAAGTCCACCTCCATCTGCGAATCATTAGTTGCGAAATAGTGGATGGGGAGAGCCGATGGCATCATCTGCGACAACACATATTGTTCCGAAAAGGCTCCTTTATACTCAGAGAAAGCATTATCGCCCAACAATACATCCTTTGCCGGTGCGTCCATCTGAGCACCGAGCAGCCCCACGTCGTTCATATACAGCTTGAATACCGAAGGCTCCTCATAGAAACGCAAGGGCATTTTGGGAGTACTGACGCGCGTGACCTTATACACCAGTCCTGCATCTAATAGCCATTGGATTGCAAGCAGGTAGTCGTTCGCACGACTGCCCGGTTTCACATCTGAATACTTGAATTTCTTGTTCTCTTTTGCCAGCTGTTGCGGGATGGCATCCCAAACCATGACGATGCGCTCTGCATCGCTACGCGATACATGCTTGGAGAAGTCTTTGCGGTAGTCTGCCAGTATCTGTTTCTGAATCTTGCGTACCTCATGGGGGTTGCCCTCTTCTGCAAAAGACTTCACCGCTGCCGGCATTCCTCCCACATAATAGTACTGCCGCAGCAGTTCGATGAAGAAACCGTTGAGAGCGCTGGTGGATGAGAAATCACCATTCTGCAACATCTCGGCCGCCTGTACCTTCCCCATAGCCATCACAAACTCGGTAAACGACATGGGATAGAGGTTCATCATCTCCACTTTCCCCACAGGGAAAGAAACACCCTGATGCAGCGATATGCCTAACAGGGAGCCAGCCACTATTACATGGTATTCTGGAGCATTCTCACAAAAATATTTCAATGCCGTCAGGGCACGCGGATATTCTTGTATCTCATCAAGGACAATCAAAGTAGAACCCGCTGCAATGGATTCTCCCGAGACTGCCGACAGGGCAGTCACCATACGACGAGTATCAAAGTCCTTAAAGACCTCCTCAATCTGTGGGGTGCTCTCACAGTTGATGTACGCCGTGTTGGCATATTCCCGTCTGCCAAATTCCCGGATAATCCAAGTTTTTCCCACCTGACGTGCCCCATTCAGGATAAGAGGCTTCCTTCCAACCCTATTCTTCCAATTAAGCAAATCATTATATATCAGTCGTTCCATAACATTATTCTACATTTTTTCGGACGAATTCACAATGCAAAGATACATTTTTTTGGACGAATATTGGAATAAAAAATACATTTTTTCGGACGACCAACGGGGCAAAAACTACATTTTTCCGGACGAATGGGATGCCCAGACAAATAAAAAAGAGGGTTTGCACTTCGGTGTGCAAACCCTCTTTGTACATATTTGA
>Ga0247611_10009492_pt1 | contig 11680 bp, 7 predicted proteins | sample 177DNAGHGhighgp2_FD_192422 | JGI IMG/M metagenome (GOLD analysis project Ga0247611, IMG submission 192422) | Sheep rumen microbial communities from Palmerston North, Manawatu-Wanganui, New Zealand - 1770 DNA GHGhigh gp2 | ecosystem: Host-associated > Mammals > Digestive system > Stomach > Rumen ... | reverse complement strand
CACCGGCGGCGCCGTAGGTATGACTCCCGACGAGCGTCTGCAGAGCACCGACACCACCCCCCTGCCCGAAATGGCCACCCTCGACTGCGGCACCTGCAACTTCGGCGACGAGATTTTTGACAACACCATGCCCACCATGCGCGCCTTTGGCAAACGCATGCTCGAACGCGGCATCAAGCCCGAATACGAATGCTTCGAAATGGGACACCTCGACACCATCCTGCGCATGGCTCGCAAAGGCGAAGTCCCCGGCGACCCCATGCAGTTCAACTTCGTCCTCGGCGTCCCCGGCTGCACTCCTGCCACCGTCGACAACCTCTGCTGGCTCGTCAAGAACATCCCCGCCGGCAGCACCTGGACCGCCACCGGCATCGGCCGCTATGCCTTCACCCTCGCCGCTCCTGCCATTGCCATGGGCGGCAACGTGCGCGTAGGTTTTGAGGACAACCTATACCTCGAGCGCGGCGTCCTGGCCAAGAGCAACGGCGAACTCGTCGACAAAGTCGTCCGCATGGCCAAACTCCTGGGCCGCGAAGTGGCTACCAGCGACGAAGCCCGCGAAATCCTCAGCCTCAAAAAGAGATAGTAATTCAAAATCATCCGTAAGAATTCAAACACACCAAGTTGATATGCTGGCCGGACCTCGTCTGTCCCATATCAACTTTTTTTATTTCAACATCCAAATGAAAAAAATCACCCTTACCCTCATGGCACTGGCCATGACAATCGGTGCCATGGCCCAGCAAGTCCACAACGACAGCCCCATGATGAAAGAATGGCGCCAACTGAAACAACAACGCGACTACTCCAAGCAAGCCACCCAAACCGGCTTCCCCTTGGGCGAGGCCCTCGAGACCAAGTCGGCCGACGTCAAAGCCCTTCCCGACGACCGCGTCTGGTTTCCCGGCGAGTGGGAGGAGGTCCAGGCCATCCTAGTCACCCCCTCCTATAACTACTACCCCGACTCCAACCTCGGCTCCGGCTACTACATTGCCGACCCCGTAGTCACCGGCGTGGGCGAATACTTCAAATACAACTCCACCCGCGGATGGGTCACCACCAACATCTACGGCCCCTACCACTCCGTCATGGACACCTCCAGTGCCTTCGGCCGCGTCTTCTTCTACCTCATGGACGGCATCCAGCAGGGCCATGCCCAGGCCTGGGTGCGCGTCGAGCAGCCGCAGGACTCCCTCCAGGTGTTGCGCACCCTCGCCCGTCTCGGCCTGCGCAGCAACAACGTGCGTTTCATCGTAGGCCCCGGCAACTCCTTCTGGTATCGCGACTGCGGCCCCATCTGTTTCTACCACGGCGACCAGGACAGTCTGGCCATGATGGACTTTGAATACTATCCCGGCCGTGCCCTCGACGACTCCCTTCCCTCGCTCGTCTACCGCCAGATGGGACTCCCCAACTACATCAACACCATCGAGTGGGAGGGCGGCAACTGCCTCGTTGACGGTGCAGGCTTCCTCCTCAGCAGCGACGCCGTCTACGGAAACAACAGCGACTCCTACGGCCAATTCACCTGGGACGGCCGCAACATCTCCAGCATCCACCACATCAACAAAACCCGCCTCACCAACTCCCAGACCCGCCACGCGCTTTCCAGCCTCCTCGGCCAGCGCGAGACCCACATACTCCCAGCCTACCAGTACGACGGCGGCACCGGCCACATCGACCTCTATGCCGACATGGTAGAGGAAAACGGCTTCGTCTTCTCCGTCATGCCACAGGCCTACAGCACCTGGACCGACTACCGCACCGGAGCCCGCAACATGGACTCTCTCTGCTCCTACACCAGCATCTTCGACCGTCCCTACTACAGAACCGACATTCCCTTCCCCGGCACCGACAACGGCAACAACTTTTCCAGCCAGTCCGAATACAACCTTTACTACACCCGCACCTACAGCAACCACACTTTCGTCAACGACCTCATCCTTCAGCCCTGCTTCTCCACCGTGGTGAACGGCCGCCCCAGTGCCGCCTGGGACCAGCAGAACATCGAAAAACTCAAAGCCGCCTACCCCGGCTACACCATATACCCCGTCGACGTGCGCGAATTTGACGGCTCCGGCGGCGCCATCCACTGCGTCACCAAGCAAATTCCCGCCGACAACCCCGTCCGCATCCTCCACAAGAGCATCGTCGGCTCGGCCAACGCCATGCGCGGCCACGATGTGCCCGTCAGCGCCATCATCACCAACCGCAGCGGCATCGCCAGCGCACAAGCCATCTACCGTATCGACGGCGGCCAGTGGAGCACTATCGAACTCACTGCCAACGGCAACAAATTCTCCGGACTGCTGCCCACCGCCTCCATCAACGAACGCATCATCGACACCGCCTACGTGCCCCGCACCACTATCGACAGCACCCTCATCAGCATCGACACCGCCATCCTCAGCATCGACTCTATCGTAGTCGACGCCGACCTAATCATTGACACCACCTACAGCTACACCTACCACTACAGCTACGACACCACCCACTACACCGACACCGTCGCCTCCCTGCGCGACACCCTCGTGACCATCGAGTACTACATCCGGGCCACCAGCAACAACGGCAAGACCATCACCAAACCCATGACTGCCCACCAGGGCGGCTACTACAGCTTCTACTACAACGGACAGGAAGAATTGCTCGACAGCAGCAACTACGACTTCGACACCCTGCCACGTCCCGCCAGCGACATCACTTTTGTATTCGATGCCAACCACACCACCCTCGACACCAGCACCACTCCCGTTGTCGGTATCGAGCAAGTCTCGCCCCTGCAAAACTTCGGCCAGTTCTATCCCAACCCCTCCAGCGAGCAGGCCCACATCAACATCAACCTTGGCGACGGCGGCCGCTATCAAGTGGCCATCTACGACAACATGGGCCGCCTAGTCCACACCGCCCACCTCAACACGGCCGGCAGCATCGTCTTCACCGTCAACACCGGCAAACTGGCCTCCGGCCTCTACAACGTAGTCTTCAGTTCCGGCAGCACCCAAGTCCTCCGCCGACTTGTAGTGAAGTAACTGCTAACCAACCCTATCACCACTTCGGACGGCCCTCCCCCTTCAGGAAGGCCGTCCTTTTTTTTCAACAAACCACCCATTCGGTTTCTAGCCGTGCCCTAAACCACTCCGGGCGGCCATTGCAATCAGCCAGCGCCCCTCCCTTGCCGCCAGGCACTCCCATGCCCCTTGCACAAGCCCAATACCGGGGCAACCGCTCATCTGTCTGCCACCCGCATGTCGTCCTTCCTCCGACTCATCCTTACGGACTGAAGCCATTCCTGCAGTCCTTTCAAAAAAAAGCCATAATAGTAATTATTTCAAAAAAAAACGTAATTTTGCAAGATAAGGAAAAAAACGCAAAAAGAAAAACAACACAAACAAATACAAACAGTTATGGTACAAAAACATTACTCAAACAACACACCCTGGCTCAAAAGAGGATTTCTTTTGGCCTGTTTTCTGTGCCTGACGGCTGCCACAGCGTGGTCGCAGGACACCCTCACCGTCACTGGCTCGACCATAGGCAACAAAATTTACGACGGCACCACCACGGCCGCCGTCAGCCCCGGAACCCTTGAGGGCGTCGCCGAAGGCGACGACGTCTACATTGCTTCCGTCGTGGCCAACTACAACACCCCGGTCGTAGGCAACGACAAACCCGTCAATGTAAGCTACACCCTTGGTGGCGCTCAGGCCGCCAACTATGTGGTTCGCGACACCGTCCTCACCTCCAACATCCTGCCCCGCCAACTGGGCATCACCGGCATCCACATCGCCACCAAAATCTACGACCACAACATCGGTGCCAACCTCGACAGCCTCGGCCACCTCACCAACCTTATGGCCATCGACTCGTCCGACGTCTCCGTCAACATCAGCTGTGCCTACATCAACGGCAATGCCAGCACCATGAGCCCCGTGGCCATGCAGTATTCCATTTTCGGCTCTGCCGCCGGCAACTACATCGCCCCCATCGCCGACACCCTTTACGGCATTATCCTTCCCCGTCCCATCTATGCCTCTGGCGTTGAGGTCCGTCCCACCAAGGTCTACAACGGCAACACCAGTTTCTTCGTCACCAACAACGGCGCCATTGACTCCGGCAACGTCCTAGACGGCGACACCGTCTTCCACACCACCTTCGTCAACTCTGCTTCCCCCAACATCACCAATGGGTTCAACACCCTCCTCCGCATCAGCTTCCTCACCTCTGGTCCTCAGGGCAACAACTACGTTATCCTCGACACCATCGACCAACTCTGGGGCAGCATCACCCCGCTCGACCTCAAGATCGATTATCCCGGCGTCATACTCGTAAAAGAATACGATGGCACTAACATAGCCGAAATCATCTCCCCCGCCACACTCCTCAACGTGGTAGACGGCGACTCCATCAACCTGGAAATCGAAGCCACCTACGACAATGCCGAAGTAGGCTACAACAAGCCCATCACCGTCCACTTCAACATCACCGGTCCCCAGGGCATAAACTACATTCCCCCAGCCGACACGGTCTACAACAACGGCGCCATCATCTACCCCACCGTGCTTGACACCACCAATGGTCCCGCCATCAGCACCCTCTCACCCAACTATTGCCAGGGCGACAACATCCATCTGCACTACACCCTCCTCACCGGCCACCCCGTTGGCTACCGCCTCATCTTCTCCGATGAAGCCCTCGCACAGGGTTTCGGGAACACCGTGTGGACCTATTGCTCCCTTAGCGACTCCATCATCACCTTCCTTGTGCCCGACAACTGCCAGAGCGGCACCTACGAAGTCTACGTATCCTTCGTCAACCTCGCCGGCGTAGTGTCCAATACCTACACAGTCCCCTTCACCATCAACCTCTCCAACAAATACCTCGTGCAGGTCTTCGACGACGTCCTCAGCATCGACAACAGCGGCCTTCTGGACAACCAGCCAAACCGTTTCCGCACCTTCAAATGGTACCATAACGACCAGGCCATCAACGAAACCAAGCCCTACCACCAAGAGTTGGGCGGCCTTACCGGCACCTACTACGTCCTGGTCAACGAGGGCGGCGAAGACGAGAACATCATCTGCCCCTGGAACGAGAGCCAGCTCGTCGTTTCCACCCCCAGCCAGACCGTCCACGTCAACCCCAGCCCCGTTGTCAACCAAGCCCAGGTCAAACTGCAGGGTCAGTTTGAGAACGAGACCCATCAGCTGCGCCTCTTCAACAGCTATGGCAACCAGGTGCTCAGCACCACCTTCACCGGCCGCACCTTCACCCTCGACATGAGCGCCCTGCCCCACGGCACCTACCTCATCAGCGTCGACGGCGCCACCGCTAAAACCATCAAGCTCTAAACAAAACAGGTGCAGCCCCTCCAAGGCTGCCCAATAAATACAGAACAATATGAAAAAAATAATAACATCACTCCTGCTGATGGCCGCAGTGGCCACAGCCTCGGCCCAGTCCACCGACCACATCTCCAACCTCCAGTTCAACCTGGGCGGTGGCATCCACAGCCTCCAGTACACCCCTGCCAACGGCAACCACACCCTCGGTTTCGGCGGCCTCGTCGAGGCTCAGTACCAACTCATGTTCAACCACCATCTAGGCCTTGGCCTCGGTGTGCAGGCCGGCTGCCTCAACGCCAGCTCGGCCTACAACTACGTCATGCGTCAGAACAACGTCATGCTCCCCGGCGCCCTCTATACCGCCGATATGGTCACCACCAACTTCTACAACTGGAAAGAGCAACAGACCGTAGTGCCCGTTTCCATCCCCGCACAGCTCATCATCCGTGCCCCCATCAGCATCAAAACTGCCTTCCAAATGGGACTCGGTGCCACCTTCAACTTCCCCGTCAAGGGCAACTTCCACACCGTTAGGGGCCAGTATACCCGCGAAGCCTACATGAGCCGCACCAACGTCACCTACGGCGACGGCATCCAAAACCACCTCCTCGGCAACTATACCGCCGACGAAGAGGGCGAACTGGACCTCTCGAAAATCTATGTGGGCATCCTGGCCGACCTTGGCTTTGTCTTCAACCTCTCCGAAGGCACCGGCCTCTACCTGGGCGTCTATGGCGACTACGCCCCCTCCAACATCAACAATGCTGCCGACGTCAACGCCCCCCTCTTCAACTACAACGAACAGCAGGGCGTATACAACTACCAAGGCGTCTTCGCCTCCGACCGCACCGACAAAGTCAACCCCCTCGAAGTGGGCATCAAGATAGGCCTGCGTTTCGGCATGGGCAAGGACGTCGACTGGCGTGAGAAAGAAGAGGCCCGCTTAGCCGCTATCGCACAGGCCCGCGCCGACTCCATAGCCGCCGCCGAGGCTGCCGAAGCCGCCCGCCTGGCCGCCGAACTCAAGGCCCGCGAAGAGGCCGCTGCCCGCGCCAAAGCCGAGGCCGAAGCCCGCGCCAAGGCTCAGGCCGACTCCATCGCCGCCGCCCATGCAGCCGAACTGGCCAAAGCCAAGGCTGCTGCCGACAAGGCCAAAGCCGAGGCTGACAAGGCCAAGGCCGAAGCCGACCGCGCGAAAGCCGAAGCCGACTCCCTGGCCCGCGCCAAAGCCGAGGCCGAAGCCCGTGCCAAGGCTGAAGCCGAAGCCCGTGCCAAGGCCGATGCCGAAGCCCGCGCCCGCGCCAAAGCCGAGCAGAAAGCCCGTGAAGAAGCCGCTTTCGTAGCCGGATTCAGCGACACCGCCTTTTTCGAGACCGGCAAAGACATGCCCATCTTCGGCCAGCTCAACGAGGACTCTTGGGACAACCTCAAAGAAATCATGGACAAGCATCCTGAGATTAACGTCGTCGTCACCGGCCACACCGACAACGTGGGCAACGACGCCTCCAACCTAGCCCTCTCCAAACGCCGCGCCGAGAACATCAAGAAGATGCTCGTATCGAAAGGCATTTCCGACAGCCGAGTGAAGGCCGTTGGCAAAGGCGAGACCAACCCCATTGCCCCCAACAGCACCAAGGAAGGCCGCGCCAAGAACCGCCGCATCGAAATCACCATCGGCAAGTAAGATTCCTGCCTCACCCATATCACTACGGGCCGCGGAGCACACGCTCCGCGGCCCGTCTGTTTATACCGAGTGGCCGACGTGAAAGCCTGCCTTCGGCGCGCATTCTTATTACCACTCACGCTTCGCCGCGTCCCCCTCCGCACACCTCGCTATGGCTCCACCACATCCTCTATAGTTCTTCTTTACATCCTCTATGGTTCTTCGTCTGCACACCCAACAACAATAGCCCATAGGCAAGGGAGTGACGACGGCAATACTGGGCTTTGGCGGAAAGAAGGGGAAAGGATAAGGCGTATGAAAAATAGGGGCGGCACCGCTGCGCGGTGCCGCCCCTAAAGGGCTCGATATGAGGTATGCTATCAGATGCTGACGGCCGTGTAGTGGGGTCCGAAGCGCTCGAAGGCGGCTTTGTCCAGTTCCTCTTGGGCAGAGGGGTGGGCGATGCTGATGAGCAGCTTGGCGCGCTCCTGGAGGCTCTTGCCGTAGAGGTCGACGGCACCGTTTTCGGTGACCACATAGTGGATGTGGTTGCGGGTAGTGACCACACCGGCACCGAGGGTAAGGGTGGGCGCTATCTTGCTGATGCCCTTGGCGGTGATGGAGGGCATGGCGATGATGGCCTTGCCGCCCTCGCTGAGGTTGGCACCGTCGACAAAGTCGATCTGGCCGCCCACGCCACTATAGAACTTGGTGCCGATGGAGTCGGCGCAGACCTGGCCGGTGAGGTCGATTTGGAGGGCGCTGTTGATGGCGCATACTTTGGGGTTCTTGCCAATGACTTGGGGGTCGTTGGAGTATTTGACGTCGGTCATGTAGATGCCGGGGTTGTCGTCGATGAAGTCGTAGAGTTCCTTTGTGCCCATGAGGAAGGTGCTGACGATACGTCCACGGCGGTATTTCTTGTTCATGCCGTTGACCACGCCGCTCTTGATGAGGGGCAGGAGGCCGTCGCTGAACATCTCGGTGTGGACGCCGAGGTTCTTATGGTTGCCCAAGCGGGAGAGGACGGCGTTGGGGATGGCGCCGATGCCCATCTGCAGGCAGGCTCCGTCTTCGACCAGCTCGGCCACATGCTCGCCAATCTTGAGATCCACCTCGTTGGGCTCGGCGGGTTTGGCGGGGGTGAGGGAGGTATCGTCTTCAACCCAAATGTCGACGGCATCGGCGGGAATGATGGCGTTGCCCCAGGCGCGGGGCACGTTGGGGTTCATGACGGCAATGACGGTTTTGGCGCACTCCACTGCGGCCAGGGTGGCGTCGACCGAGGTGCCCAGCGAGACATAGCCGTGCTTGTCCACCATGGATACCTGTATCATGGCCACGTCGCAGGGCAGAACGCCGCTACGGTAGAGTTTCTGGGTCTCGCGGAGGAAGACGGGGATGTAGTCGGCCCAGCCGGACTGGGTGTCCTTGCGCACATTGGCACCTACGAAGAAGGACTGGGTGAAAAAGATGCCGTTGTACTTCTCGTGGGTGTAGGGGGCGTCGCCCTCGGTGTGGAGGTGGTGGATGCGGACATCCTTCAGTTCGCCAGAGTCGCCGCGGCGGGCAAGCGCCTCTCCCAGAATGACAGGATAGGCGGAAACACTGCTGAAATGGACATGGTCGCCACTCTTGACAACCTTCACGGCCTCGTCAGCCGAAACAAATTTGATTGGTTTCATAAATTTATGTTTATATTGGTACTATCGATTATCTATTCTTTGTCCTGCCAGATGGGCAGTATGGAAAAAGGCCTTACTTAGTAATTCTCAGAATTTTAAAGTACACAAGAGATTCATTATGACTAGGCAAAGGTACAAAAAAAATCCAATATTCCCAAAAAAAATTGAGCCTGCCCACGTTCCTCAGAATGGCATAAGACACTATGCCCTAGCGGGCAATGAAATATTTTTTTGCCGAACCGCCCATCTTTTGTATCTTTGCAAAATCAATAACACTTGCGCTAGGATATGAAAAAATTACATATACACTTATTTTTCACCGCTTTAGCCCTATTTCTATGTAGTGCTTGCGAGGACAGTCCCACACAGTCGGTCATCACTTTCTCGGCCACTACCACCGAATATGAGAAAGGCAGCGCGAAGACCACCCTGGACTATTCTGCCCCGCTATGGAATGCAGGGGACAAGATTTGCGTGTGGGGGAGCGACGGCGTGCCCCGCCATTGCCTGACCCTCGAACACGACACCATGACGGCACTCTTTAAATACGAAACCCAACCCGAAAGCACAGTGGGCGGTCCTTTCGCCGCCATCTACCCCGCAACGGCATACCTCTCCCCCACCCGCATTGTCATTCCCCCGTCGCAGAAGTCGACCACCGGCCGACTCACCCAGGCCCCTATGTATGCGGCATCTGGCACGACCGACCTGCAGTTTTCCAACCTCTGCGGCGTGGTGCTCCTACGGCTCACGGGCGAGTCGGCCAAACGCATTTATTATATCATCCTCATGGCCGACCGTAGCATCAATGGCGAGTTTGACCTAGTGGCAAATCCCGACGGAAGTCCCTGCCCGCAACTGTCCTATGTCAGCGGTGGCTCTAGCAATACCATCCTGCTTGTCACCAACGCTCTGCAGGGCGACGGCAGCTACGCCATTGCCATCCCGGCAGGCACCTATAACTCCCTGTCCGTCTTCCTGTACTCTATCGACCGCACCTCCTGCTCGATCAGCCTTTCAAAAGGCCAGCCGATTACCATTGAGCAAAACACCATCGTCCCCTTTGCCATTCACGACGTAGCCTTTTAAGTAATCACATGCCTACAAAAAAACACTTTTCAGACATGACGGAAACCCCATTCACCTCCGACCGCAAGAGAGCCATTGGCATAGTACTAATCGTGGCAGCAGTTCTGACACTGGGCAGCTGCGCAAAAGAGGACCGCATTAACCCTGTCGACCCATCCCCATCACCGGCAGAACACTACGCCCTCCTGGACTACCAGGACACGCTGCACCTTGCCTACGCCATGCGTACCGACCTGTACGACTGCAACAACATCGTCTTGCAACTTAAGGAAGGAGGGCGGCTCACACTACTGAGCAGCACCCACCTCGGTGCCACGCTGGATTACGACACAGCCAGCATGTCCGAAGAAGAGCTCCCCGACGCCCAGCCAGAAAAAGTCGTGGTCCTGCTCACCAATCGCCTTCATCCCAACGGCATCTTCATCACCCGTGGCAAGTTATCCCTCACCCGAACGGGCAACCTCTACATGATTCAAATCCTAGGCGCCACCGAGAACGGAGTGGGATTCCGATGCAAGTACACCGGCAGGGTGCACGACCTCACCGCTGCATCAAATCAGGGCAACCTGTGCCTGAACGACCATGTGATTGATTTCCGCCTAGGCATCGTGGAGCAGGAAGGGGACTCCCGCACCTATCGCCTCATCGGAAGCAATCCCGACATTGAGTGCACCATAAACTCGGCTGTGGACCTTGCCGGGCGCACCGTTTCCCTCTCCTCCAACCCCGCCGAAATCGCCCGCGGACAGGCCGCAGGCCTCACCGCTTCCTTCCCCGGTGGCGCCCATGTCAGCGCCCATAGCGGCACTCTCCGTTGCAGTAGCTACGACGACGTATATTCCCTCATCCTTTCAGGTGCCACCGAGCAGGGCGAAATAGTCGGCACCTTCACAGGTCCCATTTTCACCGCATACTAATCCCATACCAACCTATCTTTCATTTTATGAAATTCGCCTCCTTCCGTTATAGCTGCCTCAGTATGATTTGTGCGGTCGTGGCCTTTATGTCAATATCCTGTTCTGATAATACAAAAAACGAAACCACCATGTCAAAGAATGGAGAATGCCTCATTTGTGGAGCACCGCTTGAGTATTTAGAAAATGACACCTTGATGGAATGTGCACTCTGCCACAAGCAGGAGTTGAGCAAAACCCGCTGCACTTCTGGGCACTACATCTGCTCCGAATGCCATACGGCAGGAATGGATTCCATCATTGCCCTCTGCCTTGCCGAGACTTCGAAAGACCCCATCGCCATCCTTGAGAAGATGATGTCACAACCTTTCTGCCACATGCACGGACCGGAGCACCACGTGTTAGTGGGGGCAGCCCTGCTGACGGCCTACAACAATGCCGTAACGGCCGACAGCATGAAGGTAGACCTCCCCGCTGCCCTGACCGAGGTGATGAGCCGCGGCCGACAGGTACCGGGCGGGGCATGCGGCTATATGGGTGCATGCGGAGCGGCCATCAGCACTGGCATCTTTATGTCTGTGATCACGCACAATACGCCCCTCTCGACTGATTCTTGGCGACTCTGCAATCTCCTTACCTCACGGGCGCTGGAGCAGGTGGCTCTCAATGGCGGTCCCCGCTGCTGCAAACGCGACTCCTATCTGTCCATCCTCACTGCCGTCGATTTCGTGAAGGAGAACTTAGGCGTGGAAATGGAACGGGCCACAGTCACCTGCTCCCGCAGCCAGAAAAACAATCAGTGCATCGGCAAGAAGTGTCCATTCTGCCCCCAATAGCCAACAACTCTCAACCCTCATTTCTCAACTCCTAGAAATGCCCCGTTTTCTCATCATTTGCACAGCACTGCTGGTTCTTGCCCCCGGGGTTTGGTCCCAGCCCACCCCCAATGCCGTTGGCATTCCCACCACAGCCGCCGAAAATAGA
>Ga0247611_10009491_pt1 | contig 11680 bp, 18 predicted proteins | sample 177DNAGHGhighgp2_FD_192422 | JGI IMG/M metagenome (GOLD analysis project Ga0247611, IMG submission 192422) | Sheep rumen microbial communities from Palmerston North, Manawatu-Wanganui, New Zealand - 1770 DNA GHGhigh gp2 | ecosystem: Host-associated > Mammals > Digestive system > Stomach > Rumen... | reverse complement strand
TTTATTCCATACTGATGCGGTTCAAGCGTTTGGAAAAGTACATATAAACGTAGATGCGGACTGCATTGATTTTTTGAGTTGTTCTGGACATAAATTTCATGGGCCCAAGGGGATTGGATTTGTTTATGTTAGACATAAATATAAAGATTTGATGAGATCATGGACTTACGGTGGAACTCAACAAGATAACTTGGTGGCTGGAACAGAAAATGTTCCTGGAATAGTAGGACTTGCTAAAGCAGCAGAATTTGCCTATGAAAATTTTGATAAAAATCAAGAAAAAACGCATGAAGTGTATTGGCATTTTAAATCACAGCTTAAATTGGCTCTTCCTGAAATTAAATATAATGCTGAAAATTACAACATAGAAAATTGTCTAAGTATATGCTTTGTGAATTATGGAATACGAGGAGAAGAATTACTTGAGTTCCTAAATGAATTTGGCATATGTGCTTCTTCAGGATCTGCTTGTAATTCATCTAATAAAGAACCGTCACATGTTCTTAAAGCAATAGGATTAACTGATGATGAAGCTAGTTCATCATTAAGATTTTCGATAGATCATGAGAATACAGTAGAAGAGGCTAACGAAGTTATTAAGGCATTATGTGAAGGAGTCAAGTTGTTAGGTAAAAAGTAAAGGTGGTGGTTCCGTTGGATGTCGTTGGACTTCAAAATAAGATTATAGCACATCCGGAATACATCGAAGATTTACTTAATGATATGGGGTTTGAGCATATTGTTGACCGAGGGAATTATTATTCTTTTCAAAATATAGGAGGCGATAACCCCAAAGCTGTTGTAATTTATAAGGATAATTTAAGATACGAGAATTTTTCTCACGGATTACATGGAAGTATTTTTACTTTAATAATGGAGACAAAGAATTGTTCATTTCCAGAGTCTCTAAAATATGTATCATATACACTTGGCATTCAGGCTGAAAATATAAAAATAATATTACCTTTTGGTGGATTTTATAAACAACTGATACAAGAACAATCCGATGAGATAGTAACTTTAAAAGCTTATTCTGAAGATGATTTACCGGATAAAAATTCATTAAGTTGGAAATATCTAAAAGATGGAGTTTCGTTGCAAGTTCAACAATTATGTGGAATTAGATATTCTCATGAAGATAATGCTATATTGACTCCAATATATGATATAGAACATCGGTTAGTTGGATGCAAAGCAAGAAATAATGATCCTGATGTGGATCTTGCACATAGATGGTATATGTATATACCCTATAAAAAAACGAATGTTGTATATGGAATGGACTTGAATTATAAGTTTATTCTGCAACATGAAACAGGTATTTTATTTGAAGCCGAAAAATCGGTCATGCAATGTTTATCATTTGATTTGCGTATAGGAATGGCTATTGGTGGCCATTCCTTCAGTAAGCAACAAGTACGATTAATTAAGATGATGAATATAAAAACTATTATAGTGGCTTTTGATCAGGATTTAAACGAGGAAGAAATCATTTATGAATCGAGGAAATTGTTAATTAATACACAAAATTACTCTAATAGAGTTTTCTATATATATGATCGAGAGGGAATTTATATGCCTAAAGGCTCAAAGTTATCTCCGAGCGATCAAGGTAAAGATATTTTTCTTAAATTATTAAAGAATTGTAAGTACGAGGTTTTTAGTAATGGCTGACATAAGTATGTGTATGAATGATTTTTGCGACAGTAGGTATCAATGCTATAGATATACAGCTATTCCAGACAAATATCAATCATATTTTTTGTTAGAAATGATGGATTCACAGAATTGTGAGTATTTTTGGGATAACAAAGGATGTAGAAATAGGGAGGATCCGGATGACCGAAAAAAAAGAAAAATGTAAAGAGAATAAAGTATACTCAATTTCTCGATTAGATGCTATCAATCGTTGTTTGTATGAAGCATATAGGACTTATATACTGGGTGAACGTGGTGGCGGTAATTGCTATACATATATGGGGAGTATTATCCACGAAGTTCTCGAAGGTATAACTAATGGAATAAACACTGAAGCCGATCTTCTTCCTGCAATGCAGAAAGAGCTTGAGGATATAGATATGTTAGGGATAGAATTTCCTAAAGGAAGAAATGGAGAAGACATTATTCGTGAACATTGGATTCAGGATATGACACATTTTTGTAATACATATCAAGCTCCTAAAGGGAAGAATCTCAAAGCGGAAGAAAAGTTTATTTATAAGACTCCTGCGAGCAATACCCTTCAGGGTTTTATCGATCTTCAGCATATACATAAAGATGGGAGTATAGATATCTATGATTATAAAACAAGTAGTATGTATTCTGGAGCTGATTTTAAAGATCATTCAAGACAGCTAATTACTTATGTATTGGGTAAAGAACAAGAAGGATATAAGGTGAATTCTGCTGCGTTTATATTTCTGAAATATGTAGAGTTTCGCTTTATGGGTAAGAAAACCGTCAAGAGTAAGAATGAAACTGAAATTACTAAAATCGTTGAGAGGTGTAAAATCGGGAAAGAGATGAGTCCTTATATTGAAGTGGATTTATTAAATCATGGTTATGATCAGATAGATGCAGAATTTATTTTGTCGGAGTTTAAGAAATATAAAACTGTAGATGTTTTACCGGAAGAAATTAGAGATAGATATTCTATGCGACCATGTGTTGTAAAAGCCGATCTTAGTGACGAAGCCAGACAGGAATGCATTGAGTATATAGATAATACCATAGCTATGTGGGAGGGGTTAAGCGGAAAAGTGAGCGATTACCCGCCGCTGGAATTTACAAAAATAACTAAGACTGGAAAGATTACAGAAAATACATTTTTCTGCACTCAACTTTGTCCTCATTATAAAGAGTGTCCATATATACATGATTTTCAAATGCAGAAAAATACAACAGACGATGATTTTGATGATTTATTCTGACGTGAACTTGACATATTAAAAACGAGATGATATATTAAAACGGTGGTGAAGATGATATATTTAAAGAGAGTGATAATAATATTTTTATTGATTCAATTATTTAATCCGACCATAACAAAGGCAGAAAGTTTTCAGCCGGTATTAGCAGGAGAAGCCGTAGTGGTTAAAGAAAATTATACTTTAATTGCGTATAAGGAAATGATAAAAATACAGAGTTTATTAATTACAGATCCTGTTCAATATATGGCTGAATATAATTCAATATTACAGAATTATGCACAGTATCTTAATATTACTACTATGTATGATTTATTTTCTGAAAAAGATATTGAATATCTTGAAAGATGTGTAGAAACTGAAACATTTGGAGGCGAAGATTTTCAAAGTAAAGTCAATATTGCTCATGTGATCATTAATCGCATGATGGATGATGAAAGGTTTCCTAGTACTATTTCTGAAGTAGTTACTGCACCGGGACAGTTTGCATATGGTAAACGTGAAATAAGTCCAATGACTATAGCTGCATGTGAATATGCAAGTATGAATATAGATACTACAGATGGAGCATTGTGGTTTCATAGTGGTAAAAAGACAAACACCTTTAATGGGGCAGAATATATGTTTACAGACAATTCCGGCCATCATTTTTATAAGTAAATTAAGTCTGATGTGGTTTAACTTTCACTATTACCACTTTAAAACATTTACAAAGAAAGGAGAATCTTCTCCATTGTATACGATATTTCGCCACCACATCAGGCTTAATTATAAAAAGGGGATCAGATGGATAAAGTAGAATGGGTACAAAAAATACAGAAAATGGGATTAAATGTTAGTCTCGAAAACAATGTAATAATGTTAAAAACAGATGATAAAAATGACGCAATTAAATTTAAAAAAGTATTAAAAGATTATCCTTGTAGTTGGGGAATTAAGGTGAAAAAAGATGAACAAGACGGAATTTTGCAAGATACTGAATAATGTGGAGACTGCATCCAGGTTTGAAGATAATATTTCAAAATTGGTTAGAAATTTTAATCATAGCATTAAATCTGAAGTTGATTGGTATGGTTTTGGCACAATACTTGCAGATGATGTAATAAATCTTCTTAGTGAAATCATGCACGACTCATCTCAAGATATCAGCTATTTTTGCTGGGAATTAGATTTTGGGAAGAATTGGAAACATGGAATGATTACGAATGAAGACGGAAATGATGTAGATTTTAGTTCAGCTGAGAAATTGTATGATTTTTTGACTAGAAGGAGAAAGAAATGAGCTGGTATCAATCAACATATGTAGGAATACAAGATAAAGATGAAAAGATTTATCCGTGGGGAATGTATGATGCTCATGGTAATTTACATCCAATTTATGTTCGATCTCGGTCGTTCATTACAGATATAGGAGATTATTTTACCAATATCACTGAAAAAAATCTCAGTGAGGAATTGATAAAAGAATTTGCATATGAATGTGGTAAAGACCCAGATGTAGATACATCCGAAATAAGTCAATATTTTGGATATCTTCCTGTTAATGAAATACCTACCGGATCCTATATTAAAACAGGATATTGTTTGCTAACGGATATTAGCCAATATTTGCAGCGTAACGGATATTTTGAGGGTTTTTATGATGTATTAACTCCAGAAGAATATGCTTTTAAGTTGGAAAATGAATTAAAATTCGGAGAACCGAAACCTATACGTAATGAATTTGATGAAGAGATCACTGTGCATAGTTGCAAAGATTACGCTTATTTTTGTTGGGAAGATACCGAATGCAAGGAATATGATGCTTATTTAATGAGACAGGCAGTTAGATGTTTAGAAGCTTATGAATTAGCTGAAAAAGATTATAGATATGTAATCATTAAAACGGAGGGATAATAATGCGAAAGCTTGCAAGTATACAAAGAATATATCAGATAGATCCTATTAAAGGAGCAGATAAGATAGAGTTAGCGCATGTTCTTGGATGGCAATGTGTAGTAAGCAAGGGACAATTCAGACCTATGGATCTGGCAGTGTATTTTGAGATAGACAGTTTCCTGCCGATTCGTCCGGAGTTTGAGTTTATGAGAGCATCCAGCTACCGGAAGACTGATATTATGGGAGAAGGATTTAGGCTGCGGACTATGAAATTCCGGGGGCAGATATCGCAAGGGTTGTTACTTCCCATAAATCAATTTCCAGAATTATCTTCAGATATCGAACTTGGTGCAGATGTAACAGAAATCCTTGGAGTACGCAAGTGGGAAATCGAAGAGAAGGTGACTACCGGTGGAACTGTGATCGGAACACTTCCAATCGATGTGCCGCATACCGATGAGACCAGGGTTCAGGCCGAACCGGATCTGATCAGAGATTTTGCAGGTCTGGAGTATTACATCACTACAAAGATGGACGGCTCTTCTCATTCGGTGTCCATAGATGAGGATGGTTTCCATGTGACTGGTCATAACTATGAGTATAAGGATGACGGTAAGAGTGCATTCTATGATCTGGTTAAGCGTGAGGATATTGAAAGCAAGCTTCGTAAGTATTATGAGGAAAACGGGCTGCACTTACTGACCATACAGGGAGAGCTTTGTGCTCCGGGAATTCAGCAGAACAGATTAAAGCTGACAAGACCTGAATGGTATGTGTTTACGATACGTATCAATGGAGAGAGAGTAGGCTTGAGGAAAATGCAGGAGATCTGTGAGACTCTGGAATTACAGATGGTTCCGGTAGAGGAAGTTGGTACAGATCTGCCTTCCAAGTATCCGACAGTGGAGGCGTTGCTGGAAAGGGCTGACGGCGAATATCCGAAAGGAGGCAAAAAAGAAGGTATTGTGATACGTCCTACAGAGCCGATATTTAGTGAGAGGATAAGTGCGCCGCTTTCTATGAAGGTGGTGAGCAATAAATATTTGATGAAAAACGAGGATTGAATATGTTTAACAAGAATGATAGACAAGATCTGAATCTGATTAAAAGCGCAGTATTAAAAGAACAAAATAATAACGATGGACATATCGCATTGTTAGTTTTGGAAAATCAGAAAAAAGAATTAGAGGAAGAAAATAAACGATTGACGGATATCATAAATCAGATCATTAATTTAACTTTTGAAAATAAAGACTCTGATTTAGAAACCGTAGTATTCCAAAGACGTAATAAGATACCGGTTATTTATCGAAATGGAGAAAAGATAGATTTAGATAATGCATATAAAATAAATATTGAATTTAATAAATATATGTCAGGAGACGTTCGTTCAAATTTGAAATTTGATATAGTATAGCTGCTTCATGCAGCTTAAAGCGGGATAATGTAATGGTAGCATATCAGCCTTTGAAGCTGCTGGTGAGGGTTCGAATCCCTCTCCCGCTGTAGGAGAGGAGGTACAAAAAATGGAACTATACATGGGGATCATTGATATTATGATAATCATATTAGTTATTTTGATGTTAAATAATAATAATCATGGAGGATTTGCTTCATGAAGAATGAGAATCAAGTGGAAGTTGGGGATTTCATAACGTACAAAGACCATTTTACAATGGCGGTAGTAGCCATCAATGATGACAAAATTTTCGCTCTATGTCATGAAAATCACAAAATGGCAAAATTCCAGCCGGATGATCCGAATATAAAAATAGTAAAAAAGAAAGGTTGTAAGGCAATAGTAGATGCTATTTATTCTGATTTAGATTTTTTTAAAGGAGGACATAAGTAATGAAATTTGTTGATAACGAGTATAAACCAGAGGCGAAAGATATGTGTAGTTTATTTGCCGAGAGAATGATTAAGCAGAGTAAATTTAGAGATGCAGAGAAACATATATACCGTGTAGAGCAAATGTATAAACATCATGTACTTATGAGAAATGAATTTGGTTTTAGACATTCATTTACTTATCCTGAAGCATTGTGGGGGTTGACCTAATGGCATTGATGATAGATTTAGCGAAAGACCCCAATCCTAATCCGAAGAATTATGGATTAATAGATTTTTATCATAATCAAGATGGACAAGTAGACTACACATATTTTTATGATAGTAACCATCCACATGAGAATACCGGAGAAAAGCCAGAACCACGCTGTAAACAGCGGTATACAGATATTTGTTCTGATAGTGCGTTAGATAATTTTAATTGGGAACGAGAGAAACATGCCGCCAGATGCACTGGGTTTAAGGAGTATGAAAGGTGGTTGGAATGTTGGAATTGATTGATAGTAAATACGAATTGCTTTTACAAGCGTGTCTTTCTCGTATTAAAGGGGAAATGGAGCGTTTATATTGGAATGAAAACCAGGCAATAATGAATTCTCCGTTTTTAAATACCGGAGAAAAATACGAGAACAGTACTTTTTCGGTTAGGGCGTATTATTGGGGAGATAATGAAACTGAAATTTCATTGCCTAATTTCCAATATAAGGATTTAGAGATAAGATGGTATAAACATTACTTTCGTGGATTAGACGCAAGATGTGGTCATGAATTAACAGCAGAATTTTTAGCTGATATGATAAATGATTGTTTTAAAAGTATGCGTAGGGATTTTGGAGAAGATAAATAATGATTAATACAGAAGATTTTGAAAGAGAATTAATAGAAAGAGGATACATAAAATATAAACCTTCTCCGTTCAAGGATGATTGTGTAACTGATTCATTTCAAAAAGTTATTAAAGATGATAGCAACAAGCGGAAGTACTTTGTAGATTGGGACAAATGGGACTTTAGCAGATATGTTGATGCTAATCATCCGGATCTTAATAATCCTGCATTTGAAGGAAGTACGCAGCTTACTACAAAAGATGGAGAGGTTGTAGATATTACTCTACATGCAGGATGGGGAATTAAAAAAGCCGAAGAGTTTTTGGCTAAATTGTTTGACACAGGCTGGTTTAAGCTGTATGATAATGATTATTAAATGACATATTTAAAAGGAGTGGTTAACACATGGACGATAATAAATATACACGAGTACCTACGAGAATTCATACTAGAAAGTTAGACAGGTCTGTGGCCAGATATATGATGAATATGAGAGGTTTGCAGAATGTGGCAGGAGGCAAGGGTAAGCGCAATAGGTATGGAACGAAAAAGGATTCTACTCATGGCAGTATGGCTAAGAATACACATGATAGCTATTTTTCACAGCATTGGAGGGATTATTGGGTAATATGAGGATTATAGAACCTGGATTTGAAATACTTACAGATATTTCTGAAGATGGTATTCAAGAATATAAAAACATAGAAAAAATAGCACGGGTTTGTTATAAATCGGAAGATCGTATTACTGAAGATGGTGAAAGTGCTAAAAAGATTATAAGTATGTTAATAAATAAAGGTCATGAAGCGATGCTGGAGCATGGATATCTTACAGTCAAATTTATCTGTGATCGCGGTGTTTCTCATGAACTTGTCAGACATAGAATAGCAAGCTGGGCGCAAGAATCAACTAGATATGTTAATTATGCTAAAGAGCAGTTTGGGCATGAAATAACTGTAATTAAACCTTGTTTTTGGAATGATGATTTACATAGTAAACAGTATAACCTATGGAAAGAATCGTGTGAGAAAGCAGAGCAAACATATTTTGAGTTGCTTCACGAAGGTGCAACGCCGCAAGAGGCAAGATCTGTTTTGCCGAATAGCACTAAGACAGAAATTGTTATGACAGCGAATTACCGGGAGTGGAGACATTTTCTGAAACTCCGAACTGCTTCAGATGCTCATCCGCAGATGCAGCAGATTGCAAGACCGTTACTTGACAAATTAAAAACGGATTTGCTGTTAATATTTTCAGATATTATATATTGAGAGGTAAAAATGCTTTATCCGGCAAAATTGTATGAGGAAGAATTAACAGAAAAATTCTATAATATTTGGTTTTCTGATAAAAATAAGTATTGGAATAACGATACATGGTATCAAACAATCGAGATTAATGATGACACATGGGAAACTCATCAGTTTGTTTCAGTTAGAGAGAAAGATGATGAAATTGTTGGATATATTAGGTATGATATAGATCGTCAAACTAATATAGTATCAGATATTGGAATTATTAATTTCGGAGATACCAAGGCTGTATTTAGTAAGGATGTCATGCAAGCGATAGATGATATCTTTTGTAAATTTAATTTTAGGAAGATTGAATTTTCAGTAGTAGTTGGGAATCCTGCTGAAAAAATCTATGATAAGTTTATCGCCCAATATAAAGGCAGGGTAGTTGGTACATGGAGAGATCACACAAAATTAATTGACGGAGAGACGTATGATGTCAAAATGTACGAACTTTTTAGAGAAATGTATATTGACAATAAGAAAGGAATAAAATTAATATAGGCGGGATAAAATCTCGCCTATATTTTTGTTTGCGATAATTGACATATTTAAAGGAGGATGATATTATGGGTAGCAGAGTGATATGCAGAATAGTAGAAGCGAACTACCACGCACCTAAAGGTACGTGGCTTCCATTAAATAGTTTACCAGACTGAGCACGGAGAAATCCATGCTACGATGTTAAGGTCATGACACCTTCGGCTGACGCAACAGGCCGTTGCCCTGTCGTGTATGCTTAAGTCGGGTTGGAGTAAGAAAAGCCCAGTGGTATATACGTAAAAGCCTTTACATCATTGTCGAGTTGAAGCCGGATCCCCTGTATGGTAACAGTGTAAGGGTACGCACAACCGTAGCTTATGTTACGGAGTTATGGGATTAATTTCCCAAATTTCAAGAAAGGAATGCATATTATGGTATATGTAATCAGTCAGGACGGACAGCCGTTAATGCCTACTAATAGGCATGGCAAAGTAAAACATCTACTTAAAAGTGGTAAAGCTAAAGTAGTAAGGAGATGTCCGTTTACAATTAAATTGTTGTATAGAAGCACATACTATACACAATCACTAACCCTTGGACAGGATACAGGGAGTGGAACTCACGGCAATGCTGTTTATACGGAAGACGGCAAAATAGTCTATATGTCAAAAGTAATAGTTAGAAATGACATTACAGACAAAATGACACAGAGAGTCAAATACCGTAGGAACAGACGTAACCGCAAAACAAGGTATCGTAAACCAAGGTTTCTAAACCGTAAAAACAGTATTAGGAATGATAGATTTTCTCCTACTATGGTAAGCAAGATACAAAGCCACAAAAAGGAGATAGAGTTCATCAAGTCGATACTTCCTATCACTATAATAGTGTTGGAAACAGGGCAGTTTGATACACACCTTATGAAAAATCCTGCTCTTGCCAATGAGAAAGTGCGTCATTGGGGCTATCAGAAAGGTACTAACTACGGTTTTGAGAATACAAAGGCTATGATACTTAATCGTGACGGATACCAGTGTCAATGTTGTAAAGGCAAACATAAAGACAGCAAGTTAGAGGTACACCATATAATCTTCCGCAGTCAGGGTGGTAGTGATGAGGCTGATAATCTTATTACACTTTGCCATACCTGTCACAAAGCACTGCATGACGGTAAAATTGACTTTAATATTAAAGGTAAGCGTAAAGGACAACTTAAGTACGCTACACAGATGAATAGCATACGAAAACAGTTACTTTGTATTTACCCTGATGCCATAGAGACTTTCGGCATGGTTACAAAAGCCAACAGGTTATCTCTTGGCTTAGAGAAAGATCATCATCTTGATGCCTGTGTCATAGCAAGTGGAGGTAAGCCTTTCAGATTAGCAACAGATATCGTTTATGTCAAACGTGACATCCCGAAGGGTGATTTTCAAAAAACTAAGGGCATACGCAGCGAGCAGCCTATAACTACAGGCAAGATACAAGGCTTTAGAAAATTCGATAAGGTGAGGTATTTGGGTAAGGAATATTTTATCAAAGGCCGGATGAGTACCGGATATGCAATCCTTATGGATATCGAAGGCAATAAGATAGACTTTTCATCAACGCCTAGGGGTATGAAGACGCCGAAACTTAGCAACTGCAAACGCATATCCGCAAGGTCATCACAAATGATATGTATTATGCCAGCATGACGCCATTCATCCCACGACCTAAAGGTCATGGGTTTTCTGGCTAAATTATTATAAAAGATTAGTTTTATTGGACAAATAACATGTCTGCACTGAAAGGAGATATTGAAAATGAGTTTAGAATTTAAGCTATTTAAACAAGAACTTGAGAATCATTTTAAGGAGATGTGCAAGGAAAATGAACATCTTTTTGAGGTTGATCTGGATAAAGATCAGCTATGGAATATATATCTTGACACTATTCCGGTAGAAGACAACAAGATCTTCAAGGTGAGAAGAGAGTTTGATTGTTCATGTTGTAGACATTTTATTAAGTCTGTAGGAAACGTAGTAGCAATTCAGAATGGGAAAGTTGTATCAATCTGGGATTTCGAGTCCAAAGAACATAAGTGGTCAGCAGTAGCAAAAGCTCTGTCTAATTATGTAAAACAGCATACTATTACGAATGTATATCTCTCAAAATTCAGAGCAGTAGGTACAGACTATAACATGATGGAAACAGAAGACGGTAAAGCAATGAGATGGGATCATTTCTATCTTAAGTTACCTGAAAGTTTAGTCTTCGCCGGTGGGTATTGTGACACGATAGATTCTAGGAGAGGCGAGTATAGAGATGTAAGAAATGTATTCAAGAGAGCGCTTGATGAGCTTACAGAGGATTCTGTTCTTACGGTTCTTGATCTTGTAAATCAGGGAAGTTTGTATAAGGGTGACGAGTATAAGCA
>Ga0247611_10009490_pt1 | contig 11681 bp, 7 predicted proteins | sample 177DNAGHGhighgp2_FD_192422 | JGI IMG/M metagenome (GOLD analysis project Ga0247611, IMG submission 192422) | Sheep rumen microbial communities from Palmerston North, Manawatu-Wanganui, New Zealand - 1770 DNA GHGhigh gp2 | ecosystem: Host-associated > Mammals > Digestive system > Stomach > Rumen ... | reverse complement strand
TTGTCCTACAACCTCACTAAATTTTTGAGGTCTATAAGCACGATATAATGCAACATATGCCATATTTATTCCTCCTATCCAAGATAATATACATGTTTAATACCAGCATCATCAAAATAATGATAATAAGATATATAACAATCTCCTGATACTATTAAATCATAAATAGTAGTAGCAAATCCATCTTTATTTAAATTTTTTCCTATTTTTCTAAATGATTTAAACATTATATCAGAACAATAAGAAGTATTAATTGTATTAAATAAAAATGAATAATTATAATCATCACCTACAAAGGTGTTGATATTAGATATTACTTCACGTCTTTCTATATCTGTCATATTAACTCTTAAACAAATAACTTCAGTATAAGGGCTTTTTCTTGACCAATAAGATCTATCAAATATTTGGCAAGTATTATTACCATCAGTTGAAAGTCCTGTTGCTTCAATAGATTTAGTATTATCTAAATTTACCTTTTGTGTAGTATCATAAAAATTATCACAAATCATTGCGGCATGACCACCAGCATAAAAAGTAATAAAGCCATCCACAAATGCATCACTAAATCCTGATTTTAATGTAACAATTATATCACCTGATAAACCAGGATATAATGTCTTGTTTTTTACAAACATGGTTGGTCTTTCTTCATTTGATGCTACTTTATAAAATCTAGTATTCGCAACATCCTTAAATTCTTCATCCTCCGTTAATATTGCCTTAGATTTGAAATCTTCAATCTTAATTGTAGTTTGAATATGCTTAACTACAGTAACAGTAGTAGCCCAAATTAATATGAACATTATTATTCCTATTAAGGAACTTAAAAAGATTTTTAAAAAACGTTTCATATTGATATTTTACCATAAATATTAATTATTATAAATAATTACATAATAAAAAGAAGAAGTAATATATATTTTTTAAAGATAAAAAGCGCATAAATAATTATACGCTTTCGAATTTAAATATTTTATTCTTGATTATCTTTATTTCTAGGCTTAATAACGATTGCTCTTTCTTCGCCTTCACCTTCTGATTCAGTATATACATCCTTCCAATCAGAAAGCTTTTCATGAATTACTCTTCTTTCAAAAGAATTCATATGAGGTAATTTTTCAGCCTTACCTGATCTTGCTACTTGAACTGCCTTTTTAGTAGCTAAGATTTCTAATTGGTGAGCACGATTAGCACGATATCCACCAATGTCTAATGTTACAACAATATGATCTTTAGTATATGAAGAAATAAATGCACGAAGAAGTGCTTGAATAGCTTCTAAAGTTTTACCTTTAACGCCGATTAATAATGAATTTTCATATGAATCAATTAAATAATGTAATTCAGTTTCATTATTAATTCCTCTAGCTTCGATTTGATAAACAATGTTTAAAGATTTTAATAAATTTTCTAAAAACTTTTTACCTTCTAGTGTTAGGTTAATATCAACTATAGCTTCACAGTTAACATTTCCATCTGGTGTTTCACCTAAAACATTAACAAATATTTTATCACTAGAAATATGTAGCTTTTCAACTGCAATTACTTGAGCTTCCTCTAAGTTTTTTGCAATAAACTCAACTTTCTTTTGCATAGAATCACCTATATTATTATATTATTTTCTTGAGCTTTTTTATAATTATGTTCATTGATTGCTCTACCAATTTGAGATTGACCTATTTGATAAATACCACCGATTAACCAATATACAGCTAGTGCTGTATTAGAAAGTGACATAAAAACAAACATAACATTCATAATTGTCATAACCCATTTCATTTGGTTTTGATTTTTTTGTTGATTTTGTTCGTTTTTATATTTCTTTTGATAACTTAAAGGTCTTTGTGATAATTTTTGTTGTAAGAATGTTATACCACCAAATAGAAGTGCTATAACTAATGCAAACATCTTATCCTTAACCTCTGTTGCATTCCAAAAAGAAGTATTCATTTCAAATATTCCAAATACTTTAGTATCATGAAGTGCAAGCTCTCCTGCAACCTCAATACTTAAAGCTCCATTTACTACAGTTGTTGCTCTAGCATTAACTCTTTGTACAACTTCATACATAGACATAAATATTGGGAACTGTAATAGCATTGTACCGAAACAACCGATTGGATTTATATGATATTTCTTATATAAAGCCATCATTTCTTGTTGTTGCTGTGCTTGACTTCTTTGATCAGTTCTTCCTGCATATTTTCTTTGTATTTTTGCCATTTCTGGTTGCATTAATTGCATCTTTAAGCTTGAAGAATTTTGTTTTGAGTAAATTGGCCATGCAAGTGTTCTTACAATAATAGTTGTAAAGAAGATACCCCAGAAATATGAGCTACCTAACCAACCACCAATAGTAGAACAAATAAATGCAATAGGGTATGATAATAAGTTAATTGGCCATGCAAATAATGCATTAAATGCACCTTTGCCACCATTCCATAAATCTACCCATTCTTGACCATATGTTGTATATGGCTTTGAATTCCAGTTTCCTGCATCAAATCTACAGCTTGAAAGTGATATAACAAAAATTCCAATTACTAATACAAGAATAAATTTATATCTATTTTTATAGAAAAAATTAGTCATTTTTTTCTCCTTGTAATAATTTTTGCTTATTAAATAAATATTCTATTTGCTTTTTCATAGAATTATAATCTAATTCTAATACTTTAGGTTTTACAATTAGAAAAACATCTGTGTTAGAGTCTATTTTAATATTTAAATTATCAATAATAGATATTACTTGTCTTTTGATTTTATTTCTTACAACAGCGTTACCTATTTTTTTTCCTACACTAATCGCATATCTAAAATGGATGGTTTCACTATTTTTTCTTTTAAATAATGAAAAATACATATTTTTAGCATATATATTTTCATTTAATATTAATTCAATCTCTTGATTTTTCTTTACGCGATATTGTTTTTTCACTTGATATCCTAACTTATATAAAAAAGACGACCAAAAAATATTTTTATATTATTCTGGTCGTACTAGTTCAATATAATTTATTAAGCAGTTAATTGTTTTCTGCCTTTTTTACGTCTTGCAGCGATAACTTTTCTTCCGTTTTTAGTTGCCATACGAGCACGGAAGCCATGAGTTACTTTTCTTTTACGCTTATTTGGTTGATAAGTTCTTTTCATAGATATCTCCTGCCTTTCTTTTAGAAACCATGCTGTTTTATTTTATCAAATTACTATTTTTATGTCAATATTATTTTTAGTAATATACAAATTTTAATAATAGAAGAAGTAAAAAGGTGATTTACACCTCTAACTTTTCGTTAGGATGCGAATCACCTTTTGTTTATGTACTAATTATATTAGCTTATTAAATTACGTAAGTATTATCAGTACAAATAATTGAAGTAAATTTAGAATCACTGTTCCAGTTTGAATTCCACTTAGTACGTATATTAGCTAATTCAGCTACTGTACCATTGAAATATAATGCAGTTGCTGTTGAAACAAGCTTACCAAATACACCAGAGCCTAAAACGGCATATTTACCAATTGTATATTTGCCAGCATTTGTTCCTCTTAATGCATTATCACCAATAACTGTTACTGAATCAGGAACAACTAATTCATCAACAGCTGTATTAACATTATAGAATGCAAATTCTTTTATTGTAGTTACAGTTGTTGGTAATTGACCATTAATACCTACAAATACATTTCTACGTCCTCTAAATGCATGTGCGCCAATTGATACTAATCCATCACATAATTTTTCTAATCTGAATAAATTAGATGTCATAGTATAACTTGATAAATTTGAACCATCAAATGCTGCAAATGCATAATCGCCAATTGAATATTGAGTACCACCTGTATAATATCCATCAATAGATATTGTTGTTGTAAAGTTAAGTGTAGTTGTTGCAAGTGCAAATGCAGGAACAACGATAACATCTGTTAAATGAATACTTAAATTAGTATCTGGTAATATATAATTAGCCTTTGTTGTTAAAGAAGTAACAAATGGAGTTGTTTTAGTTCCAGTCTTACTATCATTACCAAACCAATAACCAACATTATAATCTGCATTTCCAGTTGTTAATGATCCATTTCTATCTTTACCAATGAATGGAGCAGTAATCTTTTCTAAAGACTTACAGCCAAGGAATATATATCTACCTATTTGTTTTACAGATTTAGAAATTGTAATTTCTTTTAATGATGTACAATTTTGGAATGCAAAATTACCAATTGCATTAATTCCAGAATTTGCTGAAGAACCTAAATATGTAACATCAAATGTTGTTAAACTTGTACAACCTTCAAATGCATATGAATTAATATAATTATGAACATATGTAAGCTTAAATTCTTTTAATGCTGTACAACCACTAAATACTGATTCTTCAATATAACTAACTCTACCAGATGATACTAAGAATTTAGTTAATGAAGTACAGTTTACAAATGCAGCATCATAAATAGTACCAACGCCAACACCTGTTGCTGCAGTAACACTAAATTCACTTAATGATGAACAATCAGCAAATGCAAACATACCAAGTTGTTTAATAGGATATTCACAAGAGAATTTCTCTAATGCAGTACAAGATTCAAATGCTTCATCACCAATATAGAATTCAGAAGATTTTTCTCCTGTAATTGCTATTTCAGTTAAGCTTGTACAGTTAGTAAATGCATAATCACAAATTGCATCATATGTATCTTCTAAAATAGTACCACCTATTGTTTTTAAGCTTGTACATCCAAAGAATGCTTTTGATGGAATAACACAATCACATTCATCAGCAGGTGAATTAATTGTAGTAACATTTGCTAAATTCATAAATGCACCAGCACTAATAGTATAATCCCATGTTACAGTATTTGGATTAATAGTTATTGTTGTTAATGAACTTGGAATATAACGTTTTGTTCCATTAATCATTTCTGCTGCATATCCACCTGTGAATGCAGTTGTACCAAATATCCAACCAAATGTTCCTTCAATTCCTGTTGCATTTTGTGTCTTACCAATGAATGGTAATGTCATACTTGAAATCTTTGAACAATTCATAAATGCACCAGTACCAATATATGTCATATTGTTATTAGGAATATTAATAGAAGCTAGGTTCGCATTCATAAATGCATAATTACCTATTTTCTTTAATGATGTTGGTAAATTTACATTAGTTATATAACAATAATTGAATGCATAATCACCTATTTCTTCTAGATTATTAGGTAATACAATTGATGAACATCTTGCTTGAAGATTATAGAATGCACATGGAGCAATCTTAGTCTCATCTGTAATTCTAATATTATATAAAGCAGTAGGAACATATCTAACTGGAGCTGCTGTTAAAGTAGAACCATTTAGATAAGATTGATTTCTAGAAGTTGTACCTGAAAGTGATGTTTTACTAAATACAGTAGTATATAATTTATCAATGCCTGTTGCATCTCTTGATATACCTGTAAATGGTAAAGAAATTGTTGTTAATTTTACGAAATTAGATAAAGCACCATCTTTAATGCTAGTTACATAGTTAGGAACAACTAAAGATGTAATAGTATGATAAGAAGAATTACTACCTGTAATTTCTACATTAGTATCGTCACTTGTGAATGTGAAATACTTCATATCATCATTAGCTCTGAAAGAACATCCCATATTCATATTTGCTGCATATTCGAAATTATCAGTATATTCTGCGTATGATGGATCATCATAAATGTCGTCATATACATCACAATATTCATCAGTATAATACCAGTAATCAAATACTCTACCCTTGAATGCATGAGCTTTAAATTTAATTGGTGTACCATAATCTAATTCTAATTCTACATTTGTTTTAGTTTTATCTAGAGTAGTTGTAACACCATTAATTTCAAATGATACTGTACCCCATTCACCATCGTCAATTAAGTAAATATTTATTGAATATTTATTTACTTGCCACTTAGCAGTTAATGTAATATCTTCAGTAACTACGTTAGTTGTGAAATTCCACTCAGTGTCGCCAACATACCAACCCTTGAATGTATGACCTTTCTTTGTTGGATCTGCAGGTTTAGATACTTTATTATTATATTCAACCTTAGCTGAATTAACAGTAGAACCACCATCTGTATTGAATGTTACTGTTTGCATTGTAACACCCCATGCAGCTTGAATCATTACATTAGAACTTGAATAATATTCATAATATGAAGTAGAATTACCTTCATCATCTGTTATATAAACCTTATTCAAATCATTATCAACATAATACCAACCACCGAATGTTTGACCTGTTGCTTGAGGAACTTCTAATGTGAATTTTTCACCCATTGTTACTTTCTTACCTGGTGCTCCACTTGGAATTGTTGCAGTACCTAATGAGTAAACTAAAGTAACTTGTTTTGGCTTCCATGTTGGAACAATATCATAATCAATTGCACCAACTGTTAATTGGTATGTAGTTTCTGTAGAAACATTTTCTCCATTTACAAACCAACCAACCCAATCATAACCATCAGTTGTTGAATTAACAGTTAAATCAATTGTTGAATTATAATCATAATTACCACTATAACCGTGTAATAAATTGATTGAACCAGGAATTATTGTATTTGTTGTATTTCCTGAATTGTAATCAACTTCAACTAAATATTTATTAATATCATATTTAGCAACGATTGTTACATCAGAAGCAGGCATTGTAAATTCATAATCTAAGTCAGTTGATATAGGAGTATCACTACCATTTACAAACCAACCCTTAAATGTATAGCCTGTTATATTTTCAGTTTCTAATTGATATGTTTCTTTATAATCAATTTCTTCATCTTCTACAAGATTTGTAGTTTCACCATTTACATTCTTAATAATATTCATATTATATGTAATTGGTTCATATCTTGCTTCAATTTCATTATCCTTAGGTCCAATTACTTGTCCATGATCTGGAGTTCCAGGGATTACATAAGTTAAAGTAGTTGCATCTTCTTTAATCAAATTATCAGTACCCTTGAAATACCAACCTTTAAATTCATATCCTTCAATTTCTTGAGCAACAAGTGTCTTTTTCCAAGCCCAATATGTTAATTTAGTGTTATATTTTGTCTCACTAGTACTATCTAAGAAGTATACATCTTCGCCATCTGTGATATTCTTTGATACTGTAAAATTATATCTATAACAGTCAATACCAATTGAAATATTAGTATTTGCATTTGGCATTTCAATTGTTAATGTATTTTCACTTAAATTAACCCAACTGCCACCATTAACTTGATACATATAAACACGGAAACCATCATTTGGTTTAACTTCAATAGTAACTTGTGATTTATAATCATGTTTTCCAGGACCTGATACTATTGTTGCAGTATTTCTAGTCCAGTTATATCTTGAAACATTTAAATTAAATTGATTTACAGCATATGTTGCTTTAACTGTAATATCTTTAGCTGGAATAGTATATTCATAACTTGGTGAAGTTGATACAATTTTACCATCTATTTCCCAACCAGCAAAAGAATAACCCTTATCCGGAAGTGTAGCAGTTAATGTTACCTTTGTACCATAATCATATGAAGCATTAGCTTCACTATTTACAACAACGATTGAAGAATCTTGTGATGTAATAGTTAATTCATATTGATTAATAGTCCACTCAGCATATAATACAGTATTCTTAACAATTGCTGTATTCCAATTCCACTTATCGCCGTTTTCATCATACCAACCAGCAAATGTATAACCATCTTTTGTTGGATCTGCAGGTTTAGTAATAACATTATTATATGTTACTTCCTCATCTTTGATAGTAGAACCACCATTTGTATTGAATGATGCAATAACCTTACCATCAAGCCACTTAGCTCTAATAATGATATTTTCTGTTAAAGAATATTCTTGTAACATCATACCAGTTGCATCTGTAAGTGCTACGTTGTTATCAAGATCATCAATATAATACCAATATTGGAATGATTTACCTGTTTGAGTAGGAACTTCAAGTTGAATCTTTTTACCATATTCAACTGTAAATCTATCTTTTGTTACACCTTCGTAGCTTGTATTTAATTCAATCTTATATTTATTTCTTGAATAGCAAGCAACAAGATGAACTGAATTTGATCCCATGTTGAATTTATATTCTTTTTCTGTTGATATTGCAGTTTTAGAAGTATATGATGTTTCATCAGTTAAATCAATATCTTCATAAGCATACCAACCTACAAACGTATAACCATCTTTTTGAGTTGCAGTAATTGTAACTTCTTCTTCAAATAGATAGTCATCATCGCCAGTTATTTCACCAGCTGCTTCAATATTTTTATCAATATCTACAGCAAATGAATCTTTTTCAAATTTTGCATGGAATGTTAATTCATCAAGTGAATTAATTGTATATTTATCAGAAGTTAATGCTTCAGTGCTATCTCCTAAATACCAACCAGTTAATTTATAACCAGCATTTGGTGTTGCACTTAATGTAATTTCTGATGCAAAATCAAATTCACCAGTTTCGTTAATTGTACCGAAACCTTCTGTATCATTTACAAAATTAACTTTTACCTTTTTAGCTCTAAATACTGCATTAACAACATTATTATTTAAAGCAAATGTATAAGTATATTCTAATTCATCAGAAATAGCTTCAGTACTATCTCCTAAATACCAACCTTTAAATTCATAACCTTCAATTGCTTCAGCTTTTAAAGTTACAGTAGAAGCATAATCATAAGTTGCTTGCTCAGGTGTTAATGTAACACTTCCTTTAGTATTATCATAATTTAATGTTAAATCTACTTGATTTGCTTCAAATTTAACATAAATTTGTATATCACTTTGAAGTGATTCGATAGTAAATGTTGTTTTTGTTAAATCAAATGATAGAAGTTCACCAACTGAACCATCATCATTTACTGAATAGAAGCCTGCAAATGTATAACCTTCTTTAGCCTCTACGCTAATAACGACACTACTATCGTGTTCAATAGCACTATCTAATTCATAAGTAATTGTATCATCATCTTTATTAGATAATGTATAAGTTGCAGCATCATCCTTATTAGATAATAATTTAATAGTATGTTTCAAAATACTAAATCTTGCTTCAATTTCAGTATTTGAATCACCCATCTTATAAGTATATGTTGCGTTTGTCTCTAGTTGATTTTCCCCAATATACCAACCATCGAATTGATAACCTAATTCTGGTGTTGCAGTTAATGCTATATCTTCATTAAATTCATATAGTTCTTTTTGAGTATATGAAACGCTACCCATAGTAGCATCATTTGATTTTGCACTAAATGTATACTTTTTAGCAGCCCATTTTGCATCAATTGTTACATTTTCTTTTAATTTGAATGTATAAACTAAATCATTTCCATTACTTACTTTAGTTTGTCCATTATAGAAGCCTAAGAAAGTATAACCTGTGTTTGGACTAGCTGTTAAAGTTATATTTGAATCTTCAGCAAATTCACCAGTATCACCAGTTACAGAACCTGCACTTGAATTTGTATTGTTAATCTTAACAGTATATTTATTGACAACAATCTCTGTAGTTGTTACGCCTGTATCAGTAGTAGTATTAGTTTGAGGGGTAGTAGTCGTACTAGGATCATTTGTTGATGTTGATGGATTTTCTTCTTTGCCACCATTATCATCAGATTTAGCACAGCTTGCTACGCCAGCACTAGCTAATAATGCAAGAGCAACAACAGCCAATTTCTTTTTCATTCTTTTCTCCCTTCATGAATAAAATATTATTTTTAAAAACAGCTTCCACGTAACACATTTTACCATAATTGTAAAATTCTAGCAATATAATTTGCTAAATGAGTCATTTTATCGAACATTTTAAGATTTAATTGTAAGAAATCTTAAAAATATAATATATAAATAAGGATGAAATAGACAAATTAATATAAATAATTTAATTTTAATAATTTTTTTAAAAATAGTGGATAACTTTTCAACACATTAATCCACATGTTTATATGTTAAAAAATAGAAAAAATATAGGATTTATCACATTTTTTACCACAAGTTATCCACAAAAAACTAAAAAAAATAAAAAAAATCGTAAAACTTATCCACAAAAATTGTGGAAAACTTTTTCTTGAAACGTCTTTTTTTTATGATATTATAATTTCGAGAAATTTTTGCATTAATTATGTATTTTATAATTAAATAGATTATTCTTTGGAGGTTTTTATGGAAGAATATCAACAAATTTGGAACGAAATTAAAGATAGATTACAAAAAATGCTAAGTCAAGCATCATTTGAACAAAATTTTAGTGATGTAAGAAGAGTAGTAAGTGCTGAAAATGGAATAGTATCTATTTTAGTTCCTTCATCTTATATAAAACATAATATTAATAACATCTATTACAAATCAATTGATGAAATCAAAAAAGAAGTTACTAATAAAAATATTAGATTAAAATTTGTAATAGAAGAAGAAATTAAAACAAAGCCAGTTAACAAATTTGTTCCACTTGCTAATAATGATTTAAACTTAAATCAAAATTTTGAATCATTTGTTGTAGGTGATTCAAATAGATTAGCATATTTAACTGCCTTAAAGGTTGCAGAAAACCCAGGTGTTGTCTTAAACCCATTATATATCTTTGGTGGTTCAGGCTTAGGTAAAACTCATTTAATGATGGCTATAGGAAATTATATTGCAGATAAGGATGTAAACTATAAAATAGTTTATGTACAAGCTCATGATTTCTTAAATGATTATTCTAAAGCTGTAATAAATGGTAATAATTTCCAAGCATTTGATGAAAAATATGATAATATTGATGTTTTATTAATTGACGATATTCAAATGCTTACTAACAAAGATGGAACACAAGTTAAATTTTTCAATATTTTTAATTCAATGGATAATAAACACAAACAAATTGTTATTACATCTGATAAGCCAGCTAATAAATTAAATGGCTTTATGGATAGATTAACTACTCGTTTTCAAATGGGTGGTATCGTAGATATTAATCAACCAGACTTACAACAACGTATAAATATCTTATATAAGAAAATGGAAGAAAGATCTGAAGAAAAATTCGATGATGAGGTTATCGAATATATCGCAGAAAACTTCACAGATAACGTAAGAGAGCTTGAAGGTGCCTTAAATAGAGTTATTATGTGGGCTAAAATGTATAACAAAAAGCCTGATTTACAAATGACAAAAGATGCCTTAAATATCTTTTTAGCAAATAAAAAGACAGAACCAAGCAGTAATTATGATAATTTATTAAGTGTAATAGCTAGTATGTATAGTATAAGTGTTGCAGATATTTTAGGATCATCTAGAAAAGCTAATATAGTACTTCCAAGACAAATAGCTATGTATATTTTAAGAACTAGATATGAATTAACATATTCTAAAATTGGAAATATTTTAAATGGACTTGACCATTCAACTGTAGTTAATGGATTTAATAAGATAGAAGCTGAAATAAAAACTAATAATCAATTAGAATTAGCGATAGAAGCAATAATGAAAAAAGTTTAATATAATGTGGATAAATCTTTATTTTCCACATATATTATGATATAATAAATATTGAATTTAACGTGCTTTTTTGGACTTATCCACAAATCCACAGCTATTATTATAATTATTAAATATAATTAATTAACTTTTTTAGTAGGAATTATGAATTTAACTATCAAAC
>Ga0247611_10009488_pt1 | contig 11683 bp, 8 predicted proteins | sample 177DNAGHGhighgp2_FD_192422 | JGI IMG/M metagenome (GOLD analysis project Ga0247611, IMG submission 192422) | Sheep rumen microbial communities from Palmerston North, Manawatu-Wanganui, New Zealand - 1770 DNA GHGhigh gp2 | ecosystem: Host-associated > Mammals > Digestive system > Stomach > Rumen ... | reverse complement strand
TCACGATCTCGGTGGAGGATTTCTCCGCGTCGTCCACGCCCAGACGGCGGATGAGCGCGTCGACGCGGGCGGTGAGCTCGGCGGGGGAGAAGGGCTTGGTGACATAGTCGTCGGCCCCGGTCATGAGGCCGGTGACCTTGTCGATCTCCTGGTTCTTCGCGGTGAGCATGATAATGCCCATCTTCGAGCCCGAGGCACGGATGCGGCGGCAGACCTCAAAGCCGTCGATGTCCGGCAGCATCACGTCCAGCAGCGCAAGACAGATGTCTGGATTGACCTTCCATTTCTCCAGCGCCTCCTCGCCGGTGCCGGCCTCGATGGGCTCAAAGCCGCTGCGGCGCAGATTGATGACCACAAAGCTGCGAATATTGGACTCGTCCTCCAAAACCAGTATTTTCTTCATCTCGTGTGTACCCCTTGTTTTATATAGTAGAAAATTCAAAGTCAATGAGATTGCAATATACTCTCTAATTATAACATGACTCTGACAAAAATAATAGACAAAGTTTCAGAAAATTGTATTTCTTTTTGCATGCAATGTGCAAAAGGTTACATAACACCATTTATATGCTCAACTTTTGCATTGATTCTTTCGGGAAAATCTGGTAAAATGCGCACATGGGAAACGAAAAGAATGTGGTGCTGGGCATCCTGGCGCATGTGGACGCGGGCAAGACCACGCTGTGCGAGGCCATGCTGTACCTCACGGGAAAACTGAAAAAGCTGGGAAGGGTCGATCACCGCGACAGCTTCCTCGATACCCATGCTCTGGAGCGGCAGCGCGGCATCACCATCTTCTCCAAGCAGGCGGTCCTGCCGCTGGGGGAGGGGAGCCTGACCCTCCTGGATACCCCGGGCCACGTGGACTTCTCCGCCGAGGCTGAGCGCACGCTTCGCGTTCTCGACTGCGCGGTGCTGGTAATCTCCGGCACCGACGGCGTCCAGGCCCACACGGAGACGCTCTGGAAGCTTTTGGAGCGCTACCATGTGCCGACCTTCCTGTTTATCACCAAGATGGACCTGCCCGGCCCCGGACGCGATGCCCTGATGGCGGAGCTGACCGCGCGCCTTTCCGAGCGCTGCGTCGACTTCGGCGGCCCCGAGCGCGACGACGCCGTTGCCATGTGCGACGAGGGGGCCATGGAGGAATATCTGGAAAACGGCAGCGTCGGGGACGGCACCCTGCGCGCACTTGTCGCCTCCCGGCGGCTCTTCCCGTGCTTCTTCGGTTCGGGCCTCAAGACTGAGGGCGTGGGCGAGTTTCTGGACGCGCTGGAAAAATACGCCCCCTGTCCCGATTACGGGCCGGACTTTGCCGCGCGGGTCTATAAGATCTCCCGCGACGCCCAGGGAAACCGCCTGACCTGGCTCAAGGTCACGGGCGGGAGCTTAAAGGTGCGTACCCTATTAAGATACAACGACGCCGAGGGAAATCCCGTCGAGGAAAAGATCAGCGGGCTTCGCATCTATTCGGGCCAGAAGTTTGACACCGCCGAGGAGGTACGCGCGGGCTGGGTCTGCGCGGCCTTAGGCTTAAGCGCCACAAGACCCGGACAGGGGCTGGGCGCCGCCGCCGACGCGGAGGGGCCGGTTTTGGAGCCGGTCATGAGCTACCGGGTGCTGCTTCCCAAGGGCACCGACCCCATGCTCCTGCTGCCGAAGCTCATGCAGCTTGACCAGGAGGACCCGCAGCTGCACGTGGTCTGGAACGCGCAGTCCAAGGAGATCAGCGTCCAGCTCATGGGAAAGATCCAGGCCGAGATCTTCAAAAGCATCGTCCGCGACCGCTTTGATACCGAAATCGAGCTTGACACCGGACGTATTCTATACAGGGAAACCATCAAAAATACCGTGGAGGGCGTGGGCCACTTTGAGCCCCTGCGCCACTATGCCGAGGTGCATGTATTGCTTGAGCCCCTGCCGCCCGGCAGCGGAGTGAGCTATGACAGCATCGTGCCCGAGGACGTGCTGGACCGCAACTGGCAGCGCCTGATTTTGACGCACCTTGCCGAAAAGCAGCACAGGGGCGTGCTCACCGGCTCGCCCGTCACCGACATGCGCATCACGCTGGCAGCGGGCCGCGCCCACTTAAAGCACACCGAGGGCGGCGACTTTCGCCAGGCCACCTACCGCGCCGTGCGCCAGGGCCTCATGCAGGCGGACTCCGTGCTGCTCGAGCCGTGGTACAGCTTTGTGCTGGAGGTCCCCGCCGAGCAGATCGGCAGGGCCATCACCGACATCCGCGCCATGAACGGGGACTTCTCGTCCCCTGAGGAACAGGGCGAGTATCTGCGCCTGGAGGGCGCGGCCCCGGCGGTGAAGCTGAATAATTATATGGAGGAGCTGGTCTCCTGGTCCCACGGCCGGGGCCGCCTGAGCCTCACGCCCTGCGGCTACCGCCCCTGCGCCGACCAGAAGCGCATCGTGGAGGAAATCGGGTATGAACCCGAGCGGGACGAGGAAAACCCCGCCGACTCCGTCTTCTGCGCCCATGGGGCGGGCATGAACGTCAACTGGCGTCAGGTGCCGGAGTACATGCACCTCGAGAGCGTTTTGAAGCCGAAGCAAGCCGACGAAGCCCCCAAACCCATACAGCGTTACCGCAGTCTCAGCATCGACGACCGGGAGCTCGAGGCCATCATGGAGCGGGAGTTCGGCCCCATCCGCCGCCCCGAGTACCGCGCCCGGCAGGTGAACGCCGCCGTGACGGAGGTCTCGCAGATTTCCAGCCGCAAGGAGCACATCATCGTCGACGGCTATAACCTCATCTTCGCCTGGGACGAGCTCAAGGCCCTGGCACGCGACCGCCTGGATCTCGCACGCGAGCGGCTCATGGACATCCTCTCGGGCTACGCGGGCTTTACGGGGGCAAAGCTCGTGCTGGTGTTCGACGGCTTTCGCACGCCGGGCAACCCCGGCTCCCGCACGGAGTACCACAACATCTCCGTCGCCTTTACGAAGGACGGCGAGACCGCCGACGCCTACATCGAGCGCATTGTGGACGAAATCGGCAAGAACTACGCGGTGCGCGTCGTGACCAGCGACAACCTCATCCGCCTGTCGGCTCTGCGCTCGGGCGTCCTGCGCTGTTCGTCCGGGGAGTTCAAGGGCGAGGCGGAATGGGTGCTTTCCCAGATCGAAGAGGTCTTGAAGCGCACAAACTTCAACGCCCACCAGACGAGGTTACAGGATGGACAAAGAAGAGATCCTTAAACGGGCCGAGGACCTGGCGCGCCGCTGTGAGGGCCGGGGCACGCCCACGAACACGGGCTTTCTCACCCCCGCCGAGCGCTATGCCCTCGAGCACGACCAAGCCCTCCGGGAGGCGAACATGGTCTTTCACGGGGGCTACCCGGACGCCGAGCGCTGTATCGCCTTCTTCCTGCCCGACTGGATGGAGGCGGACGCGCTGGACGTTTCCGAGCACATCCGCGCCATACTCCTCACCGCCGCCTTTGGGGAACCGGGGCACCGGGACTACATGGGCGCGATCCTCGGCATGGGGGTCGGGCGCGAGTGGGTCGGCGATATCCTGGTCGAAGGGCACGAGGCAATCGCGTTATGTCAACCAAGCGTCCTGCGCCACCTCCTGGGTATCGACAAGGTGGGCCGCTGCGGGGTGAAGGCGGCGGAGATCGCGCTTTCCGAGATCCCGGTCCGGGAGAAAAAGACCGAGGAGCGCCGCTTCACGGTCATGAGCCCGCGGCTTGACGCGGTGGCGGCGGGGCTGTTCCGCCTCTCCCGCACCGAGGTCACACGCCAGATCGCGGCGGGGCTTATCCAGCTCAACTACACGGAGTGCTTAAAACCCGACGCGCCTGTGAAGGAGGGCGACGTGCTGACCTTACGCGGCACGGGCAAGGGGAAAGTCACCGAGATCGGCGGAAGCTCCCGCAAAGGGAGAGTGTTCGTCACGGCGGAATTGTATAGATAGAGCAACCAGGCATCTTGGCTCCCCCTCTGGGGGAGCTGGCACGGCCGATCTCCCGCGAGGCCGTGACTGAGAGGGTGTTCGTTGACGCATAACCCTCTCCGCCCCAGTGTGCGCAGAAGGTGAATTGCCCCGAAGGGGCAAGAGAAGCCGGCCTGGGCCGCTGGGGCACCTCCCCCAAAGGGGGAGGCAAGTATAGATTGGAGAACACCAACATGAGAGCATACAAACGTTTATTGCGCTATGCGGCGATCGACACCCAGAGCAACGGGGACAACGCCGCCGTCACCCCCAGCACCGAAAAGCAGCACGCCTTTTCGTGGCTTTTGCACTGTGAGCTGCAGGACCTGGGCATGAAGCGGGTCTACACCGACCCCCACGCCTACACCTACGCCTTCCTGCCGGCAAGCCCCGGCTGGGAATCAGAGCCCGTCATCGGCCTCATCGCCCACATCGACACGGCCCCGGACTTTTCCGGCACCGGCGTCAAGCCCCAGACGCATTTTGACTACGACGGCGGCGACATTGCCCTCGGCACGTCCGGGCGGGTGCTGAGCCCGCGGGACTTCCCGGAGCTCAAAAACTGCGTGGGCAAGACCCTCATCACCACCGACGGTACCACGCTCCTGGGCGCGGACGACAAGGCGGGCGTTGCCGAGATCATGACCGTGTGCGAAACCCTCATCCACTCTGACCGGCCCCACTGCGCCCTGGCGGTGTGCTTTACCCCGGACGAGGAGATCGGCCACGGCGCGCGGCTCATCGACTTCAAGCGCTTCGGCGCGGCCTTTGCCTACACGGTGGACGGGGACGCGGTGGAGGAGATCAACTACGAGACCTTCAACGCCGCCGCCGCGAGCTTTCGTATCAAGGGCGTGAGCGTGCACCCGGGCTCGGCCAAAGATGTGATGGTGAACGCGAGCCTTGTGGCCATGCGGATAAACGCCATGCTGCCCGCCGATGAGATCCCCGCCCGCACCGAGGGCTACGAGGGCTTTTACCACCTGACGGAAATGCGCGGCGACGTGAGCGAGGCGGAGCTTAAATACATCGTGCGTGACCATGACGCCAAGCGCTTCCTCGCCCGCTGCGACAGGCTGCGGGAAATCGAGGGCGCACTCAACGCCGAATACGGCGAGGGCACCGTCACCCTCACCTGCAACGAGCAGTACCGCAACATGGCGGAGATCCTGGCCGACCACATGCAGATCGTCCGCCGGGCCGAAAAAGCCATCCGCAAGGCGGGCTTAAAGCCCAGGACGAGCCCGGTGCGCGGCGGCACGGACGGGGCGCGGCTTTCGTTCAGCGGTCTGCCGTGCCCGAACCTCGGCACCGGCGGCGCGGCCTTCCACGGACCGAGCGAGCACATCGCGGTCGAGGACATGGACAAGGTCGTGGAGATTTTGCTGAACATCGTCTGCGAGAGGGAAGAGTGAGCGCACTTTATAGCCCCCTTGCCTAAAGGAGCCAAGCCTTGCCTCCCCCAGCCGCGAAGCGGCGGTATGGGGGAGGGGGACCGCTTCAGCGGTGGAAGGGGTTTGTAAGATGACGTACGACTCCCTCAGTCCCAGTGTGCGCTCTTGAAAGCCCCCCTTGCCTAAAGGGGGGTGCCCCAGTGCGCACACTGGGGCGGAGAGGGCAATGCGTCGACCGAAGCCCTCTCAGTCATCGCCGTGAATGGCGATGACAGCTCCCCCAAGGGGGGAGCCAAGCCAGGAACGTCCATCCCGCCGCGCGCTTGCCTCCCCCTTCGGGGGAGGTGCCCCAGTGCGCACACTGGGGCGGAGAGGGTTGTACGTCAACGAACACCCTCTCAGTCACTGCGCTTGCGTGAGACGCGCCGTGCCAGCTCCCCCAGAGGGGGAGCCAAGGCTTGCCTCCCCCTTCGGGGGAGGTGTCGCGAAGCGACGGAGAGGGCGGACAGCGAACAGGCACCCCGTGCGAAACTGCACGGGGTGCCTTCTTATGCTCAATAGCAACTATTCAGTACAAGACTTATTCAAAGGCGAAATGTTCGGATTTTGTCATTGCGAACCAGTGAGCGATGTCACTGGTGTGGCAATCCGTAGCTCCCAGCGGCTAGGTACAATTTCTGAGATGTTCAGTGCCTCCGGCGGGCGGATTGCCACGCCAGTGTGCTCACTGGCTCGCAATGACGGGGTAAACTGAATAGTTATGCTCAATATCCTTTCAGTATTCTCCGGGGTGCTTTTTCTCCCAGCGTCTTCTTGACTGTTCGCGGAAGAACTCGCGGGTTTTTGTCTTCGCCTCGGGCAGCACGTCGTCCTCCAGCTTTTTCTTGCCGTGGACCAGGGAGCGGATCACATGGTATATCAGCAGCGCCGCCGGGAGCGTGCCGGTGATGAGCGCCGCCAAAAGCCAGGTCGCCGCACGGTCTTCGGCTGCGCGGGCGGCGTTTTCCCAGTAGGGGTAGACCGCCGTGCCGAGATGCATGGAGCGCTTCATGCCCGCCTGAAAAAGCTTGAAGAGCCTGCCGGGCTCGAAGCGGTAGGTATTGTCCTGCAGCTCCGCCCGCTTGATGGGGAACTTCTCCTCGGCGGCGGTGCGGGCAAAGCCCTTAACGGGCTCGGCAAGCACCAGCTCATAGCAGCTTACCCCCGCTGCCTCGGGGAAAAGCCTCACATAGGCCGGATAGCTCATGTAGATGCGCATGCCCTCGCCGTAGGCGGTCTTCGAGAAGCCGTCCTTCTCATGCTCGTACACGCCCGCCGCGACGAAGGGGACGCCGTTTATCGAAAAGCTCATCCCGGAAAGGTCCACCCCGCCGAAGAGGAGCCAGGCGGTTTCCCGGTCCAGGAGCACCCGGTCGTCCATCACGTCGTTGGGCTTAATGTAATTGCCGCTGAGCAAGGGCAGAGGATGGAAGTCGAAGAAGCTGCCGCCCACGGCGAAGACCTGCACCTCGCCGCTGCGCCTGCCGTTTGCGACCTTGACGGTGCCGGAGGCGCTCCAGGCGTCGTTAAAAAGCCCCGTCTCGCGCTCCACGTCGTAGGAGGCGTCCTTGAGCTTTTTCGCCATGTCGTTGCGAAAGGCGTAGAGCTGGTCGAGCGTGAGCTTCTGGTCGCCGGGCATGAAGAAGGAGAGCTGTGAAAACTCCCGCAGCCCGTCGCCCTTCCAGCGCTGCGCGGCCTGCTGGCTCGGCAGCAGATTCGATACCGCCCAGAGCCGCCACACGCACACGCCGCAGCAGACGGCCAGCACCAGGGCGAGGGCGAGCGGCCAGTGCCGTAAAAGCTTTCTCATGTCTGATTGTCCGCGATGCGCACCATATCGCCGCTTGCAACGGGGGCGGAGCTTGTGGTGATGACATAGTCGCCGTTTGCCAGATCGGCAACGATGGCGGAGTTGTTGTCGTCGCTTGCCAGCACCTCCACGCTCACGCGCCTGGCTGTGTAGCGGTTGCCGAGCGGCGAGCTCTTGACCGCCACGGCCAGCACGAAGCTGCCGTTTGCGTCGCTCTTGATGGCGGAGTTGGGGACGATGATGTCATAGCTTGCGCTCTTCTGACCGACGGAGATGGTCATTTCCGCGCCGGAAGTCACGTCGCCCTCGAGGTCGAAGGTGAGGATCTTGTTGGACTGGGGGTTCTTCGGGTCGGTGCGGATGGTGGTGAGGGTAGCGGTGACGCTGTTGCCCCAGTAGTAGTTGGAGATGGTGGCGGTGTCGCCGATGCGCAGGCGCTGGGCCTGGTCGTTGGTGACGGAGAAGGAGAGGGTGTGCCCCATGTCGGGGACCTCCATGGTGCAAAGCAGGGCGTCCTTGAGCACGGTGTCGCCTGCGGTGCAGTCGATGGTGTCGATGGTGCCGGAGACATTGGCGGTGATGACGTTTTCCTCGTCGCCCTCGAGGGATTTTATCTTCTCCTGCTGCACGGCGATCTGCTCGGCGATCTCGTTCATGTCCACGCCGACGGAGGCAATGCTCTGGGCGTTCTGCTCCTGGGCGTAGGCGAGGTCGTCATAAGCGGCCTGCAAGGCCACGCGGGCGTCCTCCTCGGCGTACAGGGCGTCCTGATAGTCGCTTTCCAGCCCGCCCGCGAGGATGGTATATTCGTTGTAATAGGTGTCGCGCTTTTCCATCGCGGCCTTGACAACGGCGTAGTGTGCGCTGTCGTCGCTGTAGGAATTGATCTCGGTCTGCAGATCGGTGATCTTCTGATTGTAGTCGCTGATGAGGGCCAGCTTCTGCGAGGCCTGCGATTCCAGATCCTCCTTGATCCGCTGCTTTTCGGAAGCGTTCTGGCTCGCGTTCCGGCTCGCGTTCTCGGCATCCACCATGTACTGGTAGGCGTCCTCTCGGGCGGCGATCTCTTCCGGGCTCGGGTCATTGATCTGGGAGATCCAGGAGTAGTTGTCCCGCGCCTCCTGTGCGACCTGCGCCGCATAGTCGGCGTCGCTCTGCGCTATATCATACTCACTGGCGGCCTGCTCGGCCTGCTGAATGACCGGATCGGATTCCGCCTCCGCAATCAGCATTCTGTAATTGTCGATCTGGGCGTTGAGCTCGGCGATCTTGGTTTCTTTGTCAGAGGCATAGGATTCTTCTAATTGCCGCACATATTCCTCCTGGTCCAGATAGCGCTGCAGGGCTGCGGCGGTGATGGGGTCGGCGGTGGTGTCGTAGAGCTTGGTTTCCGCCTCGTAGCGCTTGTCCATGGCGCGGTTGAGGGCGTTCTGGGCGTTTTCGATGGCGCGGTTATAGGAGGCGTAATTCATGGTCGGCACATTGAGAGCGGCGCGCTGGTAGCTCGCCTGCAAGGTTCTGAGCTTTTCCTTGGCCTGCTCAAGCAGGGTCTCGTCGCCCTGGCCGAGGACGAAGAGCACGTCGCCGACGTTTACCTCCTGGCCCACCTTGACCATGACGGAACGGATGGTGCGGGTCTCCTTGGCCTTGACCTGGTGCTTGCCGGTGGCGGTGACGGTGCCGGTGCCGCGCACCTTGGCGATGATGTTGCCGCTCTGGACGGCGGCGGTGGCGACCTCGGGCAGGCTCCGGTTCATGATGGTATTGGAGAAAAAGGTCAGCACAAGCAGCACCGCCAGAAAGAGTATGGCGGCGTCCTTGACCCATTCACGTTTTTTGACAGTGGTTTCCATGCAGCACCTCAGTCAAGCGGAGATTGTAGATGTTGTACTTGCCTCCCCCAGCCGCGAAGCGGCGGCATGGGGGAGGTGTCGCGAAGCGACGGAGAGGGCCTGTGCGTCGACGGGGACCCTCTCAGTCACCAGTGCTGCGGCACTGGTGCCAGCTCCCCCGAAGGGGGAGCCAAGGGGGTGGACGTTACTTGCCTCCCCTGAAAGGGGAGGCGCCCGAAGGGCGGAGGGGTTAGGCTCCCTCCTTGAGGGAGCTGTCACCAGTGCGCACACTGGTGACTGAGGGAGTTGCCGGTCAACGTACAAAACCCCTTCCACCGCTGAAGCGGTCCCCCTCCCCCAAACGCCGCAAGCGGCTGGGGGAGGCAAGAGACTTATCCCTTCACGCTTCCCGAATTTGCGATGCCCTCGACCAGATATTCCTCGCCGTGCAGGAACAGCAGCAGGGACGGGATCATGTAGATCGTCGCCATGGCGAAGGCAAGGCCGATCTCGCCGGTGTTGACCCGCGAGAGGAAGACGCTCAAAGGCTGGGCGTCGGAGTCCTGCAATAAGATCAGCGGCTGCTCGACCATGTTCCAGTAGTCGATGAAGACCAGGATCGCGATCGAGTACAGCGCCGAGCGGCACTGGGGCAGGCACACGCGGGTGAAGATCTCCCACTCGCCCGCGCCGTCGACCTTGGCGGCCTCGATGAGCGAATAGGGGATGCGCCGCATGAACTTCGTCAGCAGAAACACCGAGAACGGCGCGAAGATGCCGGGCAGGATGATCGCCCAGGGTTTATTTAAAATGCCAAGCCACTCACTGATTAAATAATTCGGCACCAGCGTGACCTGGTAGGGCATGAGCATCAGAATGACATAGAAGAAAAAGATGCCGCTGCGTATCTTTCCGCGCCAGCGGGTGAAGCTGTAGGCCGCGACCGACGCGATGCCCACCTGGAAAACCACGATCGGCACCACGAGCAGGATGCTGTTCCAGAGTTTCAATAAATACTCCGGTGACTTTATCAGGCCCGTTATGTATTGCTGGAGCGTCACCTTGTCCGGGATGAACTTGAGGTTGACCGTCTTCGAGACAAAGCCGCCCTCGGTCGTCGAGAAGACCATGCCGTAGTTGGACTTGATCTCCGCCTCGGACATGAAGGAGTTTGTGATGGTCAGCACCGTCGGCAGCAGGAACAGCACCGAGAAGATGAGACACAGCACGAACATCGCCGCCCGGCCGAAGACATGCTGCTTTCGTCTTCTGGGCGGATGCTTTTTCTTCATCCCTCCACATCCTTTCCGAAGGCGTCCTCGATCCAGAACAGCAGCGCGATCAGCACCACCATCACCAGCGCCATCACCACCGCCGCCGCCGACAGCTTCTGGTAGTCGAGCGAGCGGAAGGTGTTGTTCATGAAGTGCTGGAGCATGTAGAGGCTTTCATAGGGGTAGTCGCCCGTGAGCAGGTATACCTCGCGGAAGACCTTGAAGGAGTTGATAAGCGATAAAATGGTCACGAACAGAACCGTGGGGGAGAGGTAGCGCAGCTTGATGTTGAAGAACTTGTAAAAGGCCGAGGCCCCCTCCACGTTCGCAACTTCCAGAAGCTCCTTCGGGATATTGGCAAGGCCCGCCATGAACAAAATCATGAAGTAGCCGAGGTTTTTCCACAGAAACAGCACCAGCACCACGATCATGCTGTACTCCGACTGGAGCCAGTCGATGCGCTTGGCCCCGAAGAGCATCAAAAACTCGTTGACCGTGCCGTTGTAGTTAAACAGCACCTGCCAGATCAGCACCACCGACGCCACCGGCACCATCATGGGGCTCAGAAAGAAGGTGCGGAACTGGCTCTTCATCGGGATGCGGCACTCCAGCATCAGCGCCAGCACGATGGACAGCACCACCGCCAGCGGCACCGCCATCGCGGAAAATTTCAGCGTGTTGATCGACGCCATGCGAAAGGCGGAATTCTGAAAGAGCTTCTTGAAGTTATCCAGAAACACGAAATTGCGCGAGGCTACGCCGTCGATCATCGAGTAGTAGACCACCACGCCGAAGGGCAGGATGAAGAACACGCCCACGCCCAGAAGGCTCGGCATGAGAAAGCACAGGCTTTTGAGAAAATCGGCCCGTCTCTTTTTTCGCATTTCCTTTCTCTTGTTCATGCCGCTGCCTTTCGGTTTTCCGCACTTCGCGAGGTCTACATAATCTATCTAATGAAGTATAGCACAGGTTTCGGGTAATTGCAAGGAAATAGCCCCGGCAAATTGTCGGGGCTGTAAAACCCTCTCCGTCACTTCGTGACACCTTTGCCCTCCTTGCCGCATTGCCATTCCCGAGCCTGTTTCACGACGGCTCGCCAATGGCGCGGCTGCGGAGATTACGCGACGCCTTTTTCTGCCACAGGCAGCGGAGTCCCGTAATCCCCCATATCGCCGCTTCGCGGCTGGGGGAGGCAAGACTTGGCTCCCCCTCCGGGGGAGCTGTCACCAGTGCCGCAGCACTGGTGACTGAGAGGGTTATCTCTGCTCGTTGACGTAGATGTTGGCCTTGCTCTGGACGAGCTTGGCGACCTCCTCGGCGGTCTTCTGACCGGCGAAGAAGGGGGCAGCCTGCTCCTTGACGATGTCGAGGATGGCCTGGTC
>Ga0247611_10009486_pt1 | contig 11687 bp, 6 predicted proteins | sample 177DNAGHGhighgp2_FD_192422 | JGI IMG/M metagenome (GOLD analysis project Ga0247611, IMG submission 192422) | Sheep rumen microbial communities from Palmerston North, Manawatu-Wanganui, New Zealand - 1770 DNA GHGhigh gp2 | ecosystem: Host-associated > Mammals > Digestive system > Stomach > Rumen ... | reverse complement strand
TCTGCAACCATAGCGGTTTGAATGCTTTTGCCTTCCTGTCTTGTGTGCGCTGCTTGATGAATTTGGTCAATTCTTTCGTGTCCTGATGCAACTTCAAGGCATTGCTGAGCATCATCATCAACTGGCGATCAAGTGTTGCAAAAGGATGGTTAGGATGAGCCCTTAGCGGATTAATGTCTGCTGGAAGTGCATAATTGTCTGCATACTTACGCAAGGTATCAATTTTCTCCGTACTGTCAGCCCATTGGTAATAGACATCCAACAGAAGTCCCTCAATCGAATTGTCTGCCAACGACTGCAAGATGACGTTTACTGTCTCCTGTGCCATCGCTTCGGCTGGCTGTTCCGTTTGAGGTTTATTGATAAGGCGATACACTTCACTTCTGAACACATTCCACACCGTCTCATCCATCTTCTGACGGGTTGCGGCAGGTGCATGAAGGAAGTCAAGCAGCCAGTCCTCCAATCGCAGTGGCTCAGTAATACCATCAGCTACAGACTGCCACCATTTCTTATTCTTGCCCTCGCTAAGTTTTGCGGCAAGCAGAAGCTGGTCTTTGGTCAGATGAGTATTCTTGCCAGTGGCTTCAAACAGTTTCTGCTTGATATATGCCTCCATATCATCAAGCACCAACAATCCTCCTGTTTGAACATATTCCTGCAGGAAAGATAATTGCGCCGCTTTCTTTCTGACATAGAAGAGCACAGGGCTGTCCGCATACTTCGACTCTGTCAGATATTTCGCCTCTATCTCGCTGTACTCATTGCTGATGGGTAGCTGCTTGATGTCTTCAGAAAGATACTTTAGCAGGAAACTGCCCTCATCATAGGCATCTGTCACCACTACGTAGCGATGCTCTGCCAATATGCGCTCTATGTCTTCTTTAAACCAAATTCCTATCATTTCAATTACTTTATGTCGGATCCGCTAAACCTGGGTTTCTGTCTAATGGTTCATAATGATTTGCTGCATCAAAACATTGCCTTGCTGTTCCTGGGAAATCAAGCAATGCATTTCTTACATCATCACATCCACTGAAAACAGTAAACCATATAGACCATCCTCCTCTGTTTTTTACGAAATCTACAATTACATCGGGACTTATTTTCCCTGCATCATATCTCGCTCTGTATTTACATGCAAGATCCCAATCTTTTGACCTTTTCTTATAGCGGGTGTCTCCTGGACATGAAGTTGCAGGACTTTTACCCAAGCCAACTAAATCAAGGAGCTTCTTTGCATGATTATAGGCATCACCTGTGAGCACAGGATTAACCTCAACCACACCTCCTGCTTTATACACAAGACTCTTGTATGTGTTGTTAAGATGGGGAAGATGGCATTCTGTTAAAACGACATTCTTCGTATCTTTATTGTCTGCCCCATTACATGTTGCACATGACAAAAGAAAGTTTGACCATTCTTTTTCTAAATGGGCATAAATTTTAACCCCATTCTCTTCATATCCTTTGGGCTGCACATGCTCAACATGCAAATCCCGCTGTTGGTGATATGCATCTTCACAATAAGAACAAAACATGCCCAAATTGTACACCAATGCAGGTTTTGCATCGTGATAATCATTATATGAATTACGAACATCTATCGAGGAACCATCAGACATAGTATATGTTCCCGGAGTTAATTTTACAACAGGCCTCATTGTGAATTCCTTTCCGCTCTTAACAGTGCCACATAAGCAGGATCGTCAGAGAACTGTTCCTCTATCTCATCCAACTCCTTTTTTACTTTTCTTGCTTCTGCCGTGTCCTCTTTGCCCGACTTAACAAGTTGATAGTATTTTTCAGCCTGCTCTACCATTTGCTGATAGCGGGGGAATCTTGCTGAGTCCATATTCATCTCAGTTACAGCTATGTCCTCAATACTTCTCATGTCGGGATTGCTGTCACCCTTAACACCATCTAATGTTATTACATTCTGACTTTTTACACTCTGCACGATAAATGGAGAGTGAGTTGTAACAATAAACTGCATTTCGGGGAATGCCTTCTGCAAATCTGAAAGAATATGCTGCTGCCAATGCGGATGCAAATACAAGTCAACCTCGTCTATCATGATAATGCCTGGAGTCTTCCTCACAGCATCAATACCAAGGAACCCATTTAATTCGATACAACGATGCGCTATCTCTGCAGTTATATTTATCATAGCTTTAAAGCCCGCACTCATCATATCGTATGTGAGCCAATATGGAACATCGTCCTTGGTCATCTTGATCAGTGCTGTGAATTCATTGTTCTTTGTATCGATGTCAATTTGGTGAATGGCAGGAATCGCTTCCTTTATTGCATTCAGGAAAGCCTCATTCGTGTCAGCGAATTCACCTCCTTTATTAAAACTCTTTTCGTATCTATAGATCCAATCAAAAGCCCCTTTGAAATCAACCTGTTCATCAAGAGCACATTTATAGGCTCTTGCTTCGCGTGTTTCACGTTGCTTCGTTTTTTCGGCTCCTTTGTAGTTCTTTTCGAGGCGAGTTGCACCAAATGACAGGAAGAGTGGAAAGAGAGAATTGGTTCCCTCTTTGTCAGCATTTCTTCTTCGGGCCTCTATGTCTGCCACAAAGTCCATCAGTTCTTGCGCATTGGCTTTGGAGTTTTTGTTACTTGTCCTTTTCCACCCAACGCGATTTGTCGACATGCTAATTTGTTGTGTCGATTCATCGAATTTGCCGCTAACACATTCTGCATTGACTTCAATACTGGGTTTCTCGGCTATGGGGATAAAGCCTTTGCTAGACTCACTGTAAACTTTAACTTGGTCTGTAGGTCGAAAATTTCGGCTATAACCATTTCCCCCTGGCAAAAATGTCATTTCTTGGAGGAATGCCCCCAACGCGATTTGTACCGCTTGTAGTAATGTTGTCTTACCTGTTGTATTGTCACCAAGTATGACATTCATCTTGGGATCAAATTCAAAGAACTTGTGTGTAAAGCCTCTGAAGTTTTCGATTGTGATATCTATAATCTTCATATTATATGGTTTTTTATAATCAACTGTTTATATTTTTTACCAATCCGCATTCAAATATTTCTTCAGCTGTCCGGCATTGAGCACTTCGTAGCTGAGCATCTTGCGTTTCTGTAGTGGTGCAATGTTCTTGCCAACACCGTCATCGAGTTTCGGGTCATAGCCGGTGGCGAGAAGGTCATCCACTTTCTGGCAGAACTCCTGTAGCTCTGTCAGTGTTTCACGAAGTTCCTGTGCCTCCATGCGCCCTTCGGTGTTGCTGGTGTCAATGGAGTTGAGACGGTCACGAAGGGCTGCCTCACGATTGGCAGCATAGATAGAGCGGACACGGTACAGGGCATCACGACTCCACTTATAGATACTGACATAAAGCTCTATGGCGTGATGTGGACCCGAACTGAGGTGCCAGATGAACGGAGTCTTGGGCAGATACATAAAGAGATTCAGATGGTCACTGAGCTGCTGGAAGAATCGCTCTTGCAGATATTTCTCCAAACCGCAACCCAACAACTGGCACACCTGAGAGAACTGAGCTGCCGAGTAGCCACGCTCCATCATTTCCTTTTCTATGCGGATGGCAAGGCGTTCCTCGCCGAGTCGCTCACCTAATGGGATAATGCCGTCATTATCCTTAGCCAACACTGTGCGGATGACATCTGTAATCAGTTCGAAGGCCAACACCTGTGTACGCTGAGGGGGCAGCACATTTGCATTCTTAAACTGCCACCATGCTTCCACAGGATTCACATTGTGCTTGATGCAGAACTCCTCCCATTCGTTGTTATTCTGATAGAGCGTATCGAAGTCGGTAATCTTTGGCAGGTCATCGCACTCCTCCAAGCTCTCCAAATGTTCCAGTACATCATTCGTTGGTTTGAACTCGCTTTCCGACATTAACCATTGCTTATAGGCGACCTTTGCCTCATGACTCACAGGCAGGTCGCCAACAGGAATGCCCTCTTTGTCCAATACCATCTTTTTGTCGTGCTCACTCAACTCATAAACTTCAAAGACAGTCTTGTTGATGATAGACTCATTGAGAAGAATTTGAGTGAGGAGGGCGTTCTCCTTAAAATAATATAAGGTAATAGAAGATAGAACATCGCAATCTTTTGAGATTGGTGATTGATTAAACAGCGGTTCTATAAGAGAGTACTTGCAAATATCTTTCTTTATTTCAACATTTTGTTGAGCCAGAGATTCTAATGAGTCGCATGATAAAATATCAGTTGCATTGAGATTCAGAAAAGGCAGTCTGTGTATGTCACCAGGCTGAACATTCACAGTCGGATTAAGACAATCTGTAGAATATGCAATGAGTTTTGAATTAAGGATTGAAAGTACTAAATACGTATTGCTCGGAAATAGCGAACAAGCCCCCATATCATAGAGAGTATCCTCTTCCAATAAGCGAAACGTTACCCCTTTAGATCCAGAACCATTATAAGTGATTCCCTGTGTAAATAATACGCTTGGAATATTATACGAATTCTGACTTTTTATATAAGCATAATCATCAAAAGTGTTTATCTTAAGCCAATTGTTCCCATACCATTTATTATATGCACCGCCTTTAGTATATGGAACCCAGTTTACATCATTTACTTCCCACCAGAATCTCAGCGCACCTTCATTCTTACCTGTTTTAAAGCCACTTATTACAGAAGCTTCTTTGCTTAAAGGATATTCTGCAAACTTCTCTCTGAACTCATCTGAAATCCAGTAGATGAAAGGATATGATTTGATGCCCTTCAACTTCGATTGAGGAAGGGCGTAAACACGGTCGTTTGGCTGACCATTGAGATAGTCAGAATATGCCTGTGCCAGCGAGCCTTTCTTAAATTTCTCCTGCTGCCCTGCTGTAATATTAAAGTATATGCCATTAGCTTTATCCCGCGCATTCATATCAAGCGTATAGAAGGTAGCGTCAAGCAGGATGCCAGGACCGAACAGATTCACTCGGTCAAGACCATAGTCCACCATCACATTAATATGTGTCTGTTCAAGCATGAACTTACGCACATCCTCAAAGGTCTTGATAAACATAAAAGTGTGAGGGTGAATCATTCCCACCTTTCCATCATCCCCAGCCAACTCACAACAACGCTTGATGAAACAAGCATAGAGGTTGCTATTGAACTTCAAAGGCTTTTTATAGTTTTCCTCAATGAACGCTTTCAATTCAGTACCAAAGTCACCACTATCAGTATATGGAGGATTTGCTACAACTACATCATATTTGTTGGCGATGATTTCGAGGAACGAAATGGCATCGTTGGTTTTTGCCAGCGTATAGGCATTGCTGCCAAGTTCGCCTAACTCGTTCACTTTCTGCCGCAGTTGGTTCATGAACTGCTGTTTAAAGGAAAACATGTCCTCCATCTGCTCTTGTGCAAAGAGGTTGTGATTGGCGTCGTTGGGCAGAATCTTGTCTAATGTCTCATCCACACGCACCAACGAGCCGAACTTATAAGCATTGCTCAGGTCGCCCCATATCATCCTCATGATGTTACGCTTCGACTCGTCCAGATTATCTATGGTTTCAAAGGTGTCCTTCACCTTTACATAGTCATCAAGGAAGAAATGCGTGCTCACCACATTGGTATATGCAGGCCAATGACTGCGATGACCACCCAATTCTCGTGCTTTGATGAAGAGTGCTATCTGAGAAATCTGGGCAGCACGCTCATCCAAGTCAATACCGAAGAGGTTGTTCTCCACAATCATCTTAGGAATATCACGACGGCTGTAGTCGCGCTCGTAGTTTTCCATCTGATCCACGTACAAGTCATAGAACAGCGAGAAGGAATAAATCAGGAAGTTGCCCGAACCGCAGGCAGGGTCGAGCAGTCGCATCTGGCGCAAATCCTTTGGATGGCGCACTTGATGGTTGGGGATATTAGCTATCTGATATTTCTCCTTGATATGGCTGTCGGGGAACATCTCCATATATGCCTTACCAAGCGTGTTGTCAACAAGGAACTTTACCACCCACTGGGGCGTATAAACCTGACTCTGAAGCGACACCTTATTATATTCTGTCTTCTCGCCACTCTGCTTCAGTGTCTCTTTCTCTACAGCATTGAAGTTCTCATAGAGCCAGCCAAGGATGTCATCACCTTTCCATACATCAGCTCCACAGTCAGCATCCGCTTCTATGGCATTGAACTGCTCGATAATCTCATTCAGTTCATCGGCTGTTGGCAGCAATGCGTATGGATAGTCCTTGCGATAAAGAGGAATATGCTCACCAAGATTGTCGAACTGCTCGCTTAGGAAATGCTTCAGTCCCTCACGTTCCGTATTGCGCTCTTCGGGGTGGTTCTCTAACCACACATTGTGTTCAAAGGAACGTCCCGCATTCTCCTTTCGTCGGGTGATAATCTCAGGGAACAATTCCTTCGACTCCATCACCTTGATGGCAGCGATGCGGTTGAAGAGCGTGAAGGCACACTCGTTGATGGCAGCCTGACGCGCTTCCTCATAGTCACCCAACTCACTCAGGTGACTACCCATCAGTTCATCCAGTTTCCTACGCTTCTCTTGGTGCTCTGAAGGAATCTGCTCCACAGGCGTAGCAGCCTCCTTACGAAGTCCCATGCGAGAGAAACGATTATCAAATGCCTGCTGAATCAGGCGGCGTATGTCGAGAACGTGATTTATCAGTTTCATTATTTACTTAATTTTTGAAGAGTTTTTATTTTATAAGCGACACGCTTTGGAACGCGATTTTCATCATTGATGTGGAATGAATGATATTTTCTTTCTAGGGCATTTTCAGGAAGTCTTTCAAACTTACATCCTGCTTTATATTCCATGTATTTGTTAAAAATGGCATCATAACAATACAGGGTATCATAATTAGGCAGTCCTATTGCTTTAGGCAACAATTCTCCTGCATGTTCTCTGGAAGATTCCAGTACCGAGACTTCTTCGCCTTTATTTTCAGGATGCGCACCGTTACCATTTTCTCCATGTTTCTCATTCCATTCATATACCCTCAATGGCTTATGATGATTGGAAAGCCATTCAAACACATGGGATATTGACATTGGGAGGGAGACTACGGGGTTAGTGGAAGTTTTAGTCTTCAAATTCCAGGTCTTACCCTTATCACCAAACGCATTTGTTGCAATGAGAAAAGAGTCTTCAGGTGTAGATTCTATTCTTGAGGCAATTTCTGTTCTGATTTCATTTTTAACTGTTTCATCGTGAATGCTGTATTCTTCTGTTTCAGAAGATACGCGATTTCTACGCCAATTTTTCAATCCATATTGTTTAAATATTGATCTAAGTTGTCTTACTCTTGAAGGATAGCATTCCGGAAGAACATTTACGGCATACAAGTATGCGTTTATGTTCATAGAATCATAGATCATACTGCATTCCTCATCATTGAAGAAATCAACAAATATGCCGGCCTCTTTTATCTGTCCCCCCATCGTCTTGTCATCATACAACTCATCAACAACCCAGTCTTTTGAAGTGACCAGATTACCTATATCGTTATATTCAGGAAACACCAAGGCAATTATATTTTTAGCCATATAAAACAATTGTTAGAAGCCCATTATTGTTCGCATATCAATATCTATTTGGTCAAAGAAACCTTTCGGAGGGTTAGTGACTCTACCATCCTCAAGTATCTTCAACGTACATGGCTTGGACGTATGCTGGCTTTCATCACGTTCAAAGTAATATGCTTTAACCAATGGCAGATACGCAGGTTCATTCACAATGGCGACCAACGCACCATTCATAATATGGTCGCTATGTGTTTCTATGATAATCTGTATTCCTGCTTTCGCCGCCTTCATAAGCAACTTCATAAGTTCTGCCTGAGCACGAGGATGAATATGTGCTTCAGGATTTTCTATAAGAAGAATAGCACCAGGAGAGGCACTCAATACAGCAATAATAATTGGCAAGACGTAAGATATTCCATAACCAACATTTATCGCTGACATTGGTTCTGTCATGGTGTTCCCTTCTCTGCTGAATTTATAATTTAGCTTGAAATCATTTCCATTAGGTTCAATATTGATATTTACACGAGGCGACACTTGTTGCATCCACAATTGAACCTGTGTGGATAAGAGATCATTGTTTTCATTATCGTAAAGTAACTCTGGAATACAATGTATCTTGTTCCCAAAATGACTCAGGAAATGTATTGCATATTCACATTGACCATTAATTTTTGAAATCTGTTTTTGGTGCTGCACCACATTTGTATCTCTTTCATATCCTTTCTGTGGACCATATCGAAACGCACTTATATACTGAAAATTTGAAGTAAACAGAGAACATTTCGTTAAATCTTTATTCTGATTCTCCATATTGATAGCAGGCAGATATGTTTCATAACTATCCGTATCTTCATAAGAGAACTCGAAATTCAAAGTTTCTGAATCATCTTCCAATTGGATGTTCAATACCCCATCAGAACAAGAATGACATTCAACATCATTGGCAATACCTAAATCAGCCAAATCTCCTTTTAGATTTAATCCTGCCAAAGGGGCGTTTCCCGTGTATGACTGTCTGAGTAACAGCATCGACTGAATGACAGATGACTTACCCATACCGTTTTGTCCTGTGAGTAATGTGATATTACCCAATTGAATATTAAGATTATTATGAATCTTAAAGTCCTTCAATATCAAATTAGTTATCATAGCTAATTACTTGTTTAATGAGTTGTTGAACTTTTGTGTGACGATATTCGACTTGAGGAGTCTTTGCTGTTCCTGAAGTGATTGATTTAATAAAATTTTCATTCATAAACAACGAATATATTTCGTTTTGAAATCGAGCTTTCCTTTGAACAAGAATTTCTTGTTCGTTTTCTGACAGTTGGGCTATTGAAACACTCAAAACCTCAAAAATAGCTTTGTTAGTTTTTAAAAAACTATTAGGTTTTTGCGGGTCCGGCCGTTTAAATGCTGTATTTCCAAGAAGCCTGTAACAAATAGTCATTGACCTGTCGAAAGCATCGTGAATGCTATCTATTTCTTGCTGTGACATTTTATTAATCTTCTCCAATGCATCGCCCATAAATTCATCAAGATTACCGTCATATTCTTTTCTATAAAGATAGAATGCGACAAAACGGTTAGCGAAATCACAGTCAGTCATTCGTTTTGAAGGAATTTTACCACCAGTAGCCTTTCTAAAAGAATCCAACTTTGCCATTTCTTTCAACAAATCAGTAGCCTTCTTTTGGTATAAAGCATTGCGCATCTCTTGTGGCGTCAAGGGAACTCCAGCGGTGTTAACACGTTGAAATATCACAAGCTTTACTCTTTGAGGAGTATTCTTGCGTAATGTATTAAGAGTGACCTTTAGACTTTTAATCCTTCGAATCTGTGTGCGATCTAATTTATCATACGTCCACCCTTCTAATCCTGTCAGGAACTGCATTCCTTTCAATTTGAGCTTTTTTGTGATACAGAAATCCGAAAATGCGCAAAGACGTTGAAGTCCATCAACTACGAGAAGTTTGTTGGTTTCCGGATCTTCACTAAAATAGAATGATGGTAAGGGGAGACCCAATAGAACAGATTCAATCAGGCGACTTTTCTTGACTTGTGTCCAGACATCACTTTCACGTTGAAACTCTGGTTGCAAATCAATTTCATTGTATTCAAGTTGCTCCAAAAGAGAACCTAAATTCACTACCGATATATCCACATCTATAGCATTAGGGTCGAAAGGCCCATGAATATCTTCTATGCTATTATCTTCTGGCTCAATATCGATCTCCTCTTTTATCTGATCATATATGTAATCTTCCATAATTATCTATTTTATTCGTCAAATTTAAGAATGTCATTTGTATCGAATTGATTGACCATCGCCAACTGTTGTTTCAGCCATTGCTTGTACTGAGCCACACTGAGCTGTCCCGTTGGCAGTTGGTTACGCAACTTGCGCTCCTTGGGCTGCGACTTTGGTTTCGGGACAGGGTCAGATGTGCAAATCTCTGTTTCCATCACATTCACGTCAACATTCAACTGAGGCAACATATTGATGGCACTCACGATGTCACGAAGCTGAAGGTGACAATTGGAGCAACGAATCTCGTAGTCCTTCAACTGGATTTTTGAAATGATGTATTTTTTGCATACATCTTCCTTGTCCTTAATCTTGGAATAGAGGCGTGTGTTCCACTCTTCAGGATATTGCCCGGCATTTTTCTTGATAGTTTCTATGCGGGTCAATAAATCACTATACCCATTAATCATCTGCTCTGCCTGATGATCCATGTTTTGGTAGTACAAGTCCTTGACGTTCTGGTACTCCTTTTTCATCTGCTGATAATTGTGTACAGGATCGCTGTCAAGCATTTGCAGGTAGGCTTCATGTATCTGGTCAAAAGATTGCATGGGAGAACCCACAAACTCCAGTTCGTTCTTTACATCGAGGAAGTAATCCTTCTGATACTCAATCTCACGCATATTGGTATCAATGAAATGGATGTCTGCCTCTATCTTCTCTACAGCCTTGCAGAATTCCTCGTTTTCGTTATCACCTAAGAATGTCCGAGCCGTATTGAAGTAGTTGTATTCTGTGACCGTTCCTGCATATTGACGAAGCACCTCCTTAGCGGCAAGTGAACGACGGAAGATCCGCTCGCGCTCTGTGTCGTTGCATATCTGATTATTGACTTTGTGAATTTCTGTGACTGCAAGCGACTGGATGGCTGCAACGAGTTCAAAGTCATTCATGTTGTAGCTGAGATTGTTTCCTGTCAGTTCCTTGTAACGGCAGTCCTTTAAGGTGTCAACAATGTCACGCTTCTCATTATAGCTCAGGCTCTTGGTGATGGCCTTAAATGACGCACGTTGGAAGTTGCGGGAATTGGCAAAAGGTTCCTTTGCTCCTTCCTGCTGCCAAGAGTGGTATTCCTGGTTGTTGTACTTGATGATAACCTTGCTGGCACGGAAGAGTGCTGCCAAAGTCGAGAATATCGTACCAAAGCTATAGCCGGTGGGAGCGGCAGCAAGGTCACGCTCCAAATCAGCACCATTCTTATAGGATGCCATCTGTGCCATCATTTCTGTAATGACAGGCAACTGGTCGCCAATAAACTGTCCTGTGGTATCAAAGAACAAGAAATCTGGTTGTTGGCCTATGGCATTCTGTAGCTGGTTTTGACTAACTTTCAACAATTGCTGAGCTACGCTATCCTTTAATGAACCACCAAGGCGCTTGGTATAGATATTGCCATACATCTTCAGTTCAGCCTCCTTGATAATGGTTGCTGCATTCTGGGCAGTCATAATGCTGGCATTATAGAGATACACAAGCATACCGTTAGCATACGACTTCACGATGACTTGTTCCAGTTGAGCCGTTTTACTTTCCAAAGAGCTGGCAATTTCTTCTACAACCTTTTTCTCTTCAGAAGTGAGATTAGGTACATCCTTGATATAGCTGATACGAAGGATATCCTCTGCCATTTTCTGTATCTCAGAAGCATAATCGGAAGAAGGCACAATACTTATGATGCCCTTCTGCGACTGCGTTTCCTCTTTGACATGTTCGACATATTCATTAAAAGAAGGCTTGACGCTGAGAATGTCATGGAACACTACCTTCATGCCTTGATCACCGCCAGTAGAAAGTGGTTCGCCACTGTCTGACTGAACAGCGAATCCAACATTGACAGAGTCAATAGTCAAATTCTGCG
>Ga0247611_10009485_pt1 | contig 11688 bp, 8 predicted proteins | sample 177DNAGHGhighgp2_FD_192422 | JGI IMG/M metagenome (GOLD analysis project Ga0247611, IMG submission 192422) | Sheep rumen microbial communities from Palmerston North, Manawatu-Wanganui, New Zealand - 1770 DNA GHGhigh gp2 | ecosystem: Host-associated > Mammals > Digestive system > Stomach > Rumen ... | reverse complement strand
CCCCCAGTGGGCTTCGTAGGTTCGAGTCCTTCCGCCGGCATAAGATACTTTGTATGGGCCGTTAGCTCAGTTTTTGGTAGAGCGCTCGCTCCGCAAGCGAGAGGTCACCGGTTCGAGTCCGGTAGGGTCCACTATATAAATTCATGGGCTTCAAATACAGACGGGTTCTGTGTGACAAGAGGATGAATTCCCGGCAAGTCGAGACAAAGGGCGAAACTGCCGGGGCTCAAGCGCACGGGTCTGGTTCGAATCCAGGGAGGTCCACGAAATGGCACTAATCGGTCTGCTATAGAAATGACCGAGAGACCTTCGGCCGTTAATACGGGAAAGTCCCTAACCAGGGTTAAGCGGCTACATTTTTCCACCTTAGCTCAGTTGGTAGAGCGGCGGACTGTTAATCCGTTGGTCCCTGGTTCGAGTCCAGGAGGTGGAGCTAAGAATAATATAATGGGGTGTGGTGTAATGGTAGCACCGCAGATTCTGAATCTGCTAGTCTTGGTTCGAGCCCAGGCGCCCCAATAACTGCCGTGGTGGTGGAATTGGTAGACACGAGGCTCTCAAAAAGCCTTTCGAAAGAGTGACAGTTCGAGTCTGTCCCACGGCACTAAACTCGGTTGGTGATGGAATGGTAGACATAGGGGACTTAAAATCCCCCGGGAGCAACCCCGTGCGGGTTCAAGTCCCGCCCTGCCGACGAATGATATAGATTTTAAACCAAGGGGGAAATACAAATGAAGAAAATATTTGTGTAATCAGCTCGGCCGGTGATGGAACTGGTATACATGCATCTTTCAGGGAGATGATTTTGCGGGTTCGATTCCCGCTTGGCCGATTAAATAAATACGCGTCTTTGGTGTAGCGGTAACACGACACCTTGCCATGGTGTAGACCGGGGGTTCGAATCCCCCAAGACGCTCGAATATACCCCGTCGTGGCGGAATTGGTAGACGCTTATGCCTTAGGAGCATATCCTACGCGATTTAGGGTGCAGGTTCGATGCCTGCCGTCGGGACTATGGAGGAACTATGGATAATGACTCTATCGTATCTGGACAACCGGGATTCTGGGCTGTAGTGTAATGGTAGCACTATAGATTTTGAATCTATTGGTCCAGGTTCGAACCCCGGCAGTCCAATAATTTACGCGGCATTAGCCAAGTGGGAAGGCAGCGGTCTGCAAAACCGCCATGACTTGGTTCGATTCCAAGATGCCGCTTATTTGAAAATAATATTTTACAGTAAAAAATCAGAATTATTGATGTTTGCTGTGCAAATTTACTATATTACTTACAAGCACTTATAAAAGTGTAACAATGAATAATAGGAGATTGCATGTCAAATATTAATAAGGCAATAGAGTTTGTTGAGGTTGAGGAAAGCCGTACCGCTAGATGCCCAGCAATGTGCGCATCAAAATTTGATGCGATTCGCTTAGTCAATTGTGCTAAAGGTGCGAATCGTGCTATCATTTCCATTTGTGATAGAATTAAAGAATGCTTGTTCGATAAAGTTTTTGTGATTACTAATAACGGCGTACGCGCAATGTCTATATTTGATATTTATAATATTGGCATGCCGGATGAATATCTTAATACTGATGGTAAAATTACCATTCGTTATGAAAATAAGGAATATACTTTAAATAAATCAGCCGCGATTGGGGCTAGAACAAATACAAGGCCGACTAGAGAACTATATAATGAACAGTCTCCGGTGCTTGGACAGCGTTCTGTTGCAATGCGGATAATTAAAGAATTGTTCACTCAAGAAAATGGAAGTCTTGTTGAAATCCAATCTACATTTTGGAATGAAAGCGTGTGTGTCGAGATTGATAAGATGATGAAGGGATATGCTCAGCGGGTTTCTTTATTATCTAAAAAAGGAAATGGTCATTCTGATTCTAAGTGGGCTGATTCGATTCGTACAGCAATAAAGAAGACTAATTATGGCGTATTGGAGGCGGGGATAATTGCTAGGGTACTTTTGAATGTCGGCCCGCAACCAAATAAGGCTATTAATGATGAATTTCCTGATTTGTGTAAGGTTTTTGGGAAAGACAATAATCGTATCTTCAAAACTAAAATAGAAGGCGATGAGGTTAGTATCTCATATGACAGTTTTAGTCGGCTGATTCATCAAGCGACTGAAGTATATCGAAATGCGTTCAAGGAGTTTAAACGATTAGTATGTGAACATATTCCAAAACCTCAAGGAAATAGACCCCTTACTGTACCTAAAATCGTGGTGGAGCGAGAATCGAATATTGATAGTACTTTCTTTGACTGGAAGGTAACTCTCAGGGGGATTCCTGGTGGGTCAGTCAATATGTATATTCGCTCACATTCGGATAAAGGCACTTCTTATTACCCGGAGAATCTCTTTGCTTTAACAAAAGAGGAACCAAAGGGAACTCTTGTTTTCAATGATACTGTCGAAGTTGAAAATATGATATGCGACGATTTGCATCATCCAGGAAAGATATCAATGATGCTCAATATCCCATATACTATTAAATGTCGCAAACCTCTTTTAAATAAAGATAAAACCAAGTATATTGATTTGTCAAGGACGATTGGTGTTGATGCTGGAGTGGCGGTGGCTGGGTTAGTGACCACAGTGTCCGGAGCTACGATTGGCCGTGATATGATGGATTGGCATGAAGCTATACATGCGTATAAGTCGGAATGCCCGGGTGCTAAATTGTTTGTTAATACTATGTCAAAAACGACTAGAGACGATTTGCAGCGATTGTCTACTGAATATGAAACGGGTCAATATAATTTTATCGCGATGCTTACTATTGCCCTTCGCGACGGCGCTCCCGCTGATAAGCAACATAATTGGGTTCCGTCTTGCGACCCATGTGCACCAATGTTCGCATGGTTGAGGCATAGGAAGAATGCGGATGGTACCCCATTTTATTCAGACAGGCAAAAATTGGTTATTGGGCATACTAAATGTTGGCGAAAATTTATTCGACAACTTATTGCAAATCGTAGGCATTATTTTGCCGAACAGGCGGAATGGGACCGGACACATGAGCCGTTAAACGAAGTATTTGCAAAGTGTTCGACGCTTGCTCATTTTTTGAACAAGGAATATGACCGGTTGAACAATAAGATTATGGTGACTGGTACTGATGTATTGTCCAATGAGCTATTAAATAGCGAGGTTGCCCGTAATGTGTCTATTATTGCAATGGAGAACCTGAATCTTAATGATATCGAAAAGACAACAAAGTTCAGAACATTGTATACTACTGTGTCAAGAGATTGGCACATGGGGGCATCTGAAGGATGCCGAGTAACTTCTTCGCGCAATAGTAATACTGCTGTCATTGATTTCGGACGAATCGTAACACGGGATGAAGTTATGACCTTGTGTAAAGAAACGCCGCATTGGCATATTCCGTGCGGTATTAAAATTGATGGGCCTATTGTTACTCTAACTTGTGAGCCTACTGATGAAGGAATTCGGTGTCGCGATAGCGAATGGGCTGACCATTATTTGAAGAATGCTATGCATTTGGCTTTGGTTAAGCATGATGTTGAACGCATCGGTACTAGAAAGGGAATATTGTATAAGGAAGTATCGGCAACAAAGACCTCCCAGACCTGTCATGCTTGTGGATATGGTAAATGTGCAAAAAAAGAACTTAAACTTAGCATTGAGCAATGCCTCGCAAAAAAGTTGAACTATCGTGATGGACGGAAGTTTGTTTGCGGAAACCCGAATTGCAATATGCACGGGAAAATGCAAAATGCTGATGTAAATGCTGCGTTTTGTATTAGAAATCGGGTAAAATTTAAAGATTCTGAGTTTGCTAAGTCTTTGAGTGATAAGTAATTATGAAAAGCAAGGTGAAGATACCTTCATTGTGAAAGGTATTAACACCGGTATTGAACGCAGTCTGTGCGGTGTTACGGTGAAGATACCTTCATTGTGAAAGGTATTAACACCAAAGAACTAATTGCAAAAACAAAGTTCAATGGTGAAGATACCTTCATTGTGAAAGGTATTAACACCCGAAATGCGCGTTATCCCTCGGATGGCTTCGGTGAAGATACCTTCATTGTGAAAGGTATTAACACCTAGTAGGGGTTCACGAAGTCGTCCACGGACGGTGAAGATACCTTCATTGTGAAAGGTATTAACACCTAGTAGGGGTTCACGAAGTCGTCCACGGACGGTGAAGATACCTTCATTGTGAAAGGTATTAACACCAGGTAGCCCTACTTTCACAACTAGCAAAAGGGTGAAGATACCTTCATTGTGAAAGGTATTAACACCACAAACGATGTAAATCATGCGCCCGTGAGGTGAAGATACCTTCATTGTGAAAGGTATTAACACCTGGTACTTCTTGAGCTGTCTGCGGTTGAACGGTGAAGATACCTTCATTGTGAAAGGTATTAACACCTAGGTCGCCCGTCTCGAACGCTTCCTTGAGGGTGAAGATACCTTCATTGTGAAAGGTATTAACACCAAATTAGAGGAGTGAAATAGTTTCCCGCATGGTGAAGATACCTGCATTACGAAAGGTATTAACACCGAAGACGCGTCGATATCGATATATTTGTTGGTGAAGATACTCTCATTACGAAAGGTATTAACACCTGTTCCCCTGAACGAACGCGGCGAATATGTGGTGAAGATACCCTCCTTGCGAAAGGTATTAATACCTAAGTCTATATATCACAATGGTTAAATTGTAGGTGAAGATACCCTCATTACGAAAGGTATTAACACCATAGATTCAAAATCTACAAGAATGTAACTATTTATATATAGATACTGGTGAATATATTTCCACTAAGAGAAATATAAACACCTAAGTAATTATTCGAATGTGGTATAATGGGTGAAACTATTTTTATTGTGTAAAGTAGTAACACTATTCCAGGACACACCTCGAAACTTTTTGGCAAAAATATCCCTCTGGGAATCAAGGTTTTTGCTATATTTGTAATATCAGGACGAGATATGGCATCTCACGGGAACCTCCCGGAAATCCTAAAGAAAACTTACGGAAACGAGTTGACAGGGTTTGAAAATTTGCTATATTTGAGTCAGCGGGGAATCCACCGAGGTTCCCGAGAAGTTTGACAAGATGGCTGCGATGCCTTCCATATTCAGGTTAAATATGGCGTTGGGTACGATATCCCCGTGCCTGAATTATTCAGGTGGCATTTTGGGAGCTTTACGAAACTCCACCGTTTCGGCCGGATGCCGGACGAAGCAGTGCCGAATGTGCATTGCAGGATACCCTTAGTGGAATCGTGAACACGCGCGGGGTCGCAGCCGCGAGATATCGCCTGCTCAGGGCGGTAGGGGAATTAAAACCGGCGTGATGCTGGCCTACTTGGAACCAATACGGATGTTTTTGCCTTTTATCCTGGCTGTTTTTGCATCCGTCTCCTTTTGGTTGTATCGAACTTACTCCAAGTAGTCCAGCGTCCGCCTAGTGTTTGGATGCAGTTTGCCCGTCTTTACTTGATGGTCAAATGTGCGTGAGCTACGCGTCCATTTGTAGTCTTGATAGAAGACGGCAAAAGCGCGCGCATTGCATCCATTAGCCAGCGAACGGTGTAGCTCAGCGAGGTAGAGCGAGGGAGGAACTATCCCAGGGTCACTGGTTCGATTCCAGTCATCTTGTAGCTGGCAAGCCTTTTTATTATCGCGGGGTGGAGCAGTTGGTAGCTTGTCGGGCCCATAACCCGAAGGTCGCGGCGTTCGAGTCCCGCCCCCGCTACGAAACCCAAACACCCAAATACACCCACGGCGGCTCCTCGGAATCGCCTACAGTGTTCATGGCCCGGGCCATGGATAATCCCCGGGGAAAACTTATTTTGGAAGGAGTCATAGCTCAATTTGGTTAGAGCACCGGCCTGTCACGCCGGAGGTTACCGGTTCAAGTCCGGTTGGCTTCGCTAAGCGATACCGCTTTCTGTTCTTTTGGATAATCATGGCGAGGTTTTCGCATCTCCTTGTCTTGACCTCCTTTTGTTTGGCTTTCTGCAGCGAGCGGTATCGTTTGAAGTTTGCCGATACATATAGGTTGTTCCTTTCTTCTCACTTGCAAAGTTTACAACCCGTGTCGGCTCTCAATTTCCCGGACCTGTACAACTCTGTTAAAATTTTGTTCCGACTGGCTCATACAGGTCCGGGTATCTGCATTAAGTAGTGCCTTATTGTTAAGTACGGTTCGAGTCCGGGCGGTCCTCTCCATGCCAAAAGCACGGAAATTGGGACAGCTAGAGGAGGAAATATGGTAGGCGATTCCGGGTGCTATGATTTTTGGACAGTGGCCACATAGGAAGTTCCTTTAAACTCAATTGGATGAATTTTACTTCCCGGCGTTCTGTCCTATCTTGTCCCGGTAGCTCAGTTGGACTCAGAGTGCAGCCCTCCGAAGGCTGAGGTCACAGGTTCGAGCCCTGTTCGGGACACTACGATTGAATTTGATTTTTGCTAACCGGGTCTTCAGACTCTCCCGGGTAGCTTCTTAAGGGATGTCCTGCCGCATCACCAATACGCGGCGGTGAGTGGCAGGGCATCCCGCTTGAGTGTCTTCATTGGATAGACGGGGACTCCCACTTTATGCACAGTAGGCCAAACGCACCTTCCAGCCAGGGTCACGATGCCCCTCCAGGTTCTGACGGCGATATTGACGCCACGACTGAGGTGACGAGGTAACTGTGCAATAGAGGCGCCACGGCGCGGCGGTACCCACTGGCTGCGGGAGAAACAGTTGAGAGGCTGTTGCAGTGGGACGGTTTTCCGGAATAGCTCAGTTGGTAGAGCGTCTGCATCGTAAGCAGCGGGTCGCTAGTTCGAGCCTGGCTTCCGGAGTAACTGTGGAGATAGAATAGCTTGCGCGTCATCGAGATGCCTGAATGTTGGCGCGTGGAGTTTCTTGGGGTGACAGGTATCTAGCCCCTTGTTATTTTTAGAGCTTTTCTCCCCTGCCTTTCGGGCGGAGGGTTCGCGCGTGGTCATCGAAGTGGTCACGCGAAGGTAAAACGATAACCGGGCGTTAATACCCGGACTATGTTTAAAAAGCGCTTGTGTTCCTTTTGTAATTTGGCCTTAAAAGGAATGAAAAGACTGGCTATATAGCGCGATGGCTAAAACCGTAATGCGGTGCGATTGATGCTGGTCAAAGAGGCAAGTTATGGCGTTTCTTGCCTTACCCGGGCGGGTAGCTCAGTTGGTAGAGCAGCGGTAGTGAATGCCGCCATGTCGTTGGTTCAAGTCCAGCCCTGTCCACTATTAGAGTATTCGGACCGGTAGCTCAGTTGGTTAGAGCAGCGGACTCATAACCCGCCGGTCCTTGGTTCAAGTCCAAGCCGGTCCATGAAAGAATTTGAATACGCAGTACGTTAGTGGGGAGAACACTTGGTTTTAGACCAAGTGGAAGTTATCCTTGTGAGGCACAGTAAAGGTCGGGGAGATAGTTCAGTCCACAACCGGTAGGCGAGTAACGAGTGTCCTGTTAAACTCTATCGGGCGTATTTAAGCAAGATTGCCGTGTAGACGAGTGGTTTTCTCGTGGGGTTTTCCTACTTCTTGACACGAGATTACTGTGAGTCTGCATTGAGAAAGCCCGTATAGCTATACGGGAAATATCAGGGGTATGACAGGCACCCGGGCGTAAAATGTCTGTTTTACTACGACTTCCGGGTAATTGCATGGATGACTTCCTTTTTCGTCTTAGACGAAACCTCTTATTTTTAGTTCTCATCTTTTGCAGATATACGGGGTCCGGCGTCAAAGGTAATCTGGCAGCCGTGAGTACATTATTGTGCATACCCGGGTGGCTCCGGGAGATTCCTGGGTTGAATTTCTTGGATGGACGTTAACAGGATTTCAAGGGAAACAACCCATTCCGGTTCCGTAGCTCAGTTGGATTAGAGCGTCTCGCTACGAACGAGGAGGTCCCAGGTTCGAGCCCTGGCGGAACTACTACATTGAATTTTCTGAATCCCTCCAGGTACTGCTAGGGATAGGGCAGGACAGCGTGTCAGAAGCGTTGATTTACTGAGGCAATGCATTGTCAAGGGAATCTTACTGACCCCGCGCGTTTGATGTTATGATGTTCCGGTAGCTCAACTTGGACAGAGCGTCTCCCTCCTAAGGAGAAGGTTGCGCGTTCGAGTCGCGCCCGGGATACTAAAGGGGACAGAAGGCTCCTACCTTTTGGCAATATTAATTCATCGTATTGTCTAACCCTTCTGAAGTGCTTTGTGATATAAACTTGTTTTACCAACAGGAATTAGGAGATTCCTTTATAACGGTAAAACAAGATGAATTTAATATGTGAGAACTGCGGATGCAGTCATGATGGAACATATGGTTCCGGTCGGTTTTGTTCGCTTAAGTGTTGCAAATCATATATTGCTAAGCAAAATACTAAGCGCAGCTTAAATTTAGTAAATACTGGGCGCACTTGGTTTAAGGCAAAAGGTGGGTGGAAGTGTAGTCAATGTCCTTTAGTGTTTAGGACACGGCGTGAAAAGGAAAAACATTATAAAGATGCACACGCTGGAGAAAGAAAAATATCGAAAAGAAAAATATCGAATGGATTAAAATTACATGCTTGGAATTATGGTTTAACCAAGGATACTCATCCAATATTAGCTCAAATATCGGCAACTATAAAAGCTAATATAATGGGCGGAAAGGTTAAGGCGGGGTGGTCACATATAGTATGGACAGATGAACGGCGTAAGCAACAAAGTGAACGAAAGAAACAATTTTATCAAGAGCATCCCGAATGTCATCCTAATCATAAATTGGCGGGTAATCGAACTAAAATGACTTACCCAGAACTTATTACTTATGAATGGCTCAATGATTATGGGTTTCATCCTATACATAATTTTCATTATAGGTCTAATAAGTTTAATCGATATATTGATTTTTATATACCTAGCATCAAATTATTTATTGAAGTGGATGGCGAACGGTGGCATAGAGATATTCAAAAAGATATTGATAAGGATTCTGATGCAAGAAGCAATGGGTTTATTACTTTAAGAATAAAGCCTAAAGATGGAATAAGTAAGCAATTGATTGAGTATTTTTATGAATTAAAAGAGTAGTATTTTTTACGGAGGCGTGGCTGAGTTGGCCGAAAGCACCCCCTTGCTAAGGGGGCAGGGTGTAAAAGCCCTCGCTAGTTCGAATCTAGCCGCCTCCTCTAACTTTCCGGATTAGCTCAGCTGGTAGAGCACCTGATTTGTAATCAGGTTGTCGGCGGTTCGAGCCCGTCATCCGGAGTGGATTTTGGGAGATTCCCGGCGGTTTCCCGAAGAACTGAGAAAGACTCATGTTTTATGTCCTTGTGTGTCGCCGGGGTCTATTTTAGCTTATGGCGCTATCGTCTAGTGGCCAAGGACAAGGCCCTCTCAAGGCTTAAACACCGGTTCAAATCCGGTTGGCGCTATAGTTTAATCGTTCCGTTCGCAATCGAGATTCTCCGGAGCATATCCCGGGGGACTACGAGGTTGATATGGAACTGTCCCTTCGTGGTGCTTGCCGCGAAATACGGGCCGTAATCATCGAAGTTCCTCAGCAGGATTTTCCCGTGGAATCTCGTAGTGCCGCCGTTGCGGACGGTATCTTCCCGTCTTGCCTGGTAGCCGTTTTCGGCCCAGCATTCCTTTATCTTTTCGCAGCGCTCAGAGATTTTCTCCGCGGTCAGCCCGCTCTTGGCAAGTTCGGACATCATCCGTAGCTTGTTCACGAGGGCATACTGGATTTCCTCCGGGTACCACTCGGGTTGAGACCGGAAGCGGTCAATCCATACGAGCATATAGGAATCGGTAAGGATGTCGGGATTGAGGAACCACCCGGGTTTCCCTTCGGTATCATCTGGGGAGTGGGTGGTAAATAGTTCGAAGCTGTATGTCCGGAGGGCGTGTCCTTCTCCCGTACAGGAATCGACACCATAAGAAGTCGCAGCCTTTTCGTCACACTTGTAGTTTTTGTTTTTGTGTGAGAAGGATATGTCGATGCCAAGTTTCTGAGTGGCGGCGTCATCGTTGCGCCTGACATCGGAAAACCCGAGGGCATCGGTATAGAGTTTTGCATCAAGTAAGGTACCGAGGTACTGTTCCTGTGCGTGGTCTTTTTTGTAAGAGTGATGGAACATACTTGATGTTTATAGAATTCGACCCGGTAGTTTAAATGAGCTATGGCTAAAGACCAAGTGCTTAGAACACTGGCGGCACGAGGGCGCAATGAAGTTTTGTCGAATAACGGATGACGCGCCAATCACCGCCGGCAATATGGGTAACCATTCCCATCCGGTTTTTATTTTGTGCCTAGCTAAGGTACCGTTTTATGGACTGTTGACGGTATACTGGCGCCCTGGTCAATGCGCAAGGCCCAAAGGTTTCCGATGAAGGTGGACGGGACGGGCACTTTTTGATATAATTTCCTGATGGATAACGATTTTAGGTAGGAATATGTCTGTTTTGCATATCATGGTCGGCATACCGGCATCAGGAAAGAGTACATACGCTAAGAAGCTTGCCGAAGATACCGGGGCCGTCATAATTTCTAGCGACGGAATCCGTGCGGAACTGAGCGGTACCGAAGAGTATAACGAAGCCCAGAATTACAAGGTGATTTGCACAATCCGTGGCAGGCTCCGCCATCTTATAAAGGACCACGATGTCATCATAGACGCTACCAATGTCCATGTTGCCGATTGGAGGGACTACATCGACCGATGCCCGCCCGATATCACCGTTAAGGTGCATTGGTTCGAGATTTCGCCTGAAGTCGCTATGCAGCGTATGGAGGGGCGTGAGCGCAAGGTCTGCGAGGAAGTTCTCCGGGACAAGTGGAATACGATGACCACCAACAAGAAATATCTCGAAAAATACATAAAACCAGAAAATATTGTGTACATTACGCCCGATATGCACTAGATTACCTCATAGAATAACTAGAGGTATTGCATATGGCAAAGAAGAGGCGTGATTTTGTGCTTGAAACCGACGAACAGCGTCAGGAACGCTGGGCCAAGCAGGCCAAGGCGGTGAAGACATTTGCCCGCGTTTGCGGAATCGATGCAAAGAAAATCAAGCGCGAGCGCGAATGGACCGAGAAGTTGGCCGAGATGGCCAGGAGGGATTACTAGGGGTTTACCGGCGGGTTGCCCGAGTGGTTATAAGGGAGCGGTCTTGAAAACCGCCGACGTGCGTGAGCGCGTCCATCCGTTCGAATCGGATACCCGCTTTTTCTAAGGCACCGTGCAGAAATGCGCGGCGCTTTTGCTATATTTGCTAAAGATAAATGATGAGGAATTTATGAGTAATAAGCCTAATGTATATATGGGTGGACCACTGGTTAATCATGATGACGAGATAAAACAAGCCCAAGCATTTGCCGAAACCGGGAAAAGGAATCAGCAGGTACTTCTTGTAAGTGGTATGCATGGAAATGAACAGAACGCGGTACTTGCTTCGATAGGAGTGGTAAGTTCCGGCATTTGGTCTGATATCGATGTGTCGTATTTACTTGGAGTTAACCGGAATGGGTTATTGCGGTCGGTTCGCGATTTTGCACCAGTCGACAATAAGCCGGTAACCGATATGAACCGGGTATTCAATGTACTGACCGATAAGGACTTTCCTTCTCCAGAGGATATGCGGGACGGAATTATACCGGTGATTTC
>Ga0247611_10009484_pt1 | contig 11688 bp, 8 predicted proteins | sample 177DNAGHGhighgp2_FD_192422 | JGI IMG/M metagenome (GOLD analysis project Ga0247611, IMG submission 192422) | Sheep rumen microbial communities from Palmerston North, Manawatu-Wanganui, New Zealand - 1770 DNA GHGhigh gp2 | ecosystem: Host-associated > Mammals > Digestive system > Stomach > Rumen ... | reverse complement strand
TGGATTAGTAGTTCATCCAGGCAATGGAAACACTAATAATACCTTAGCTAATGGATTAATGTATTATACAAACGAATTGAGTGATTTAAATGGTGAAGAACGACCAGGTATCGTTCATCGTATCGATAAAGATACTTCTGGACTACTATTAGTAGCCAAAAATAATAAATCACATGAAATACTGAGTGAATGTTTCCAACATAAAAAAATAAAAAGAGAATATATTGCTTTATTATGTGGAGAATTTCCTCATGATTCAGCAACAATCGATGCTCCAATAGGAAGATCTGATAAAAATCGTAAAAAAATGGCAGTTACTGATAAAAATAGTAAAAATGCAATTACAAATATGAAAGTTATAAAAAGATACAAAGGATTTACCTTAGTAAGTTGTATATTAGAAACAGGTCGTACTCATCAAATTAGAGTACATATGGAATACATTGGTTATCCTATATACAATGACCCAGTATATAATACAAAAAAAGCAACTTCTTTTGGGCAATTCTTACATTCTGCCAAAATGACTTTTAAACATCCAATAACTGGTAAAGAGATGCATTTTGAATGTCCTTTACCAAAAGAATTTCAAACGTTTCTTTCTAATTTAGAAGAAATATAGGAGGTAATTATGAGTATAGTAGTTATGGATAAAAAAGAAGAACTTATAATGCGATTAGTTCATTACTTTATTACCGAACAAAACTATAATCCAATAGTAGTAAATGGTGTTAAAGATGAAATATGGCTTGAAAATAGTGAAGGACCATATTATATAGTTAGAATAAATTCTAATAATATTTTTAATAAAGAACAACTAAATTTTGATCATTATAAGACAGAAAGTATAGTTAAACAAATTAAGAAAAAAACTTTTTCTTTTAATGTTAATACATTAAATATCTTATTAGATTTAAATGAAGACATAAAACTAGAAGAAGTAAAAAATATTGTCGATGCTCCGATATTCGATAATAATAGTAGTATTACTAATGAAAGCATTCTAGAAGCGTTCCCTAATATAAATGAAAAACTACTAAAAGATGCCAAAGGAATAGATTTGATGATAAATGTTACAAAAGATATTAACGAAAAGACTGAAAGAGAAAATCGTCAATATGAGAAAACATTTAGCACAAAGAAAATCTACATAACACAAGCGATAATGCTTTTGTGTTCAATTGCTTTTCTAATAACTACAATATTTGGTGGATTAATATCACTATTAGACGTACCATCTAATGTTTTAGTTTTTCTTGGTGCTAACAACATAGCTTTCTTAAAAAACTATGAAGTATGGCGCTTAATAACTTATATGTTCCTACATGGATCGTTATTACACTTGTTAGTTAATATGTATTCTTTATATATAATTGGTACTCAAATAGAAAACTATTATGGTAAAGCTAAATATATAACAATCTATATTATAAGTGGTATATGTGGTGGCTTACTTTCAGCTATAGGTATTGGTTCAACTTCAATATCTGTCGGAGCATCTGGTGCATTATTTGGACTATTAGGAGCTCTTGCTTACTTTGGATATAATTATCGTCTCTATTTAGGTAATGTATTAAAGACACAAATTGTGCCTGTAATAGCAGTAAACTTACTAATTGGATTCATGGTTCAAGGAATAGATAACTTTTGTCATATTGGTGGCTTAGTAAGTGGTATATTTATAGCTATGGCACTAGGAGTAGAAGGAAAGAGCAAAAAAAGTGATAGAATAAATGGATTTATCTGTTTATCGTTATTTATAATATTCTGTATATATATGATTTATTTTAGATAACAAAAAAAGAAAAGTAGCATTATACTTTTCTTTTTTATAGGCCTAAAATTTATAAATTCCTATATAGACCAATAGCTTTACCAATTATAGTACAATTATCTACTATAATAGGATCCATAGTATCATTTTCTGGTTGCAATCTAATATATCCTTTTTCTTTATAAAAAGTCTTTAAAGTAACTTCGTTATCGTCAGTTAAAGCAACAACCATTTCTCCATTGCGAGCAATTTTACATCTTTTTATAATGACAATATCACCATCATAGATACCTTTGTTAATCATAGAATCTCCTTTACAAGCTAGAGCAAATACCTCATCTTTAGCAGGAACTAAAGAAGCTGGTAAAGAAAACCATTCGTCAGGATTTTGTATAGCATCAATAGGATTACCACATGCTACTGTTCCAAGCAAAGGAACTTTTATTACATCCTTTTTCTTATTATCATATTCATTTTCTACTAATAACTCAATTGTTCTAAACTTAGAATCTGTCTTCTTGATACACCCTGCGTCTTCAAGCTTTTTAATATGAGTATGAACGGTAGCGGGCGAAGAAAGTCCAATAGCTTGACCTATTTCTCTAGTTGCTGGTGGATATCCGTGTTCAGAAATATATTTTTTAATAAAATCCAAAACATCTTTTTGACGCCTAGTTAAATCCTTTTTCTTTTGCATTATTACACCTCAAATAAATGATAACATAAGACACTTTGTTTGGCAAACAAAAGTTTAATTTTTATTTTTTGAAAGAAATGATATAATTAATAGAGTGATAAATATGAAAAAAAGAATTCTACTAACATATGCTATGTATGGTAATGGTCATCGAGCTATAGCTGAATACATAGAAAAATATTTTAAGGAACAAGATAACGAGCTTGAAATACTAGCAATAGATTTACTAAAATATTCTATTCCTATACTTGGGAAATTTAGTCAGAAAACAACAGATTTTCTTCTTCTTAAATTTCCTATGGGGTGGTCTTTTGTATATGATTTATTCGATAATAAGTTAAATAGCACTTATGCTACAAAAATATCTTTACAATTATTTAAGAATAAAAGAATGCGTAAAGTTATAACTGATTTTGATCCAGACTTAGTTATATCAACCCATTTTTATGGTAGTAGTTTAATCGATTATTATAATCGCAAGAACATTACCGATTGTCATTTAATAACAGTTGTAACGGATTATGAAACTCAAGCTATGTGGTTGAAAGGATATAAAGACGAAGATGCAATAGTTGTTGCTGACAAAGATGAGATAAGCTATCTAGTTAGCAAAGGAGTAGAAAAAAGTAAGATAAAAGCAATAGGAATTCCTATTCATCCCGCTACTAATCCTTCGTTTAATGTAGAAAATTATATAGAAAAACTAGGTTTTAATGGTAACCGACCAATATGCTTATTCTTTGGTGGTGGAGGAAATGGAGGAACTCACTCGCTTCCGTATATTAAAAGAATAATAAAAGGAAACATAGATATGGATTTTATCTATGTAGCCGGCAAAAATCAAAAAGCTAAAGCTAAAGTAGATGAATGGATTAAATTATATGAAGCAAAAAACATAAAAACATTTGGTTTTGTTAATAACGTGCCTGAATTACTGCAAATATGTGATTTTGTTGTTTCTAAACCAGGTGGAGCCCAAACTACAGAAAGTCTATTTTTTAAGAAGCCTGTAATAATGATAAATTGTTCGGGCGGCCAAGAAAGAGCAAATTATAAATATTTTGTAAAAAATGGTTATGGAAGAATGTTTAAAACAACAATAGGTTTTTACAAATATATAAAATTATTATCAGAGCAACCAAGCATTATTACAAGAATGAAAAAAAATATGAGTAATAATAATAATGATAAAGCAATGCATAAACTATATAAAATAGCAAAAGATATATTAAAAAAAGATAAAGAATGAAAATAATAACAATATGTCTCTAAAAATATAAATTAATAGAAGAATTAAATAAAAAAGCTACATTCAAATGTGGCTTTTTTAAAATAAATAGGCTATAATTAAAGAGAACATAGAACGATATAAAAGGAGAATAATATGAAACTAGATACACGATTTAAACTATTAAAAAAAGATTATAGAAACATTAGAGACGATAATAAAACTTTAGATCAAATATGGAATAAAAAAGGAATTCCTTTAGAAGATAGAATATCTATTTGTGTTGATAATGAATACTATGACAATTTAAAAAAAATAACATCCGAAGAATTAAATGGTTTATTAGTTAAATGCAAAAATGATAGTTTTAATAATTTTTGGCATATAATTTGTATTATGTATGCTAAAAAAGACTATACTTTGATCCCTAGCTTAGAAAGCGATGATATGGAAAAGTACTTAGTATTAAATGAAAAAATGTTTATTCCTTCAGTTGCTTTTATCTTTATGTGGGCAAAACATGCAAGCAATATAAATGATAGAAATATAAACAATATCAAATGTATTAATAGTATTAATAAGATTATAGAATATAGGTCCGAATCCTTTATCGATGCTATAAAAAATGAAGACATTATAAAAGAAGGCTTTCTATCTTATATTAGAGAAAATAGTTCGTTTTATTTAAGTTGTATCATAAGTCGAAATCATCAATTAGAAGAATATTTTTGCAAAGATCATCCGGAATTATATTTTGATATAGTATATAATGTCAAAAATAATAATAATAATTTATTAAAAAATCTTTCTTTTTACTTAAAAGCCAATCTACTAAAATATCTTAAAGGAGAAAATAGATTCTTAATGATTTATTATACTCCAGCATATGACGTTGGAGATGAAAACGCAAACATCGTATCTGTTTTTCAATCCCTATTTAACCTTGATTATGAAGAGGCACTATATGTAAAAAGCCTGTATTCTATTCAATATAAAGAATACTTATTGAGAACTAACGAAATAGAACCTGGATTTATCAGAAAAGTTATAGATTTAGAAGAGAAATGTAAAACAAAAAATATAATTCGACTTGTATATAGATATAAAGGAACTGATTTTATTAAAGAATTAATGGATTTCGATGTAAACACCCTAACTAATGAAGAATACTCTATATTTGTCAAAAAGATAAACGAATTAATATCTAAACCAAGATTGAGTGACTTAAATAGTGTAGATATGTTAAATAATAAAAGCATCAAAGAATTAGAAAAAGGCGGATATGAAATTAGTAAAGAATCTGCAAATAGTGAAAAAATTTATGCTCCAACAGGTTCAGAAGGCGAAAAAATATTTGGTAATATTTATACAATCATAAAAATATACCCAAACGGAAAAATCAAAGATGAAAATAGCCCGAATGATTATCATCTTAGTATGATAGAAAAAGTTAATAGTGATGAACCTGAGTTGAATGTATCACATGCTGTAGGTAGCATTATGTTTGCAATGGCTCTAAAAGGTCACTGTACAATACTTACCGAAGGGAATGCTCTAAACTTAGTCATGCCTAACCAAGATGTACTAACTTTAGAACAAATTGATACTATAAAAAGACTTTTAGGATCAATAAAAATACCTAATATAATAATTACTTATGGCTTTGTTATTACAAACAACTCGATTGAAGAATACTCTACTGATAATGTAGAAACAGTTCTAGATGTATTAGAAGCCATATATAATCAAAAGAAGAATAACACTGATATGTCCCCAAAAATGTAAGTTAATAGAAGAATTAAATAAAGAAGCTACATTCATAATGTGGCTTTTTTAAAACAAATAGACTATAATTAAAGAGAACATAGAATGGCATAAAGGGAGAATAATATGAATTTTAGAACAAGAATACATTTATTAAGAAGGCATTACAGCAAAATTAGAGATAACGAAGAAACAATAAATGAGATATGGAAAGATGAAAGAATACCTTTAACTTCCAGGATGGAAATATGTATTAATAATGGCTTTTATAATAATTTAAAATCTTTTACAAATGATCAAGTAAGGGTAGAAATACAACGCCTATATATAAACCGTCCTCGACTTGATAATTACATCTTTATAATAAGTATTATGTATGCTAAAAAAGACTATTCGTTACTGCCTTTGATGATTGAGTCTGCAAAAAAATCTTCTCAAGATATATTTGATTTATACGAACGAACTCGGGCTTATGATATAGTTCCTAAACCATCTATCGCCTTAGCATTAAAAGCTGCTAAACTATATAACGAAGATTCAAAAAAATATTATACTAAATATAAGTCTTTAATGGAAAAAGTTTTAAAATCAGCGCCTGAAAGTTTTATAAATGCAATAAAGGAAGATAATGATATTAAAGAAGATTTTATTTACTATATAAAAAATGATAGGGATGTACAATCGTGGATTCCTAGAATTATTGCTAATAATCCTACGTTAGAATATTTCTTTTGCGAAGAACGCCCAGAATTATTTTTAAATATAATCTATGATATAAATAAAACTAGCAAGATTCAAAGTACAATAAAAGCTTTAGATCTTTCTTATCCACAAATCATCAAACATTTAAAAGGAGAAAATCGTTTTTCAGCAGCTTACTATGTTGAATGGGCAACAAATGATATAACTCAACACAAAGCATATATAGAAGCTTTACAGTCATTATTTAATTTAGAAGAAGCTGAAGCAGAGTACATTGCTAGAATAGATATTAAACATTATATTAAAGAAGTATTACTACGAAAACAAGAAAAAAATCCAGGATATATAAAAAGAATAATAGAATTAGAAAGAAAATTTGCGATAAGTAATGCAACTCCATTACTGTTAAAATATGACGATTCCCCATTAATTGATGAACTTATGAATTTAGATACAACAACTTTAACAGAAGAAGAACATAGATTATTAATTAATAAATTAAATAATTTAGTATCTAAACCTAGATTAAAAGCTTTAGATGGTGCTGAAACTCTTAGAACAAAAACAGTCAAAGAATTAGAAAAAGATGGATACTTATTAAATGGAGGTCGACGGACTATTATTGCTAATCCTAGAAGCGATAATAACGAAAATGCTTTTGAATCTTACCAAGGAGTAATAAAAATATATCCGGATGGACATAAAAGAGAGGAAAGCAACAATAAAGATGGTGGACACTTAGACATGTTACGAGCTGTAAATTCGGATGACCCTGAAATAAGAAAATTAGGTTCTGATGGTGAAATCATGTTTGCGATGGCTTTAAAAGGGTATAGTCTCTTTATAAACGAAGGAAATTCTATTAAACTTATTATGCCTGATATAGATACTTTAACTATAGAGCAAATAATCACGATAAAAAAGGTACTAGATTCGATTAATATACTAGAACCTTGTTTCCATTATGGATTTGTAATTGAGCAAGGAATAATAGAAGAAATAGACGATGTTAATAAAGAAATACTTTTAGAAGTTTTAGAAACTATATATAACGAAAAAATGGGATATAGTAATTCGCGAGTTGTAGCATAACAATCTTCATTTTTTATCATAAATGTATTATAATTATAAAGAATAGAGGTGTGTTTAATGAACCCTGATTTAATACATTCATTAAATAGTTTAAGAATACTGAGTATAGATATGATTAACCAAGCTGGAAGTGGACACCCTGGTATAGCTTTAGGTGCAGCGCCTATAATATATTCAATATATGCCAACCATTTAAAAGTAAATCCTATGGATCCAGGATGGATAAATAGGGATCGTTTTGTAATGTCCCCTGGGCATGGTTCGGCTTTATTATACGCCACTTTATTTATGGCTGGTTATGATATATCCATTGATGATTTAGTAAATTTTCGCCGTTTAGACTCTAAAACCCCAGGACATCCAGAACTCGGAAAAACTCCTGGCGTAGAAGTGTCAACTGGTTCTCTTGGTCAAGGTGTAGCAAATGCTGTAGGTATGGCAATAGCAGAAAAATATTTAAGAACTTTAGCAGAAGACGTAATGCCAAAACAAAAACTTATTGATTATTATACCTATGTTTTAGCTAGTGATGGAGATTTAATGGAAGGTGTTGCCGAAGAAGCTGCAGCAATCGCTGGCAACTTGGCGCTAGATCATTTGATAATTTTATACGATTCAAATGATGTAACTTTAGATGGTAAACTAAGTTTATCCTCTTCTGAAGATATAATAAAAAAATATTTAGCTATGGGCTTTGAAGTAGATTTTGTTAAAGAAGGAAACGATGTTGCTGAAATAGATAAAGCCATAGAAAGAGCTAAGTATAATAAAAAACCAACTCTAATAGAAATAAAAACAACTATAGGTAGGGGCTCTATTAACGAAGGAAAAAACCTTGTTCATGGTAAACCCCTTACAAATGATGATATACAAAGTATTAGAAAAAAATATAAGATTACAACAGGTCCCATGGAAATAACGGAGAATGCTGTTAAATACATGAGATATTCTATTGCTAAAAGAATAAATAGTGAGTATACAGAATGGCAAAAAATATTAAAAGATGCTAAAAACAATGGTACAGAAGGGCTTAAAAAATTAATACAATTTCTAGAAACAAAAAATATTGGTGCTGAAATCAATTCTGAAAATTTCCGTATTCAAAATGATTATAATGAAGAATTACGTGAATCAAATTCTAAAATGTTAAATATCCTTTCTGAAAGAACAAAATTCTTTTTAGGAGGAAGTGCAGATGTTTCATCTTCATCACATACTAAGCTATTTAAAGAAATAGAAATGAGTAAAAGATATCCAGCAGGAAGAAATATATATTTTGGTGTTAGAGAGCATGCTATGGCAGCCATCTTAAATGGGATATCCTTAAGTGGTTTAAAAGTATTTGGATCATGTTTTTTAACTTTTTCTGATTATTTAATACCTGCTATGCGTATGACTTGTTTAATGAATTTACCAGTTACATATGTATTTACTCATGATTCTGCTTCCGTTGGTTCTGACGGACCTTCTCACCAACCGGTAGAACAAATGGCAAATATTAGAAATATACCTAATATGATAGATTTTAGACCTTGTGATATCAATGAAGTAATAGGTTCGTGGGAATTCATTACTCATAATAGTGTTCCGACATCTTTATTCTTATCTAAAGATGAAGCTCATATACTAGCAGGTACAAATGGAAAAAAAGTAGCTTTTGGCGCTTATATACTACGTAGTGAAAAGATAAAACTAGATGCTGTATTAGTATCCACGGGAATTGATATAACAACTACTTATCTAATAAGTGAAGAACTAAGAGCTAAAGGAATTGATACAAGAGTAGTATCTATGCCATCAATGAATTTATTTAAATTACAATCTAAAGAATACCAAGATCAAATTTTACCACCTAACGCTTTAATAATATCTATTGAATCAGGATCAACTATGTGTTGGAATTATTTCACTAAAAATACTATTGGTATAAATTCCTTTGGTGTTAGTGCTCCGAAAGAAGATGTTTTAACTAGATTAAACTTCGACTATGAATCTATTTTAAGAAAAGTAGAAGAGTATATAAATAACAATCGTAATAATCAAGGAACAAATATAGTAAATAACGAAATAGTACAAAAAAGCGAAATATTAGAATAAGACTTGTTTTAAACAAGTTTATAATATAAAATATTAATGCGAGGTGAAAGAAATGTTAATAGATTTATTATATGTACTTATTGGTTTGATTGTTGGTTTAGTAATAGGCTTCTTTGTTACAAGACATATTTTCAAAAAGCAACTAACTGAGAATCCTCCAATAAATGAAAAAATGATAGAAGCAATGATGTCACAAATGGGAAGGAAACCATCTCAAAAACAAGTTAAACAGGTAATGCAACAAATGAATAAATATAAATAAGACTTACTAGTCTTATTTTTTTGTAAATAAAAAAATAGAAGATATTGTATATATATTATAAAAGTATTATACTTGTTTCGGTGGAGGTGCGGTATGAAAAAGCGCACAATTAATTTTCTAAGCTTTCTATATACTGTATTTATTATTGTTGGTATTAGTTATTTAAAAGAAGGGACATTAAAATATATAATAAGAAAGCCTTTAAACATTACTATGTTTATCTTTTTATTTATCATACTAATTATATTATTTAAATATATACTAATAAAAATAAACTATTTTTTAGAAAAATATAAAGAAAAAAAAGATAAACCACATAATAGAATACTACTTTTATTTGATGAACATCCTATTGCTTTTAGTATTATATTTATGATTATTTGCTGGCTTCCTTATATAATTGCTTACTATCCTGGTATTCTTAATAAAGATAATGTATATCAAGTAAAACAATTCTTTGGAATTGATAATAAATACTCATACTATGTTAATCTTATAGATAAAAATCAAATAATTACTAATCATCACCCATATCTTCATACAATATTATTAGGAACATGCATAAAAATAGGTATGAGAATGAATAATGTTAATCTAGGTTTCTTTATATTTACTAGCTTACAAGTATTATTATTCTTATTAACTATGTCATATAGTATTTATTACTTAAAAAAGAATAATATAAATTATAAATATCGTTTTATCTTATTACTTATTTATTCATTAGTACCATTATTTCCCTTTTATGCTATAACATTAGTAAAAGATAGTATATATAGTTGTTTCTTTTTATTATATATAATAATACTTCATAGTATAATAAAAAACGAGTTAAATACTAAAAATATGGTCCAAATAGTTATAATATCTATATTATTATTCTTATTTAGAAATAATGGCTTTTATATATTCTTATTATCCTTTCCCTTTTTGTTAATAAAAAACAAGAAAAAGTTCAATTATATAATAGTTATTCTGATAGTATTCTTTTCTTACGAAGCATATAACAAAGTTATATTACCATCATTAAAAGTAACTCCAACAAGTATAAGAGAAACTTTATCAATACCATTTCAACAAACAGCAAGATATATAAAATATCACGAAAAAGACATATCAAAAAAAGATAAAGAAGATATAAATAATATATTAGATTATAATAAAATAAAAAAAGTGTATAATCCCGAGTTATCAGATCCAGTTAAATCTACATTTAATAAAGATTATAAAAAAGAAGATTTAATAGCTTATTTTAAAGTATGGTTTAAAGGATTAATAAAACACCCTGGCACATACATAGAAGCCACTTTAGAAAATACTTATGGATATTATTGCCCATTAAAAAATAATTGGTATATATATTATAAATATCAAAATAAATTAAAAAAGGAAGACAATATTTCTTATCATTTTAACAATTTATCAAATCTACGTGATATAACCTCAAGCTGGGGTGTTATATTCCCATATATACCAGCTTTAGGATTAATAGCTAATATTGGTTTCAATACTTGGTTAATAATCTTTATAATCTTCTATTTAATAGATAAAAAAAGATATAAAGATATTATTTATATACTTCCATGTATAGCAGGATTGCTAGTATGTATTGCCTCTCCTGCTAACACATACTTTCGATATGCATTACCTAATATAATAAGTATACCAGTTATATTATTATTGGTTTTTAATAAAAAAAGATTAATTGTTAAAAAAGGATGATGAAAATCATCCTTTTACATGCTATAATAATTTAGAAAGATAGAGAAGTGGGTATCATGAAAATATTTATAGGAAATAAATACAATCTAAAATTATACACTATACCAGAAGTAATAGAAGATTCATACCTTCTTAAATATCATTCTTATGTTGATAACGATGAAAAGAACATTACTATAATAAATAAAAATAATAAACTAATTATAAATAATAATATTAATATGAACTTATTTGAGGATGGTAAAAGTGCCGAAACAATTAAATTAGAACAATACAAATTATTTAGCATTAGTTTTAATGATACTGGTGAAGAATTAAATATATATTGCTTACCAAGTAACATAAAATAT
>Ga0247611_10009483_pt1 | contig 11689 bp, 5 predicted proteins | sample 177DNAGHGhighgp2_FD_192422 | JGI IMG/M metagenome (GOLD analysis project Ga0247611, IMG submission 192422) | Sheep rumen microbial communities from Palmerston North, Manawatu-Wanganui, New Zealand - 1770 DNA GHGhigh gp2 | ecosystem: Host-associated > Mammals > Digestive system > Stomach > Rumen ... | reverse complement strand
TTCATATCCTTTTGCGTCAAACATCTGACGGAAAGCCAAACGACCAATACGGCCGAAACCATTAATAGCAACTCTTACATCTGCCATTGTATATCTCCTAAAAAATTAGATTAATATTTTATACCATATAAAATAATGAATTTATGTGAAATAGTCTATATATTGAAAAAAGATTGTCTGTACTGAAGTTGTCGGGTCAAGCCCGACAATGACACATATAACAAGCCCGACAATGAATTATCAGAACAAAACCGCACTCTTTACCTCTGAAACAACATAAGAGTTATCTGCAAAATGAACTACAGCAGCATAATAAAGCTGACCTTTTTCGCTTGAATCAAACAAATCCTGCAGTGCAACAGAGAAGTTGAATGGGTGTACTGTAGGGTCAAATTCTGGATGATAATTTGGATTTGGTTCATTTGGATGTCCCTCATCCTTCCAATAAGTAGACTTTGATTCCGGCTCATAATAATGAGTCCTTATAAGCTTGCCGCGGCGTTCCCATTCGTCGGCATTGCTGCCAAGGTCTACAGGGCTGCACAAAACATTAACAATATATTTTTTATTAGAAATTACAGTGGCATCCGAATTAGAAAAAGAAGAACGGATATCGCTCAGATCTTCCCAGTCACCCGGCAGATAAACATAAGTTGTATAAGAAACTGTTTCTTCTGTACACAAGTCGTATTCGGTCTGATTGTAACCCCAGATAGTACGATAGACTTGCTCAAATTTACCGTCCTCGCCAATATCTACATAAGGGCGTCCATAATTAATACAGACACCGGTTCCGCTGGCTTCATCATAAGGATGGGTATTAAAGCCCTGAACAGAAAGCCTGTAGAATCTGCCAAAGAATGGTCTAGGATCATCTTTTCTAAGCACCGGTCCCTGATCATTAATATAGGAAATACTTTCATCTCCGGAATCTTTCATTAAAGCAGGAGAATCACCATTACCACATTCCTTGTAATACTCAAAATCAGGACTATATGTTATGGAAGCCTTGGAATTGCTAAAGCTGAGCTTTTGTAATTGATTTTGACTGTAATACAAATATTCCCATTTACCCTTGTTTTCGTTATCCCATGGTTCATGCAACTGAATACTTATATATGTTTTTTCTAATTCTTCTCCGGCAGCGAGGGTAAAGTCTGCCTTTATACTTTGCTGCTTAACATTGGCGGTAATCTGTGGTTTATTTACAAAGGTACCTACATGAGCCTTTCCCAGAGTAATATAGGCATAGTTACCCTGAGTATCTTCTACCTTTGCAAAAAACATATAGCTGCCGTCTTCAAGACCAGCTACAGGAACTACCGGCGAATAAAAGAAGTGAAAAGCATTATCGGCTCCTTCCCACCCCTCTTCGACAAAACCATTAAAATAATATTCACCCTTTCCGCTTGACAAGGCTTCTATTTCTTCCGGAGACAGAACATTAAGGTTGTCTCCCCAGATTCCGTTATAGTTTGTATAATAATAGGTAAAGTAAGGCTTCAGGTGTCCTTCTCCTTCTATTATAAGTTCATCAAAAATAAAGGATTTTCCATCATAATCAAGTCTTGAATCATGAGATAAAATGCAGGAGCTTTGTCTTGGTGGAATATTATCATCCTCTAAAGACTTAAGTTGAAGTTCAAAAGGAGCGGATTCTTCACTTATACCATTTTTAGTTGCAAGAACTTTAAACTTTACATCATAGGTAAAATCATAATCTCCTTTAGTTAAAGTATCGCGCCATTTATCCCACTTACTATTTCCATAAATTACATCATACTTTGCAAGGCTATCATCTTCATCTTTATAAACAGGCGGTCTCAAAGGATTTGCTATTCTAAATTTGATTTTGCCGTCACTTGTAACTGTGCAATCATTTACAGCAATAAAATCTTCTGGACCAAAATTACTTTGAGGATCCTTGCTGTAATATGGAACATAGGTAGTTTCTGCGTCATACCCCTCAAGTGTAAGAGTAATATTTAAAAGCCCTGTGTTAGGACCGGCAGATTCTTTTGTTACACTTTCAATAACAGGAACAGCAGGACCATTTTCTGTACTTGTATTTACAGAAGTATCTATAACCAATTTTGTAAAAGGTCCAAAGGTCTGTCCGGTATAAACTTCGTTTACCAGAGAATGGGTCTGATAGTTTGGCTGAATATAAACTACGACATATTTTTTGTTTTCATCATAGTCAATCTCAAACTCATTTTTATCGGTAAAGTCTGACGTGTTATCTTCTCTATACGCCTTCAGAGTGTTTCTTTTAAGCTCAAGATTTAATGTATCAGCATCCAGATTATTGGTCTGGGCATAAAACACCCTGTAAAAGGCGTCTACCTGTTTGTTTGGAACATTGGTAAAGCGGGTAACTCCACCAGTTGAGTCGGAATAATTGATTGTAATTTTCTTTTTGTTAGATTCAGAAACTTCTTCAACCTTATAGCTGTAAACTTCTGGTGCCTTTGGAATTACAGATTCTATGGTATTAACATTACCTACCGAATCTATAATTGTTGTCTGCACATAAATATCCTTGTCCTTATAGGCAAGACTATCCCGGTAAAACTGATCCGGCAGGTTATATTTAATCAATGGATTAGCAAAATAAATTGAACCGGGATCCCCGCCGCCAAAATTCCTGTAATAAAATACATTTAACCAGGATTCATAGGTAGTAAAATAATAAGGTTGTTCCGGTATTTCATGACCTTCATCATCTAATTCATAACCTGCAATATATGTGGAATTAACAAGTGGAGGCTCTGTTGCAGGAATTATTCCGGAAGGATTATCACTATCAAACTGCAGATAATAGTCTATAGACTTTTCATAATATTCTTCTTCCATTTCTACAGGCTCACAAAGACTGTCAAGACTAGAGCCCCAGGAAATAAGATATTTAAAATCTTCAACCTTATCTATATATTGTGTAGAATCCGGAGAAATATAATAAACATCATCAACAAGATAATTAAACCTTATCTGCCTGCGGCAGTGCTCCATATTGGCTTCGGTTGCAACCTGCTGGTCATAAGGAGATGGATACCACCATTCTTTATCTTTATCCCAATCCTGGCGGTACATCGGCGTTTCAAACCAGAACATTGCATTGGAGCTTTTTGAAAGCTGAGTATCGCGAATTACATAATATTCTTTTGTTTCTTTACTTTTGAGACCATACTGATCCAAAATAGAAAGCGAGATTTTATACAGTCCATCCAGACAGCCATCTTCCAAAGATAAATCCAAATTAAAGTTTGCAGAACTGTTTTCGGAATCAGTTATTGGCTCAAGGTCCTGTAAAAAGGTCTTTTCTTCCGGATTGCTGATTTTATTTCCATCAGGTTCGTTTATACGGCTGTAAGTAATACAGGCAGTTACCGGCCCTCCCCCAAAATCACTTCCTTCTATATAGAAGTCAATTTTTGAATTGATATGATTTGTCTGATAAATTTCTGCTTCATTATTGTCAGTGATTGCACCTTCTATTAAAGTAAGAGGCTCAGAAAGAAGAGTTTTCCCTAATTGAATTTTTGCTCTCTGAACTTTACTTACAGCCATAACTGGAGGAACATTATCCATAGAAGAATTTATTCTATATTGATGATTTATTGCATTCTGGATTGGAAGTTTATCATCTGTAGTACAGGCTTTTGACAGGGTAAAATAAAGGTCTAAGGTAGTATCCTCTTCAACTTCTATAAGATTAAGTTCGTCGGCATAAATGGTTACCTTTTTATTATCCTTTGACCAGAGGGGACTCATAAAATGCTCTAAAAGAGATTTTCCGTTTTCATCTTTTATATCATAAGAAGAATTAAAAGTATGGGGATTTACAGGCATAGAAAAATTGACAATAATTGCCCTGTTTCTGGCAAGTCCAGTTTCTGAAAAAGCGGGCTCTACTGTAGCTTCCGGGCACTGGTGATTTGCAATGTAGATGGCACGTTCAATTTCTTCTTTTACATCGCCACCATCTAAAAAATTTTCACAACTGATAAAAAGTAAGGCTATTGCGGGCAACAAAAAAATGGAAGTTTTTTTCATAACTATCTCCAATAAAAACTTACTATATTATTATTTTTGCATAAAGAATCTGTGCGGTCAAGTTTGAAATTTGAAGATAATGAATTATTATGATTTTTTGATTTTGATGACTAGTCGCTGCTGCTTTCTTTTTTTCGGCTGTCAAAATATCCGCCGTCTTCAAGATAACGGCGGCGGGTCATTATCAGACTGATAAGTTCCTGATACATATTGAAGTCTACTTCCAGAGACATAGGCAGCAAAAAGTATTCGGTTTCGTCGCAATAGCGTTCTATAAATTTTGGGTCTGTAACATAACCCAAAGAAATCATGTTAGAAATGCGGTCTGCACATTTGAGGACTTTTGCCTTTTGTGTTCCTGTATCCAGAATGCGGTGAAGAAACTGTCTTTTATCTTCATTGTCTCGTCGTGTAACCTCGAGCACAAGGTCCAGTACCTGCTGGCCTTCTGGATCGCAGTTGATAATCAGATTGCGGTCGAAATCTGGAATATCTTCTACAGTATCGTGAACAACACTGGCCTTAAGAAGTACAGAATCTATGTAGCCATAGTCTATAAGAATTGCAAGTGTATCCATCTGATGACGGAACATGTTGCCGCCTGCATGACGGGCTTTTCCAATCAGGCCGGTAGCAAGCTGCATGTAAGGAGCAAGACGAATATCACAAAGCTGCTGCATCTGCTGAGAATCCATTTTATCTGAACGTTCGGTTTTCATCTGATATTTTTGCTTTGTCATAGTGAATTCCTCCTTACATATAAAATGCGGTAGTCTCAAAAAATCTCAACTACCGCATTTTTATTTTTCTATTGAAGTTCTTTTATGTAGCTTTCAAGAGTTGCAATCTTTTTCTGACTTTCTGCCAGACGGTCGCGTTCCTCCTGAACAAGATTTGCAGGCGCATGCTGTGCAAAGTTACCATTGAGTTTGTTCTCGCTCATTCTTGCATAGCCCTGCTCTTTTTCCAGAGTTTTCTGGAAGCGGGCAAGAAGCTGTTCTTTATTGATATTTTCATCAACAAGAATGAAGGATTCAAAATCTTTTCCAACAGTACCAATTGAGCTTGCAGGTTTAGCATCCACAAAATCAATTTTAGCAATACCGGCGAGAAGCTGAATCATTTCAACCTTTTCGCGGGCAACTTCTGCTGCACTACCCTTATCTACGCGAATTGCAATGTTGATTTTTTCTGCAGGGTCAATTCCACATTCTGTGCGGAGAGCACGTGTTTTGCTGATAAGGTCTTTGAGTGTATCAAAGCGTGCATTGATTTCTGCATTATCACGGGCTGCAAGAACCTCCGGATATGGAGCATTGATAAGCATTCCAACGTAATCGCTGTTGCTTGCAATGTTCTGAGTTCCAGCTGCCTTGCGGTTCTTTGCAATTTCAGCAAGTGGCAATTTTCCGTAAATCTCTTCTGTAACAAATGGGATATATGGATGAAGAAGTCTCAGGCTTTCTTCGAGAATGTTCATCAAAACAGAAGCCTGGCGGTCTTTTTCCTTATCATCACCATTCTTAAAGTTAATCTTTGTAGCTTCAACGTACCAGTCGCAGAATTCATTCCAGAAGAATTCCATAAGTGCAGAAGCTGCATCATTGTAGCGGTATGTATCAAGAGCTTCGCGGGCAGTCTTAACAGCATTGTTCAAGCGGCTGTAAATCCACTTATCGAGTTCTGTAAGATCAGCGTCTGTAACTGGAACAAGGTTACGGCCTTCGAGATTTCCCAAAAGGTAGCGGCTTGCATTCCATACTTTGTTACAGAAACGAGAACCGAGCTTGAATGAGTCTTTATCAATAAGAACGTCCTGTCCCTGAGCACACATAAATGCGAGAGTAAACTTAAGGGCATCTGAACCGTAAATATCAATAATATCAAGCGGGTCAATACCATTTCCGAGAGACTTAGACATTTTGCGGCCCTGCTTATCGCGAACAAGTCCGTGCATGTAAATATCGTGGAATGGAGCCTTACCTGTAAACTCAAGACCGGCCATAATCATACGAGCAACCCAGAAGAAGATGATATCGTATGCAGTTACGAGGGCTGTTGTAGGATAGAAGGTTTCGAGGTCCTTAGTTTTCTCAGGCCAGCCGAGTGTTGAGAAAGGCCAGAGCCATGAAGAGAACCAGGTATCGAGTACGTCTGGATCCTGCTCAAGGTCTTCAGCACCACAACCGCATTTTGGACACTTGGTTGGGTCTGTGCGGCTTACGATAACTTCTCCACACTTCTGACAGTACCAGACAGGGATTCTGTGGCCCCACCAGATCTGGCGACTTACACACCAGTCGCGGATATTAACGAGCCACTGCTCATATGTATTTTCCCATTTCTGTGGGAAGAACTGGATTTCTCCGTTTTTCCATGCGGCAAGGGCCTTGTCTGCCATTGGCTTCATTTTTACGAACCACTGGTCGCTCAAATATGGTTCAACTACAGTTTTACAGCGGTAGCAGTGACCTACAGAGTGAACCATTTTTTCTTCACCTTTAAAGAGGCCTGCTGCTGTCAAATCTTCTATTACAAGCGCGCGAGCCTGTTCTGGCTTGAGTCCCCTGTATTTTTCAGGAACGTTTTCGTTGAGTTTTCCGTCTGGAGTAAGAAGATTGATTACTTCAAGATTGTGTCTCTTTCCTACTTCCCAGTCGTTAGGGTCGTGGGCTGGAGTAATCTTTACCATACCGGTTCCGAATTCCATATCAACATAATCATCTGCGATGATTGGAATTTCTTTTCCGGTGATTGGGAGTTTAAGCTTCTTTCCAACGATTGACTTATAGCGTTCATCTTTAGGATTTACGGCAACGGCAGTATCACCAAAGAAGGTTTCTGGACGTGTTGTTGCAACTTCAATCTTTCCAGAACCATCAGCATATTCATAATAAAGATGATACATTGCACCCTGGGTATCTTCGTGGTCTACTTCATCATCAGCAAGAGCAGTACCACAGCGAGGACACCAGTTTACAAGGCGCTTACCACGGTACATAAGTCCGCGCTCATACAAAGTTACGAAAACGTCGCGAACTGCGGCAGAGAGGCCTTCGTCATAAGTAAAGCGCTCGCGGTCCCAGTCTGTAGAGTTACCAAGCTTTCTCTGCTGCTTTACGATAGTTGCATGATGATCTTCCTTAACCTTCCAGGTGCGCTCAAGAAACTTTTCGCGGCCAAGGTCGTTACGTGTAAGGCCTTCTTTTTTAAGCTGGCGTTCAACTACGTTCTGCGTTGCAATTCCAGCGTGGTCGGTACCTGTAAGCCAGAGAGTATTGTCGCCCTTCATACGGTGATAGCGAACTACGATATCCTGGAGAGTATTGTTGAGACCGTGTCCCATGTGAAGAACACCGGTTACGTTTGGAGGAGGAATGACGACAGAATAAGTATTTGTTTTTTTGTTGCAGTCTGCACACTGGCACTTGTACTGCTCATGTACTGGAGAAGCTTCATCGCTGGCTGGTTTAAAATAGCCCTTGCTTTCCCATTCGTTGTAGATTCTGTCTTCAAAAGACTTAGGCTCATAGGCCTTTTCAAGTTCAATTGCTTTCATTCTGTCAATTCCTCTTAAAGCATTTATTTAAAATATTGCTCAAAAGTATAATGAATTATCAAATTTTTGTCATCATATTAAAAAAACAGTTCTGACGCTCCCGTAAAAAAAGACAGCTGACAACGGGGATGATGTTGTCAGCTGTCTTTTTTTACTCCGCATCAGAACTGTTTTTCTGAGTTCTTAATGCATTAATTTATAAAGAATGACTTTTGAGTACTATTTCTTAAACTTAATTTCAGTCTCGTAGTCTTCGTCTGTCCAGTCTGGGTTTACAACCATATCAAGGTCAGCATCCAGAGTAAGGCCCTTTTTGAAGGAATATGAACGCTCTGTGTCCTTGCAATCAAAAGAAATTGAAACACCAGTAGTATCAGCCTTTACTTTAAAGTTCTGAACTGTACCATCTTTGAAGGTGAATACTTCTTCACCAGTGCTTGTTTTAGTAAGCACAATTTTTCCATCTGCAGAGAAAGTCCAGTCTGCATCCCATTTTTTGTCCTGCCAGGTACCTTTAATTCCACCGAGGTCCAAAGCGAAGAGGCCAGCTGTCATAATTGCAGCAACTGCTAAAGCTAATAGTTTTTTCATAATAAAATAGCTCCTTAATTGATATAGAATATTTTAATTCTATCACAACAATTACTCGTGTCAATGATAAAAAAAAAGTTCTGCCACTCCCGTAAAAAATGCCTGTCGCCAACGGGGATGATGTTGTCGTCAGTCATTTTTTACTCCGTGTCAGAACTTTTCTTGCATACCATAATGCATTTTTATTCTGAAAACTTATTCATCGAGTGTAATCTTATTTCCAGTGTAGAGGAAGTAGTAGCGGCCCTTAGCGGCGATAAGTTCGTCGTGGGTGCCGCGCTCAATAATTTTCCCGTGCTCCAAAACAATAATCTCGTCCGCGTTGCGTACCGTAGACAGGCGGTGGGCAATTACAAAGGTTGTGCGGCCTTTCATAAGCGAATCCATACCGTCTTCGATTAACTTTTCGGTACGGGTATCAATAGACGAGGTCGCCTCATCCAAAACCAAAACCGGTGGATTTGCTACAGCCGCTCTGGCAATTGCAAGCAGCTGGCGCTGCCCCTGACTCAGGCTTGCGCCGTCGCCGGTAATTACCGTGTCGTAACCATTTTCCAGATGGCGGATAAAGTGGTCTGCGTTTGCAAGTTTTGCAGCTTCGTAAATCTGAGCATCAGAAGCTTCCAGGTTTCCGTAGCGGATATTATCTTTAATAGTTCCCGTAAACAAATGGGTTGTCTGCTGAACCATTCCTAAAGACTTACGCAAGGAAGCCTTTGAAATATCATTCAATGGGATGCCATCATAAGTAATCTGACCGTTTCCTTCCGGAACATCATAAAAGCGGGAAAGCAGATTGATTGTTGTTGTTTTACCAGAACCTGTTGAACCTACAAGGGCAATTTTCTGTCCGGGCTTTGCGTGGATGCAGATATCATGCAAAACTGTTTTTTCAGGCTTGTAGCCAAAGGTAACGTGGTCAAATACAACCTCACCTTCCAGCTTGCGAAGTGAATTATCTGCAGGATTTTTCCAGGCCCATTCACCGGTAGAAGCATAAGACTGAACGAGTTTTTCATTGCCATCATTTTCTTTTGCTTCATAAGCATTCACCAGACTAAAGCCGCCTTCATCAACTTCCTCATCTTCATCAATTACAGCAAAAATACGCTCTGCGCCTGCAAGGGCATTTAAAACAGAGTTTGCCTGCATAGACATCATAGAAATTGGCTGGCTGAAGGAACGTGTATATTGAAGAAAAGCTGCAATTGTTCCAAGATTCATTATTCCTGTAAAGAAATTAAAGCTCATGGCTCCGCTTTCTCCAAGAATCATGAGGGATGCTGCAAGAATTGCAACGACTGCATACTGCATATGGCTGAAGTTATTCATCATAGGGCCCATAAGACCACCATAGGTCATGGCATCGGTTCCGGCTTTACGAAGATTTTCGCTAAGTTCATTAAATTTTGAAATTGCTTCTCCTTCGTGATTGAAAACCTTAATAACCTTCTGACCTTCAACCATTTCTTCTATAAATCCGTTAAGTTCACCAATGCACTTTTGATTTTCGCGGAAGGCCTTTGCTGAACGTTTTCCAACAGCGGCCATTGAAAGGGTAATCAAAAACATTGTCAAAAGCATGACAATTGTAAGAAGCGGGCTCAGAGAAATCATCATAACAAAAACTGCTGTTACAGTAAGTATAGAAGAAAATAACTGAGGAATTGTCTGACTCATCATTTCGCGAAGGGCATCTGTATCGTTTGTAAAACGAGACATGAGTTCTCCGTGGGTGTGAGCGTCGTAATATTTAATTGGAAGCTTTTCCAGACGGGTAAACAGATCGCAGCGAACATTATATAAAAGGTTCGTTGAAATATAAATCATTAAGCGTGAGTTACACCAGGAAGCAAAAACTCCCACTCCAAATAAGCAGAGTACTCCAATCAGCAGCTTTGCAAAGCCCGAAAAATCAGGGTGCTGCTGACCAATCAAAGGAATAATATAATTATTCAAAGCCGGCTTAATAAGGTAAGTTCCGATTACAGAAGCCCCGGAGCTTACAATTACACAGAGAAAAACTACCAGCCATAAAGCTTTAAATTTTCCCATATATTGAAGGATGCGGCCTATTGTTTTTTTAGCATTTTTTGGTTTTCCAAAACCCTTCTGTGGTGGCATTATTCATTACCTCCTTCATTACCGTCATCTGCAAGGTCTGCGTCTCCACTGCCCTGCTGCTGAGATTCGAAAACTTCACGGTAAATCTTATTTGTCTTTAAGAGTTCGTCATGATTTCCAACTGCACTTACGCTGCCTTCATCCAGAACTATAATCATATCTGCTTCTTTTACAGAAGAAATGCGCTGGGCAATGATGATTTTTGTAGTCTCAGGAGCAAGCTCTTTAAGTGCTGCACGGATTCGGCCTTCGGTTGCAGTGTCTACAGCCGATGTGGAATCATCAAGAATCAAAATTTTAGGATTCTTAAGAAGGGCACGGGCTATACAAAGTCTCTGCTTTTGACCGCCGGAAACGTTTACTCCGCCCTGGCCAAGCATTGTGTCGTAGCCTTCCGGGAAAGATGATATAAAGGAATCGGCATCTGCTGCTTTACAGGCTGCAATAATCTGCTCATCTGTAGCTTCTTTATTACCCCACTTGAGGTTGTCGCGGATTGTACCACTGAACAAAACATTTTTCTGAAGTACCATGGCAACGCTGTCTCTTAAGGTGGTGATATCATAATTGCGGACATCGACTCCGCCAATTTTTACAGAACCATTCAAAACATCATAAAGGCGAGGCAAAAGTGCAACCAGAGAGGTTTTTGAAGAACCTGTAGAACCGATAATTCCAACTACCTGACCGCTCTTGATTTTGAGATTTACATCCTTAAGAATGCAGTTTTCGGCCTTTTTATGATAGCTGAAATCTACCTTATCAAATTCAATTGAGCCATCCTTTACTTCCATAACAGGATTTTCAGGATTTTCAATATCCGGCACTTCATCCAGAACTTCTACAATACGCTGATTTGAAGCCTGTACCATAACAAAGGATACAAAGAACATTCCCAGCATCATTACAGAAGAAAGGACTTGAGTTACATAAGTAAAGAAGCTGATAAGCTGACCGCTAAGCATTGTACCAAAAACAACCTGACGGCCACCAAACCACATAACGGCAATCATAGAAAGGTACATTACCAGCTGCATGATAGGCATCATAAAGATGATAAGCTTTTCTGCATGTACCTGGGCCCGACGGACATCGTCTGCAGCTTTACGGAATTTCTTTTCTTCAAAATCACCGCGAACATAGGCTTTTACAATACGGATTCCAATAAGATTTTCCTGAATTGCAGCATTTAAGGCATCGAATTTCTTGAGCATGGCAAGAAAACGAGGATGTGCCATATTTGCCAGTACAAGAACTGAAACAACAATTACTGGAACTGCGATTAAAAAGAGCACTGCAAGCTGAGCATTCATTCTAAATGCCATGATAGTTCCGGCAATGAGCATGAATGGAGAGCGT
>Ga0247611_10009482_pt1 | contig 11689 bp, 11 predicted proteins | sample 177DNAGHGhighgp2_FD_192422 | JGI IMG/M metagenome (GOLD analysis project Ga0247611, IMG submission 192422) | Sheep rumen microbial communities from Palmerston North, Manawatu-Wanganui, New Zealand - 1770 DNA GHGhigh gp2 | ecosystem: Host-associated > Mammals > Digestive system > Stomach > Rumen... | reverse complement strand
GGTATCATTGCAGAAGTAAAAATACGAAATGGTAAAAAATATGCTATTACCAAAGATGAAAAAGAATATGACCTTATAACCGATGAACACTTAGTAGATGGAATAATCATAGGTATTAAAATTCAAAAAGGAAGAAAAGATAGAAATCCAGTAGCAACAATAGATAAAATATTTGGACATAAGAACAAACCCAGACTTGAAGAAGAAACCATTCTTTATGAAAACAATTTTGATTATGAGTGGCCCGAAGAAGTAAAAGAAGAAGTAAACAATATTCCTAGTGAAGTAGTTGAAGCAGATAAAAAAGGAAGAAAAGATTTAAGAGATAAAGAAATATTCACTATAGATGGTGATGATACTAAAGATATAGACGATGCTATAAGTATTGAAGTAAAAGAAAATGGTAATTATGTTCTCGGAGTACATATTGCAGATGTTACTAACTATGTAAAAGAACGTTCCGCTATAGATGGGGAAGCTTATCAAAGGGGAACAAGTGTTTATATGAATACTGTAGTAAATCCCATGTATCCGGTACAACTTTCAAATGGCATTTGTTCGCTTAATCCAAATACAGATCGTTTAGCAATATCATGTGTCATGGAAATAGATAAAAGCGGTAATTTAAAAGACTATGATATATTTGAAAGTATAATCAAATCTAAGATACAAATGACTTATACAAAAGTTAATAAAATATTAAATGATGAAGACATTCCTAATGGTTATGAACCATATGAAAAATCTTTAAAAACAATGTATGAGTTAACAAAAATACTAGAAAAGAAAAGAAAAAACAGAGGTTATCAAGAATTTGATGTTCCAGAAATAAAGGTAATTACAGATGAAGAAGGTAAACCTACAGAAATAACAAGACGAACAAGTGGCAAAGGTGAAAAACTAATAGAAATGTTTATGTTACAAGCTAATGAAACTGTAGCAACATACATTTACAATATGAATATACCTTTTATATATAGAGTACATGATAAACCAAATGAAGATAAATTAAGAAAAGTTACAAATGTTATAAAAACATATGGAGAACATATTGATCCAAAAGGTGATTTATTAAGTCCAAGATATTTAGAAAGTTTATTAGTGTCATTAAAAGATACTGAAAAAAATGAAATATATAATACTATGTTACTAAGAAGTTTAGCAAGAGCAACATATGAATCATATAATATAGGACACTTTAGTATTGGAATAGATGCTAGTAAAAAAGAAGCATACACACATTTTACATCTCCAATAAGAAGATATCCTGATACAACAGTACATAGAGTATTAAAAAAAGTATTACATAATGAAATAAATGAATTACATGAAGATAGTAATAAATCAAAAATGACAATGATAGCAAAGCATTCTTCAGTTCAAGAACAAAACTCTGATAACTGTGAAAGACAATCTAACAAAATGAAAACCGCAGAATATATGGAAAGTCATATTGGAGAAGAGTATACTGGTAGAATATCTGGATTTACTCCAAATTCTATGTTTGTAGAACTTCCAAATCTTATTGAAGGCAGAATTTCGTTTAGCTCTATGGATGATTTCTATAGCTATGATGAAGAATTAGAAACAATAACTGGTGAAAATAATAAAAAAATATATCGCCTAGGAGATAAAGTAAATATTGTAGTAGTAAGAGCTTCAAAAGAGTTAAGAGAAATAGATTTTGAATTAAAATAAGAGGTAAATTATGGAAATATTAAATAGAAAAGCAAAATTTAATTATTTTATTGAAGAAGAAATAGAATGTGGAATAGAACTTCTAGGAAATGAAGTAAAATCAATAAGAGAAGGATCATGTAATATAAAAGATAGTTATGCTAGAATAAAGAATAACGAAGTATATGTAATAAATATGTTTATTAAGAAATATTCTCACACTAGTGATACATTTGCACCAAATGAAACAAGAGAAAGAAGACTTTTACTACATAAAAAACAAATATTGAAGCTAAAAGATAAAACTACTAAAGAAGGATACACACTAATACCCTTAAAAGTATACTTTAATGAAAAGAACAAAACCAAACTTCTTCTTGGAGTATGTAAAGGTAAAAAAAGCTATGATAAAAGAGAAACAATAAAAGAAAGAGACATAAAAAGAAAACTGGAAAAAGATTTAAAAAGATATTAACAAAACTGTTAATATCTTTTTATTATAAAGGCTAAAATGTTCTATGAGAACATTTTATAGAACAAAATAATGAGATTGTGTACAAATAATACAAGACATTAAAAATAATAATAAATAAAAAAGTAAAAAACAATTAATAAAAACACATAAAAACATTGACAAATAAGTATAATTTATATATAATTTAACATGTAAAAAAAGGAAAGAGATGTATAAATCCACCTGATAGCGAATAGCTATAGGTAAAAAGCCGAGAAAATTATATTGTTTTTAAGGTGGATTAGAGTACATTTCGTACTCTTTTTATATTATACGGAGGTGTTTAGTATAGCTAAGAAAAGTAATGATTTGTTATGTAATGAACAAATAAAAATTCCACATGTTCTAGTAATTGGACCAAATGGAGAACAAATGGGTATTAAATCCATAGCTGATGCGTTAACAATCGCAAATTATGCTGGATTAGATTTAGTGTTAATGAACGCAAACGCAAGTCCTGCAGTATGCAAAATTATGGACTACAACAAGTTCAAATATGAAAAGGCTAAGAAAGAAAAAGAAAATAGAAAAAAGCAACAAGCTAATAACGTTGAACTAAAAGAATATCGTCTTTCACCAGTAATTGATATTGGAGATTTCAATACTAAAGTTAGAAATGCATCAAAATACCTTGAAAAAGGTCATAAAGTAAAACTAAGTATTAGATTCAAAGGAAGACAAATAGTCCATCCAGAACTTGGAGAAGAAGTAATGAATAGATTTGCAGAAAGCGTAAAAGGAATTGCTACAATTGAACAAGAAGCTAAACTAGAAGGCAGAAGCATGACAATGTTACTTGCACCTATCAAATAAAACAATTTAAGGAGGAATTAACAATGGGTAAAGGACAAAAAACTCATAAAGGAACTAGAAAAATCTTAAATATAAGACAAAGTGGTTCTATAACAATTAACAAAGCTGGAAATAATCATCAAACAGGTAAAAAATCTCCAGCACAATCAAAAAGAGCAGGATCTAAAGTTGAATTAAATAAATCAGACTTAAAAAGATTCAAAAGCGTAATATAAGAAAGGAGAATAAAACATGGCAAGAGTTAAGAATAGTGTACAAACACGTGCAAGAAGAAAGAAAGTCTTAAAGAAAGCCGAAGGTTACTTTGGTAGTAAACATAGACTTTATAAAACAGCTCAAGAACAAGTAATGCATTCAGAAAGATATGCATACCGTGATAGAAAACAAACAAAGAGAAACTTTAGAAAATTATGGATAACAAGAATTAATGCTGAATGTAGAGTAAACGACATCAGTTATTCAAAATTTATTGATGGATTAAATAAAGCAGGTATTGAAATAAATAGAAAAATGTTATCAGAACTTGCTATCCAAGATAAAGAAGCATTTGCTAATTTAGTAAAAATAGCAAAAGGTGAAAAAGTGACACCTAAAAAAGTAGAAAAGAAAGAAACAGTTAAGAAAGAAGTAAAAGAAGAAAAACAAGATTTATCTAAATTAACTGTAGCAGAATTAAAAGAACTTGCTAAAAAGAATAAAGTTGAAGGATATACTTCAATGAAAAAAGCTGAACTTGTTGCAGCTTTAAAATAAACATATTAAGGAATTTTAATATCTAGTGCCAATTGGTGATATTATTTAGAACTTAATAGAAGTAAAAACGAAGGAGGAAATTATTATGACAGTAGTGTCAATGAGTTATTTATTAGAAGCAGGAGTTCACTTCGGACATCAAAAAAGAAGATGGAACCCAAAAATGAAAGAATATATTTATACATCAAGAGATGATATTTATATTATTGATTTACAAAAGACAGTTAAACAAATTGAAGAAGCATATGAAGCTTTAAAGAAAATTGCTGAAAAAGGTGGAACAGTAATATACGTAGGTACTAAAAAACAAGCTGTAGAAGCAATGGAAGAAAATGCAGTTCGTACTAACATGTTCTTCGTAAATGAAAGATGGCTTGGAGGTACTCTTACAAACTTCAGAACTATCAGAAATAGAGTAAAAAGATTAGATGAAATTGAACAAATGGAAAAAGATGGAATCTTTGAAGTTTTACCTAAAAAAGAAGTAGCTAAAATTAAAAAGGAATACGAAAAATTAAATAAAAACTTACGTGGTATTAGAGAAATGAAAAAATTACCAAGTGCTATGATTATCGTAGATCCTAGAGAAGAAGAAATAGCTATTAAAGAAGCTAGAAAATTAAATATACCAGTATTTGGTATAGTAGATACAAATTGTGATCCAGATTTAGTAGATTATGTAATACCTGCAAATGACGATGCAGTTCGTGCAGTAAAACTAGTAATTGGTGCACTTACTAATGCAATTGCAGAAGTAAATGGTAATGAAATGATGGATTGTGTATCTCCAGAAGATCAAAAGAAAGATTCTAAGAAAGAAAAACAAGAAGTTTTAGAAGAAGAATCAAAAGAAGAAAAGAAAACTAAAAAAGCTGAAAAAGTAGAAGAAGAAAAACCAGCTAAGAAAGAAACTAAAAAAGTAGAAAAGAAAGAAACAAAAAAGGAAGTCAAAGAAGAAAAACCAGCTAAGAAGGAAACTAAAAAAGTAGAAAAGAAAGTAGAAAAAGAAGATTTATCTACAAAAACTTTAACTGAATTAAAAGCTATAGCTAAAGAAAAAGGAATTAAAGGCTATAGTACAATGAAAAAAGCTGATTTATTAGCAGCATTAAAATAAGGAGGATAAGTTATGTTTACTGCACAAGATGTAAAAAGTTTAAGAGAAAAAACTGGAGCTGGAATGATGGATTGTAAGAAAGCTCTACAAGAAACAAACGGGGATATGGAAGAAGCAATAACTTGGCTAAGAGAAAAAGGGATCTCTAAAGCTGCTAAAAAGGCATCTAGAATTGCAGCAGAAGGATTAACTAAAGCTGTTGAAAAGGATAATAAAGCTGCAATAGTTGAAGTAAATTCAGAAACAGATTTCGTTGCAAAAAATGAAGCATTTACAAATTTCGTAGATTCTCTAGCAAATGCTATAGTGGAATCTAATGTAAAAACTTTAGAAGAAGCAAATGAATTAAAAATTGACAATGAAACAGTAGCGAATACTATTATCAGTTTAACTGCAAAAATTGGAGAAAAAATATCTTTCAGAAGATTTGAACTAGTAGAAAAAACTGATGATCAAGTATTTGGAATATATTCACATATGGGAGGAAAAATAACAACTTTAGTAGTTCTAGATGGAGCAAATGTTGAAGTTGCAAAAGATGTTGCTATGCATACGGCAGCAATGAGACCAACATATTTGAATAGTGAAGAAGTACCAAGCGATGTTCTAGACAAAGAAAAAATGATTATGAGAGAACAACTTCTAAATGAAGGAAAACCTGAAGATAGAATAGAACAAATCCTTGTAGGAAAAGTTAAAAAATTCTATGAAGAAGTATGTTTACAAGATCAAATATTTATTAAAGCTGAAAATAAAGAAACAGTAGGCAAATATGTAGAACAAAATGGTGGAAAACTTGTAAAGATGGTTAGATACGAAGTAGGCGAAGGAATGGAAAAAAGAAATGAAAACTTTGCTGAAGAAGTACAAAACCAAATAAATGGTTAAAAAAAGATGTTACACAAACATCTTTTTTATTTACATCACAAAGAAATATAGTATAATATAATTAACTAAAGGAGTGATAATATGAATAATGATTATATAAACCTAGCAAAAGAGAAAATGGATGGATCTATTAAGAGTCTTGAAGATCGTTTTACTTCAGTAAGGGCAGGAAGAGCTAATCCTAGTATGTTAGATGACGTATATGTAGAAGCATATGGTTCTAAAATGCCTCTAAAACAAGTTGCTACAATATTTGTTCCAGAAGCAAGACAAATAAGCATAAAACCATTTGATAAAACACTTCTTGGAGCTATAGAAAAATCTGTTTATGAAGCAAATTTAGGATTAACTCCAAACAATAATGGAGAATCTGTATTCTTAACAATTCCACCTCTAACAGAAGACAGAAGAAAAGAACTTGTTAAGCAAGTAAAAGAGTACGCTGAAGAAGGAAGAATTAGAATAAGAAATATTAGAAAAGATATAATTGATATAATAAAAGCAGATGAACATCCTGAAGATGAAGAAAGAAGCATTGTTGATAAACTTCAAGAAATAGTCAATGAATATAACAAAAAAATAGAAGATTTGACTAAAGAAAAAGAAAAAGATTTAATGGAAATATAACATTTTTGTTATATTTCTTTTTTATTTATGTAAACAATAATAAAAAAATATTGAAAAAATTCATATATATGGTATAATTATTATAGATAGCATATGGAAATATATATAAATAAGAATAAAAGACAGTAGTCTAGTGAATTATGATAAAGTGATTATCATCATATGCTTGATTAAAAAGTAAAGGAGGTGGAATGATGGAAAAAGATAGAAGAGCTAGAGTAGTAGCTATCGCAGCACTTCTTGTAGGAGTAGTTGGATTATCATTAGGTTTCGCAGCATTCACTAATACTTTAACAATCAAATCTTCTGCTGAAGTTACTGTAGATGACAGCGCTTTAAATGTTGATTTCTCAACTGAATCTGCTTCTGTAGTAGATGGTAACTTAAATCCAAGTACACTTAGTCCTGCAACAAGTGGACCAACTGGAGCAACTGCTACAATCGATAACAGCGCTGCTGGAGCACCAGAAGTTAGAGGATTAAAAGCTTCATTTACTGCACCTAATCAAAGCGTAACTTATACATTCTACACTAAGAATATTGGAGCATTAAAAGCTTATCTAACTAATGTTGCATTAAACAATATAACTGGTGAATCAGTTGCTAAAAAATGTACTGCTAAAACTGGTACAACTCAAAGTTTAGTAGATGCAGCATGTAATGGAATTAGCTTAACATTTACTTTAGGAAGCGAAACATTTGATGCAACAACTGCAAGAGCAAGTTTTACAACTGCAACTGCTCATGACCTAGAAGTAAATGCTAGTGAAACTGTTACTGTAGTAATCGCTTATGCAGATGGATCAGCACAAGCCGATGGTGGCTTTGATGTAGCCTTTGGTGATATCGTTTTATCTTATAGTTCAGTAGCATAATAGATGAATTTATAAATTATATATATACTTATAGGCACAGGCTGCTTATAACTTGTGCCTATAATATATTTTAACAAGATTATTTGGGAGGTAACAAAGTGAAAAGGGGATATAAAAAGTTACTAGTCTTTGAGTTAATTATTTTCATTATTTTAATCCTAAATAGTTTTGTATGGAATATATTATCCAGTTACAAAATAAGTATATTTTTACTTGCTATTTTATTAATTTTCAAGGGCGTTTTTGGATTTGAAAAAGACAAACATAGATATACAAAAGATCTCATAATGGAAGTAGTAATATTTATAATAGCATTCTTTATATTATATTATTTATTTGGGGTTGTAATAAGTTTTTATAAGAATGGAAATTATCTTACTTTCGAAGGATTGAATAAGTTCATACTTCCAGCAATATTATATGTTTTATTAAGAGAATTCTTAAGATTTATGATGATGTCAAAAGCTGAGGGTAGTAAGTTGTTATTTTTTACAACTATTGCTTTGTTCGTGCTATTAGACATAACTTCAGTACTTTATTTTAGAGATTTTAGGTCTAACTATGGTGTCTTTCTATTTGTTGCTTTATCATTGTTACCTGCAATAAGTAGCAACGTAGTTCTTTGCTATTTTACTACTAGAACAGGTTATAAACCATTGATGTTATATTCTTTTGTAATGTCATTATATCCATACATCATGCCAATATTACCTAATCCAAATGAATATTTATCATCAGTAATTAACTTTATTCTACCAATAGCGTTAGGATATAGGTTTTATAAGTTTTTCCAAAGAGATCACAAAAGAGAAATAACTAGTGAATATAGGAAGAGAAGCTTTAAACCACTTATAATATCCACTATTGCAATAATTATTATGGTTTATTTCACTTCAGGGTACTTTCACTACTGGGCTATCGCGGTTGCAAGTGGTAGTATGGCACCTAAGATAAAAAAAGGAGATATAGCAATAGTAGAAAAAATTGACAATCACTATGAAACATTAAAAAAAGGACAAGTTATAGCATTTAAATATGATGGTGTAATAGTAGTCCATAGATTAGTTAATATAATAAAAGATCAAAACGAGTATTATTTCTATACCAAAGGTGATGCAAATAATCAACCAGATAACTTTGTAGTAAAAGAAGATATGGTTATCGGAAAAGTTGATCACAAAATATCATATTTAGGTATACCTACAGTTTGGTTAAATGAGTTATAAAAGGAGGTGAAGAAAATGGGTAGAAAACGCGAGAACCTAGAAGAAGAAAAAATTAATGATGATTCTACAGAAGTTGAAGTTCAACCTGAAGAAGACCAAGAACAACCTGAAGAAGTTCATGACATTTTCGAAAATAATAAAAAGCCATCATTTTTTAGAATAGATAACACATCATACATGAGTTATGAAAGAAAAGTATTAATTTATTTGATAATTGTCCTAGGATGCGCTATCTTATCGACCATTTTCTTGACTAGATCATTATCTACAGGACATCAAGAACGTATATCCTACCAAGAAAACAGTAATCTAGATTATAAAGTTTATCTAAAAAAGAATGATTTTTATGAGACTAAGTATCTAGAAAAAAATATGGTTTATGTAGCCAGCTTAATTAAAAGAATAGATGTAAATATAAATTATGCTTTCAATATAGATAGAAAAAGTGATGTTACATTTGATTATGACATAATAGGAAAATTATCAATAACAGATAATAATGGAAAAGATGTATTTTTTGAAAAAGAATATACGTTGTTAGATAAAAAAACAGAAAATATGACTGCATCTAAAGCACATAATATAAGTGAACAAATAAGTGTAAATTATGATTATTATAACAATTTAGCCAACAAATTTAGATCAGATTATGGTATAGAAACAAAGAGTGATTTAACAATATATTTTAGGGTTAATCAAAAGAGTGGAGCAAACAGTAATTTTAAATTGAATAACAATAGTGATATGACTTTAACAATTCCATTATCAGAAAAAGCAGTTAACATAAAGATGGATTATAAAGAAATAAATAAAAATAGTCAACTATTCAATGACACATCATTAGTAGTAAATAACTACATCTATGTAGGAGTAAGTATAATACTTATAATAGTATTAGCAATATTTATTGGACCTCTAGTAAAACTACTATTAAATCTTAGAACAAAAAAATCTCCATATGATAAATATGTAGAAAGAATACTAAATGAATATGATAGATTAATAGTAAATACTACAACAGCTCCAGATACACTTAAAAATAATGTAATAAAAATTAATTCATTTGAAGAGTTACTTGATGTAAGAGATAATTTAAGTTTACCAATTAAATATTATGTAGTTAATAATCACCAAAAATGTAATTTCTATATTAATCATGGTGAAGAATTATATTTATTAGTATTAAAAGCAGTAGATATGGAAGAAACAGCTAAATAAAGGGATAAAGAAATCCCTTTTTTGTTATAAAAAAGATATAATATCAGTAAAAAATATGCTATAATTATGATGAGATAATATGCTAAAAGGAGGTGCAAATATGTATAGAAAAGAATTAAATAAAAAAAATGCAAAAAATATATCAAATGTATTTGCACTTTTGATTGTATTAATAATACTATTCTTAACAATAGGATATTCAGCATTTCAAAATACAGGAATTATAAGTGATATGACAGCAACAGTAAGACCAGATATGAATATTAAAATAACAGATTTACAAATAGAGAATACTTCGGATGCAATAGTAGTAAGCAAAGATTACAATTCAATAAATAACAACAATGGAACATATACAGGGAAAATACTTGGAGATCTGACATTTACAAAAACAACTTCATCAGTAACATATAAAGTGGAAGTAACAAACTTTGGAAATGTAGAAATGGGAGTATCAAGTATAAGTGGACTTCCAAGTAATTTAACATATGAAATAGATACAACTACATATGATATTGGAGAAAAACTATGTGATAAAACAACAACTACAAAATGTACATTAGGATCAAAAACAGATATATATATAACAATAAAATATAAAAGTGGAAGTGGAACTAATACAAGTACAAATCTGAGTATAGTACTAGATTTAACGTTTAAAACAGTTCACAATATATACTATGGAGGAATTGCAATAGACTATGTGTTAGACGGAGAAAATAAAACAGTATCTCTAGGAACAAATGCACCAGATTATATTGAAATATCAGGAACAAGTACAAGTCATAGTTATACAAAACCAAATGTAACAGTAAATGGAGTAACAAGTGATATAACAATAGAAGAACTCCATAAGATATATTTAGATAACACAGAATTAGATACAGTAGTGCACGGTGGAAACAAAACAGTATCTTTAGGATCAAATGCACCATCAAGTGAGTCAAATATTACAATAACAGGAACGTATACAAGCAAAAGTTATACAAATCCAAATCTAACATTAAACGTAGTAACAAGTGATATTTATATTACAATATCAAGTGGTGGATCTGGCGGAGGAGATTGGAGTGAGCCAACACCTGATAATGAAACAACAACATATGATCCAGAAAATATCCCACCAGATAGTACTATAATTTATAATGCCGTTGATGGAGCTCCACAAGTTCAAACTGATGAAAATGGAAATGTAACAAGATTTGAATATACAAATAGTTCATCGAATAACCCTGTCGAACTTACTGGAGACAATCCTGTTCAAACTGGATTCATTCCATTTGATGGTACTTCAAATTGGGAACTTGATATGAGATATAGATGGAAATGGGCAGATAATACTGGAACTGGGTCAACTGTAACTACAACTTTATCATGTATGGACTGGTCAAGTGGAAGCCTTAGTTCTGGTTTTGGTATAAGACATTCTGCTAGAAAGGCTACTTCTTCAACTACGACACCAAAAACGAACCTGTTTTTAAACGTATCAGTAAATGATTCCTCTGCGACTCATTATTTATACAATACAAGTTCAAGTGGAAGAATATATACGGATCCAATGGACTTTACAGTCCACATTACTAAGGTAGGTTCAACAATGACATTTACTATAACAGCAAATGGCTCACTTAAATATAATCCGACTAGAGATAATGCTAGTTCAAATGGAGTTACTACAACTACAAATGAATCAGTAACAAAAACATGGCAAGATAATGGCTCTTCTTCTAGTATGGATATAACAATTGGAGGTTATGTCAATAGTAGTGGTGATTTGACACAAAAAGCAAATATTGATGTTATATCATTCTCGGTGCGTAAAACAAATTAATAATAAATAATAAGGAGGTGCAAATATGCATAGAAAAGAATTAAATAAAAAAAATGCAAAAAATATATCAAATGTATTTGCACTTTTGATTGTATTAATAATACTATTCTTAACAATAGGATATTCAGCGTTTCAAAATATGGGAATAAT
>Ga0247611_10009479_pt1 | contig 11693 bp, 11 predicted proteins | sample 177DNAGHGhighgp2_FD_192422 | JGI IMG/M metagenome (GOLD analysis project Ga0247611, IMG submission 192422) | Sheep rumen microbial communities from Palmerston North, Manawatu-Wanganui, New Zealand - 1770 DNA GHGhigh gp2 | ecosystem: Host-associated > Mammals > Digestive system > Stomach > Rumen... | reverse complement strand
CAACACCGACACGGTCGGTCTCCAGATTCATGGCGATACCGTAAGAACTCTCGGAAAACATGATCAGCTCACTGGCAACACAGTTTTCCAGACCACTGACCATCGCCACGCCATCGGAAACGGAAAGGACCTTACCTACCTGCTCCACCTGGGATGCCTGGGCAAAATCGTCCAGGAGTTTCTCACGTTTCCGTTCCTGAGAAGGATCCTCTCCCTCCCAGAGTTCATCCGATTCGAACAGCATGGAAGGACTCTCATCGAAATCCTTTAATGCCTCCGTAAGAGAACGGTGGATCTCCGCTACATCCGCTTTATCCCCGCCTTCTCCGAAAACCGGAGCTGTATCGTCACGATCCGTCTTCAGATGCCGTCCGATTCGGGACAGCTGACCTGCGAAACTGTAATCGTACTTGGTGCCTTGGGCATAGATCACATATCCGCCGAGCAGGGACCGGTCCGTCTCCTGCTGGATCGTATATCCGGAAATGCGCAGGTGCTCGGCAAAGCGCCGTGCGATCAGCGCGACTTTCTCCGGCGGCATATCTTCGGAAGCCGTGACGATCCGAATTACTTCAAAACCCTTTTCATTTATCACCGGTCGTCACCTCTGCCGAATTCAGTTCTTCCTGAACTTTCTTACGGATCTCTTCCTGTGTAGTCGAAGAATCACATGTACCCACTACATGGCCTGCGATCGAGACTGCCAGATCCGCCACTTCGTCCTTCATCTCTTCGAGCATAGCCTTACGTGTACGCTTGGCATCTTCTTCCGCACGGTCACGGATCTCCTGTGCCTCGCGGCGGGCGGCCTCGATGATGGTCTCGGACTGTTTCTCCGCCTGGGAACGGGCATCCGCAATGATCTGCATCGCTTCTTCATGGGAGGCATCCACACGGCGGGTCGCCTCATCAAGTTTCTCTCCGGCGCTCTTCTCGCGCTCTTCCGCACTGGTGAGCTGCGCTCCGATCGCTTCTTTTCTTTTCTTAATGATCTTGATCAATGGCTTGAAAAGGACTAGCTTCAGAATGAAGTATGCGACCAATACGTTTATGATCGTAAAGATCGCCGTAACGGCATAGTGTGCCATCTGGTCCGGGGAAAGGATCGAGCTCTCTGACTCGGCGTCTTTCACTACATCCAATGCCACGATCGCAATCTTATTCATGGTTGCAATAGAAAGCAGATTCATCTTCGTCACCTCATGCGCATCAGAAAGTAAAGATCAGCAACAGACTGACTACCAAAGCATAGATCGCGATGGACTCCATGAATACGATCGAGATGAGAAGCAAGGTCTGTAGTTTACTGTACATTTCCGGCTGACGGGATGCACCTTCCAGCGCACGTCCTGCCGCAAGACCGATACCAATGGTGGTACCTAAAGCCGCAAGTCCGATGGCAAGACCGGCGCCGAAGCCGGCAAGTCCTTTCGGATCTGATGCTACAACATCCAGTAAAACTCGTGTTAAATTCGTCATAATTTCATCCTCCTGCTATTTTCGACCGATCAGGCAGCTTTCGCAGCCGCCTCGGTAGCTTGTTTTTCTTTCTCTTCTTTTTCTTTCCGCTTTTCTTCCTTACGCTCGGCTACAGCATGCGCACTCTCGACGACCTCTCCGATATAGGAAGTGGTCAGATAACAGAATACGACCGCCTGGAGTATACCGTCCATGAGGTCAAACCATAGGCTGAATACACCCGGAAGAACGATCGGACAAACGATACCTAAGAACTCCATGAGGATAAAGGCACCGAATACGTTACCGAAAAGACGCAAAGCCAATGAGATCGGCTTGATAAAGAAGTCAATGATCTTGAAAGGAAGCATATAGGGCTTCGGATCAACGAAAGACCGTCCGAATCCTTTTAATCCGACAAAACGGATCGACATCACAATGACGTAAATGATCGCGAAAATACCCAGGGCAAGTGGGAATGCGATATTCTTGGCCGGCGGTGGCAGTTTAAAGATCGAACAGACATTACAACTGATCAGGACGATTCCGATCGTACCGACCATGGGGATGATCTTCTCTGACTGTTCTTCGTTCAATCCGTAATCTTTGCATACACCGAAGAGAATACCGATGAGGGATTCCATGACGGACTGTCTGCCACCCGGGATCATCTCACGTTTTCTTCCCAGCCACCAGAAAAATACGATACCGATCGCGACCGCGAGCCAAGTGATAATGATCGCATCCGTGATCGGGACCTTGCTGTCACCGAGCTGGAAATAACCCTTCCACTGCATAATGCCATGGCGGATCTCTTCTCCAATGTTTTTTCCACCGAAGGCGCTACCCAGTTCTTCTTTGAAAGCTTCCCAAAACTGTGCCCACCAAGAGGTGGCAAGTATGACTCTCATAATGTTCTACACTTTCTTGAGACCCGTGATTCAGCTTCTGCCGGCATCGGGTCTCACAAATAAGAATATTCCTTCACACACGCTTCGTAACGTGGCTTAGATCGTACCGAAAAGACGGTCACCGGCATCACCGAGGCCCGGAATGATATAGGCGTGATCGTTCAGTCTCTCATCCTTGGCGGCGCAGAAGATCGGTACATCCGGATGTTCGGACTGCAATTTCGCAATGCCTTCCGGTGCAGAGATCAGGCAGACAAACTTGATATGCGAGATGCCACGCTCTTTCAGGAACGTGATCGCCGCAGCAGCCGATCCGCCAGTTGCCAGCATCGGATCCAGAAGGATCACTTCACGGTTCTGTACATCATCCGGCAGCTTGCAATAATACTCGACCGGCTTCAATGTGTTCGGATCACGATAAAGTCCGATGTGTCCGACTTTGGCATTCGGAATAATGGAAAGCATGCCATCCACCATACCCAGTCCTGCACGCAGGATCGGAACCAGCGCGATCTTCTTTCCCTGAAGGACTTTCGTCTTCGTCTTGGTGATCGGTGTCTCGATCTCCACTTCGGTCAACGGAAGATCACGAGTTACTTCGTAGGCCATCAGCATAGCCAATTCGTGAACCAGCTCACGGAATTCCTTTGTCGAGGTATTCTTATCCCGAAGTATCGAGATCTTATGCTGGATCAGCGGATGGTCAAACAAGAAAAACTTTGGATCAGACATAGTGGATTCCTCACTTTCACTCAATAGATTTATTTTCGTTTTCTTATATTACTTGAAAAGCTCTTTCTCCTGCTCCTTCATGTCATTGACACGGGTCTGGTGACGGCCGCCGTCAAAAGGCTCATTCATATACGCATCAACGATGCCCAGTGCAAGAGAACTGCCGATTACACGAGCACCCATGGCAAGAACATTTGCATCGTTATGCTGACGAGACATTCTGGCCATATATTCATTGGTGCAAAGTGCACAGCGGATTCCCGGGAATTTATTGGCAACCATGGAGATGCCGATACCGGTTCCACAGATAACGATACCTCTGTCAGATGTACCGTCCAGGACTTCCCTGGCCACTTTCTGTCCGGCAAGAACATAACTGTACGGAACATCAGCAGCGGTAGCGCCACCCTCGATCACTGTGTGTCCCTGCTTGATCAGATAGTCAGAAACGATCTTTCTCAGCGGATAACCTGCATGGTCAGATGCAATAGAAATAATCATAATGTAAACCCCTCACTTCAGATAATATGTTTATGTGTAAAAGACTTTCGTCCGGATGCATAATCCGCAACGATGTTGCCATTACCCACGATCTTGTACTTATACGTGACCAGTCCATCCAGCCCCACCGGGCCACGTGCATGCAGTTTCGAGGTACTGATGCCGACTTCTGCGCCGAATCCGTACCGCAAGCCGTCGGAGAAACGGGTCGAGCAGTTCCAGAATGTATTTCCGGAATCAACACGGTTGAGGAATTCCTCCGCCGCGGCTTTATCCGCAGTAACAATAGCATCCGTATGACCGGAACCATAGCGGTTAATGTGCGCAATGGCTTCTTCCTCACCGGATACGACCTTAATGGATACTTCATAATCGAGATATTCGTGATGCCAGTCTTCCACATCCTTCACGTCTCCGAGGATCGCTCTGGTCTTCTCACAACCGTGGATCACCACATTCTTCTCGGAAAGCTTCTGCTGAAGTTTCGGGAGGAAATCGGCCGCAATAGACTCATCGACCAGGATCGTCTCACAGGCATTGCAGACCGCCACATATTGTGTCTTACTGTCAAAAGCCAGTTTCAACGCCATCTCCGGGTCGGCTTTCTCGTGGATATACAGATGGCATACTCCATCCGCGTGTCCCATGACCGGGATGGTGGAGTGCTGCATGATATATTGTACGAACGAATTGGAACCGCGTGGAATGATCAGGTCGATATACTGATCCAGAAGAAGCATCTCCGCCACGTCGCTACGGCTCTCCATCAGTGTGATCCAGCCCTTCGGCATACCGGCTTCCAAAGATGCCTTCTCGATCACATCCTTCAAGATGCGGTTGGTATTCTTGGCTTCGCTGCCGCCCTTCAGGCAGCATGCATTACCGGATTTCAAAGCCAAAGATGCGATCTGCACCAGCGCATCCGGTCTGGATTCGAAAATGATCCCGAGAACTCCGATCGGACAGGATACCCGTGTCAGTAACAGGTCGTCGTCCATTTCCGTCTGAAGAAGGACTTTCCCCACCGGATCAGGAAGCTTCGTCAGGCTCTTCAGGCCCTCTACCACATCGTGGATCTTCTTCTCATCGAAAAGCAATCTCTTCTGAAGCGGCATCGGAAGATCGGTCTTGACCGCTTCCTCCATGTCTTTGCGGTTCTCAGCAAAAATCGCTTCCTGATTGGCAAGCAGTGCATCCGCGATCCGGAGCAGTGCCTGATCCTTGATTTCCGTATCCAGCACGGCCGTTGCGAAAGAAGCTTGTTTTGCTTCGTATGCACGTTGTTCGAAATCTGTCATAAGATGAAACCTTCACTTCCTCATTCATTCCACTCATTATAACAGATTACATACTGCTTGGCTCAATTCTTACTGAGATTTTCATTCTGAAAAAAACCGAAAGAAAACGATTTTTCACGCAAAAGAAAAGTTTTCCACAGTTTCGCAATTGAAAAGAGAAAAAAACCTGTGGAAAAAGTGGAAAAGTCTGTGGATAACTCAATAACAAGGCTTTGAGTTATCCGCACCATTCAAAGCCCTGAAATTGCGTTGCGCTTTTTTTGTCAAGCCTTTTTCGAGAAAACGTTGAAAAACCTTTTTAATGCTTAAACACCTGATATTACGGCACTTTTATCATTTACAAGCCTGATTTGACATTTATTTTGTCCACCGCTCGTGGACAATTATCTTTCGTTTTTTCTCGGTGGCAAACGAAAGTAATTTGTCAATTGACAGCGAATCGAACCGTTATATAATTTTCTTCTTTTATCTGCTTTTCGAACCACCTGATTTTCAAAAGAATCATCCGGCGTGATGACCGAAAGACGGATCCCCTTCTTGCAGAAACCCTTTGGATCCAGATACGTCCGCGCGATTCCCCGATAGATCTCTTCCGCCTTTTCGGGAGTCAGTAAACGCCCACCGTAAGGGGGATTGCACAATATGAGCTGACGATCCATACGGGTCCACTTCTTCAGTTCTTCCGGTGTCTGTTTCTGAAAATCGGCTACACGGAAACGGGTGAAATCCGAAACTCCGGCGGCTTCCGCGTTACGTCTTGCCGTTTCTACAGCTTTCGGATCAATGTCCGATCCGTAAAAATAGATATCGTCCATCGGCGAAAGGTCACACATATCGCGTGCTTCTTCTCGGGCCAGATCGAACGGCTCTTTTCCAATGAAAGGAAGTTTCTCCGCAGCAAAAGCCCGGTTCAGTCCCGGTGCGATATTCAAGGCCATCATGGCCGCCTCGATCACGATGGTTCCGGATCCGCAGAAAGGATCGACCAGCGCCTCTTCTCCGAAGAAACGGTACTGCGCCGCACTGACCATTCCGGACGCCAGAGTTTCCTTGATCGGCGCTTCATGCATCAACGGACGGTATCCTCTCTTATGCAATCCGTCTCCGGTCAGATCGATCATGACACGGACGTGATCCTTCACGATCCCGAACGAGATCTTGATCAGTCCCTTTTTCTCATCCTCCGGAAGCACGCTTCCCTCCGGCATATGCTTCTCGAAGAGCAACGCCTTGACGATTGCTTTCTTGGCCAGGCTCTGGCAGGCCGGAATACCGAACAGTTTGGAATCTCTCGAATAACCATTCACATGGAAAGCCGCACCGTCGAAGATCCAGTCTCCCCAACGGATCTTCTCGAATCCATCGAAGAACTCTTCGAAAGTGAGCGCATCGAATTCACTTATGGAAAGTAAAACACGTTCTCCCCGTCTGCACCAGAGAAGGATCCGTGCCGCATCCGTGCGCATGGATTCTGCTGTGGTGGATACCAGAAGCTGGCCGTCCGAGACTTCGATACGGTCTTTGGTATAACCGATATTCTCCAGGTCCTCCACACAATAATGTTCCAGACCGAAAAGACAGGTGATCACGATTTTCATATATAGCACCTCAACTCATACATTTTGCAGCACATTCAGCCAAGGCATCAGAACGATCAATGCCAGAAGGATATGCACGATCACAAAGGGCACGCCTTCCAGGCAACGGGGCTGCTTGCCGAACATCAGTCGGCCATTGATAACATGAACATAGAATAGGCAGGCCACAAACGAGAGCCATACCCCCACCACCAGAATGATCCACATAACGATGAATCCCTTCAGATCAACAGTCTCCACCGCATTCAGACGGTTCTGGTAGTAAACCATAGGCAGTGACACCATAATAATGGCAAGCAACGGCAGGAAGCGCTGCTCATCTACGAACTCCGAAAGTTTGAAACCCTTAATGATCAGCGTAAACACCAGTGCCGTGATAATGGTTGCATAAAGAACGATATGCTCCGGCCGGCGCATTTCAGCCGGCGCATAAAGGATCACTACCGAACCGATCCCGCCGGACAGCAACGAGTAAATAAGCAGGCTCAGGATCATTCCGATCGTCTGTTTTTCCCTGGGAAGAGAGATCCCCGGATAACTTACGTCACCACTTTCCTCGACCCGCAGGATCCAACGCGCCTGCGTGTCGTGGCTCTTTAATACCGTCATCAGTATCAGGCTGAACAGCACCAGAAGCGCTGCGCCGGAAGAATGGCTCAGGAATGGAATTTTCAACGATTTCATAAATGACATCCGGTAGCCGACGATAGCCCCCAGTCCAAGTACTTCACGGACAATCGAAATCAGGATCCCGTCTATTGCGTAGAAAAGAAAAGCATTGGCACAAGCTTTATCGATCCCGGTTTCTTCGGAATGGGAGATCTCGTAGAAGACCGGCGCCGAAAGAAAAAGGAATGTGGCGCATGGCAGAAGGAAGAACGACGGCATCGGGATCGTAAAAGGTAAGATTCGGGACAAAGCGCCGACGGCCTCTCCCAGGATCGCAGCCGAAAATGCAAAGATCCCCCAACAGATCCGAGGGTTACTGATTTTCCGGAAAGCGATCCGGTTCACAAGGAAAAACAATGCTGTCAGCACACAGGAAGTGAGAAAGGCACCGACGGACTGCGTGGTAAAGATCAGCATTAGAGAACATGCCAGAAGAAGCCTGTATTGTCTTGTCGAAATAAATCTTCTCTCTTGCATATCAGCCCACCCAGTTCAAGTATTCTCTCATGAATTTATAGGCCAGATTGACCGTACTCAACGTCGCCGACACTTCATTCGCCGCTGTCGGGATCCCATCGATAAAAGAACGGATCTCACTTAGCGGAATGCCATCCACACTCTCCGAAAGAATATTCTCGGAATCTCCTTGCACAATACCATCTTCACCGCCGATCACGCCGATCTCGGAAGGCACTTTCGTCGGTGTCGGTGTGAAAGGCACTGCGGTCGTTTCCATGGTTTCTGTACCGACGTCGGAAGAGGATGTATTCTCCGGATCATCCGCAAGAGTGGTTTCCGGAGTTGTCGTAGTATGTTCTGTCTTATCTTTATCCGCATCATCCGGATTGCTCAGACTCGCAAGATATTGTTCTTTTGTCACGCGGTTTCTGGAATGATCGATACACTCATTGACCAGATCGACGAATACCGAGATCTTAATGGTCACGCCCTCAATGATCTGTGTCGTTCCATCGGATTTCATGGCAAGTTTCATCGGATCCTGCACCACGACAAGACGGTTACTTAGCCGGTAGGCCTGCTCCGCCCAGATCTTTCCGCTGACTTTATACTGTCCGCTGATCGAATCTTCCGAACGGGTATGCTGGCTGGTCTTATTCACGCCATCCCATTCGACCCGCACGATACGTCCGCCACGGACCTCGATCTCACAATGGTCGAGATATCCATCGTTCGAAGCTTTCTCCGCCTGTGCATAATAAACGCCGTCGTGCAGACCCAGAAGCGGGTCGTACTCCACCTGATACGGCACATCGATCGCCGTCTGCCTCTGGACCGCAACAGGGATACGCGACCCTTTCAACTGTAGAAGCAACGCCTCCATTTCGTCTTTGGAGAGCGAAATGGTGCTGTCCGCATCGTGAAGGATACGAAGATTCAAAAGCTTTTCACCGTTCTCACTGATGCTCATCTGGGTATGGATCCGGCCGTATGTTGTCTGCGTATCCACATCCAGGATATATCCGAGCAGTTTTCCGGACTCATCGTAAGCGCTCAGGACATTCCGGATATCCTGAAAGTCTTTCAGGACTTCCGTATCCAACATACGGTATTCTGCGGCAAGCAAGAGTTCGCCGTATTCTTTCTGGTACTCTTCCTGTTCTCTTCTGCCCCTGGCGGAATTTGCCGTGAAAAAGCAGGCAAAAAGGAAAGACAGGCTCAGGATCAACGTGATGACCGCCCGGATCGTCAGACCTTTAAAGAAAGAACGCGTCATATCTACACCTCCCTATACCAGTTGGACTTGGAGAATGCCCGTGGACGAAAATAGTAATCGAAAACAGGCGTCAGGAGATTCATGATCAGGACCGGATAAACCATCGCCACCGTACTTCCGGCAAACCGGTATAAAAGCAACGTCAGGAAGCCGCACACGCCGCCATATACCAGACGCGCCTTGGGTCCAAGTGGCGTCGTCGTGCAATCGTTTAATGCAAAAACCGCCACAAACGGAATTCCACCCTGCACCATCCAAAGCAGGAATTGGGTTACGCCGGCATTGGCCCAGAAAAAAGGAACGTAGCCGACTGCGATCACGGCAAAATAGGTAAGCGGAGCCTCAAAGCGGAAAAGCTTTCTCTCCGCAAGGATCAATCCGCAAAGCAGGAGCAGCACAAGTGACGTGGTGCCGATCATGCCGGGGAGACTGCCCGACAAGACATCGAGGAGCTCCACATCTCCTCCTGCCAGCACCGCATCTTCCGATACATGTCCGGTCAGTAAAGATGTCCAGCTCCAGAAATTTCTCTGTGGCATTTCGCTTGCGACCATCTGGGCAGGAAATGCGATCTGCAGGAAAGCTCTTGCGGCAAATGCGGGATTGAAAATATTGCATCCTGCCCCACCGAAAGCCTGCTTGACCAGCAAAGATCCGAAAAGGGCCGCAATCGCGATCGCCCAAAACGAAGTCGAGGCCGGTACCAGAAGAACCAGCATGGCGCCACTTACCAGAGAACTATAATCCACATGGGAGATCTGTTCCGGATACATACTCCGGGCAGAAAAATAATCGCTGAAGAAAAACACAGTGCAGGAAACCGCCAGGAGGAACAGCACACGCAGTCCGTTGTAGAAAACACCACTGACAAGTACCGGTAGCATGGCCAGAAGCACATACATATACCGTTCCGAAGCCGGCTGATTCGCATGAATATGGGGCGCGAGCTGTTTTCTCTTCATAGATTGCCCCTCCTTGCCCGATGGGCTGCTCTGGCAATATTGGTCGACAACTCAATGCCGGCCGGACAAACATACGAGCAAGCACCGCAGGCAATGCATTGTTCCACGGATTCCCGAAGCATGGCTTCTTTATCGCCACGTTCGATCAGCTTATTCAGAAGATAAGGCGAAAGGCCGACAGGACATGCACCGACACAAGAACCACAATGAATGCAGTTCATCCTCGGCGGCTCAAATTTCCGTATGATCGTGATCGCCGTCGTCGTCTTAATGATCGGCACATGCAGATCTTTGACGGCCACGCCGGTCATGGCGCCACCCCATGCGATCCTCTGGGCAGTATGCGCACCCGGCACACGCTCGAGCAGTTCCGATACACTGGTACCGATCGGAACCAAAACATTATGACCCGTGATCGTGTCTCCGGAAATCGTTACGACACGTGAGATCAAAGGCTGGTTTTTCTCGATCATTTCATAGAAAGCATAGCATGTCGAAGCATTGAAAAGAACTGCCTTCACTGCTTCCTCCGGGTCTTTTCCGATTGGGAGCTCCACACCGTACAACGCCTTTATGATCAACTGCTGGCAACCTTGCGGGAAACGTGTTTTAAATAGCCGGACCTCGATCTTGCGGTCGAGATACTGACGGCCTAACTGTGCCACGGCCTGGTTGAGCGCATCGATCTCGTCGGACCACATATCCTCGATACAGAAAACGATCCGCTTGACATGACAGATTCCGCTTAGTGCCATCGCGCCCTGCAGAACTTTGGTCGCATTCACACGGACATGATGCAGATCACAGGCGACGAACGGCTCACTCTGGGTCGCATTGACCAGAAGCGTATCCACACCGGCTTTCTCGGCTTTCAGACACTTACTGTATGTCGGGATACCTTCTCCTCCCATCCCGCAGATGCCGGACTGCCAGAGAAGTTTACTCAATTCGGAAAGAGGGAGATTCGCTATATTCTTGCGTGCCTGGATCTTCGGGGACATTCTTCTGCGAAGGTCATTCTTGATCCAGACAGCCTGACAACTGACTTTGTTGGGAAGACGGATCGTGCCGATCTTCGTCACTTCACCCGAAATACTGGCATGCACGGGAACACCACGCATATCCGAAGGCACACCGACCAGATCGCCCATGGCGACAGAGTCGCCGACGGAAACGACCGGATCACAGGGTGTACCCCGATGTTGTTGCATGGGTAGGATCACTTCACGTGGAGAACACACCTCAAGAAGGGCTTCCCGCATAAACTTACGCTGACGGACGAAGTCCAGACCATCCTTGGGCATGATTCCGTTTTTGAAAGTGGCTTTCTTCATGTGCTATCCTTCCGCACAGGAAGCGAATCAATCGATATAATCTTTCAGTTTCTTGCTGCGGCTCGGGTGACGGAGCTTACGAAGTGCTTTCGCCTCGATCTGACGGATACGCTCACGGGTAACGTTGAACTCACGTCCGACTTCTTCCAGTGTACGCTGACGTCCGTCATCCAGACCGAAACGCAGACGGAGGACCTTCTCCTCACGTGCGGTCAGGCTCTTCATCGCATCGAGAAGCTGTTCCTTCAGAAGCGTATATGCTACCTGATCAGCCGGAGACATAGCATCGTCATCCGGAATAAAGTCTCCCAGGTGGCTGTCTTCCTCTTCACCGATCGGCTTCTCCAGAGATACCGGCTCCTGAGAGATCTTCTGGATCTCACGGACCTTCTCGACCGGAAGCTGCATCCGCTCCGCGATCTCTTCCACGGTAGGTTCACGGCCAAGCTCCTGGATCAGGGCACGCTGCTCACGAACAGACGGTTGATGGTCTCC
>Ga0247611_10009478_pt1 | contig 11695 bp, 5 predicted proteins | sample 177DNAGHGhighgp2_FD_192422 | JGI IMG/M metagenome (GOLD analysis project Ga0247611, IMG submission 192422) | Sheep rumen microbial communities from Palmerston North, Manawatu-Wanganui, New Zealand - 1770 DNA GHGhigh gp2 | ecosystem: Host-associated > Mammals > Digestive system > Stomach > Rumen ... | reverse complement strand
TATCGTTTCACCTGGCATTGAGCTGTAGAAACCATTGTCTGTGAAGTGGTTTTCAACTTTATGACCTGTGAATCTGTCGTTTTCATATTGGATGCCTTTGCTTTGAACTTTGACATCAACATGATCAAATTCTTCGTGAGCGTTTTTGTTAATTGTGATTTGATAGTTACCACCATCGAGTTCGTAACCTTTGAATCCATTGTTGTTAGCATCTGTGAAGTCATAGTTAGCGACATCTTGTAAGTGGAATTTGAGGTGAACGACTTGTTTTGCGCCTGGTTCGAGAACATTTGTCTTATCGAATGCACATAATACACGGTCAGCTTTTTCAATGCCACCTGCTGTATATGGAGCTCTCCAATAAACTTGGACTGCATCTCTACCAGCAACTTCACCTGTATTTGTAACTTCAACTGCGAGTTCAATAACATCGTTCTTTGCAGTTAATGTTTTACTCTTAGCAGGATTAATTCTTAAGAGTTTTTGTGAGAATGTTGTATAGCTTAATCCGAAACCGAATGGGCGAACAACACCTGTTTCACCGTTGTACCATTCATCAGCAGCTTCTTGGTTTTCTTTAGCCATATCAGCATACTTTGTTTCATAGTAACGGTAGTCAACATAGATACCTTCTTCATAGCTGACATAAGCAGCTGGTTTAACACCATTAATACCACCTTTGACAACTTTGTGTTCTTGGTCATCCCATCTTGGTGAAGCGTGGTTCTTATAGTCTTTATCAGTACCATAGGAGAGCATTGGATCACCATCTTTAGTGAACATTGTATCTGCAGCGTGGAAACCTTTTAAATTACCATCTGCGTCATAGTATGGGTTATTTTGAGCGTTATCAGAGAAGTTCTTGAATGTTGGATCTTGTGTGAAATCACGTGCCCATGTATCAACTGTATGACCAGATGGGTTAACATCACCACTTAGGATTCTACCAACAGCATAGGAACCGACATCACCTGGGTTACCAATCCAGAGAATACCAGCAACCTTTGGATCTTTCATTAATTCATCGATTTCAAAGATGTTGGAGGAGTTGATAACAAAGACAACGTGGTCGAAGCTTTCTTTAATCATTTCGAATAAAGCTTCTTCGTTATCGGATAATTCAAGAGCGTGTTTAGCACTGACTGGTGATGTTGGACAGAATGATTTGTTTGTGCCGTTTGCGTTTGGAGCAAAGTCACGAGCGTCACATGACTTAACGTCACAACCTTCAGAACCTTCACGTGCGATGACTTGAATAGCTAAATCGTTAAAGTTTGCGAATGTTGCTTTCAATGTGTCATCGTATTGAGACATTGGAGTTTCACCGATTTGAACTTGGGAAATACCTTTCCAGCTTGAGTTACCGTTTGTTCTACCAATACCGGATTTATTGTCATCCTTGTAGAAACTTTGTAATGAGGAGTTGATTTCAAATCCTGCTTGTTTGAGGCCGTTGTTGAGGTCTTGGCCATTGTCGTTATCAACGTTATCTCTACCTGAACCAGAACCAGCACCACCTCTTGCTAACTTTGTGCTTGCTTTGCCAAAGACAGAGATTTTGGAACCTTTTGCTAATGGTAATGTTCCATCGTTCTTTAATAAGACGAAACCTTCATCAGCCATACGACCGTTAACTTCTTTACCATGAGTGATGTAAGCGTTTCTATTTGAGTATTCGCCAACGTAGTAACCTCTTGTTAATTTGATTTCTTCGTTAGGCATCGCTAAAGGTAAAGCCATACCGGCAAGAAAAAGTGGAATTAATAATTTTTTCTTCATATTTTTTTCCTTTCACTTTAGTTTGCATTTTCCAGTTTCCTATAAACATAGAAAACCGAATTAAAGGAAACTTTAGTTTGATACAAATCTAAGGTACCTAAAATGCATTCGTGACTTCAATATATATTGAGTGCGTTTAATTCTATATGACAAAGATTTCGAAATAATTAGACAATTTTTAGATAATTTCTAGGCACTAATTTTTAATTAGAGTAAAAAGTGTATATAGTTAATAACAGAGTTATTAAAATATATCAAATTTGATATACAAATTAGATATTCTTGCTAATCATTTTGAAAATAAATAATTTACTATTTTTAGTAAACAAAAAAAGATAGGCCAGTGTTGACCTATCTAATTTTTAAGGTTTAGTTAATTAGTCTTCTAAACCTGCGATCTTTTCATGAATCTTTTGGAGATTCTTTTCGCGTTCCTCAACGTAACGATTGCTTACTTCTTTCATAGTTGATTCAACTGTGAAATCTTTGATAGCTTCATCGTTCTTTTCTTCGGAAAGTAATCCACGACCAGCAGGAATTAAGTGACCAGTAATGACATTTTCTTTTAAGCCATGTAAGTAGTCAGTCTTACCCTTAATTGCAGCGTCAGTAAGGACTCTTGTAGTTTCTTGGAAGGAAGCTGCTGATAAGAATGAATCAGTTTCAAGAGCACTTTTAGTGATACCTAAGATAAGAGGTGAGAAGACAGCTGGGTGTTTGCCAGAAAGGATTGCGTCTCTGTTCTTTGCAGTGAATGTATTAACATTGACACGTGTACCAGAGAGCATATCTGTATCACCACCATCGATGACGAATACTTTTCTAAGCATTTGTCTAACGATAACTTCAATGTGCTTATCGGAAATGGAGATTGATTGAGAAGAGTAAACTTTTTGAACTTCTTTTAAGATGTAGTTCTCAACTGCAGTAACATCTGCAACTTCGAGAAGTTTCTTAGGAGAAATAGCACCTTCTGTGATCTTTCCGCCATTTTTGACTGTATCGCCCTTCTTGACTCTTAAACGTACACCATAGTTTGTTGTGTATGTTTTTTCTTCAAGTTCGTTTTTAACAGTAACTTGGTAACAACCACCTTTTTCTTCAATTTTTGTGACTGTACCAGTAATTTCAGAAATCAAGGATTCGCCCTTAGGAGTACGAGCTTCGAAAAGTTCTTGAACACGAGGGAGACCTTGAGTAATATCGCTACCAGCAACACCACCAGTATGGAATGTTCTCATAGTTAATTGAGTACCAGGTTCACCAATTGATTGAGCTGCCATAATACCAACAGCTTCACCAACTTCAACCTTACGGCCTGTAGCTAAGTTACGTCCATAACAGTGGACACAGACACCATCTTTAGTTTCACATCCGAATAAGCTTCTGATTGTAACTTTCTTGATGCCAGCATCTTTAATTGCTTTTGCTTGTTCTTCATCGATCATTGTGTTGCCTTTAACGATGACTTCGCCAGTTTCTGGGTTAACAACATCGTTAAGTGCGTATCTACCGATTAATCTATCTTCAAGTTTAACGATGACAGCGTTTTGAGCACTATCAATTAATTCGCTAACTTCAAAGCCATGATCAGTACCACAGTCTTCTTCTCTAACGATAACGTCTTGAGAAACGTCGACTAATCTTCTTGTTAAGTAACCTGAGTCAGCAGTCTTAAGAGCAGTATCAGCACCACCCTTACGAGCACCATGGGTTGCAATAAAGAATTCAGAAACGGACATACCTTCACGGAAACAGTTCTTAACTGGGAGTTCGATAGTTCCACCAGATGTAGAACCCATCAATCCTCTCATACCTGATAATTGAAGGATGTTAGATGCGTTACCACGAGCACCGGAGTTAGACATCATGTAGATTGGGTTACGAATGTTTTGTTCGAATTGAGTTTGAAGTTTCTTTTGAACTTCGTCTTTAACTCTTTCCCAAACTGCAACAACTTGTTTATGTCTTTCATTATTAGTTAATAAACCTAATTGATATAAAGCTTGTAATTCAGCGACATCTTGGTCACCTTTCTTAAGAATTTCTTCTTTACCTTTAACAATTGGGATATCACTTAATGAGACAGTTAAGCCTGCCACTGTTGAATAGTGGAAGCCTTGGTCTTTAATCTTATCCAAAACAGCGGATGTTTTTGGATTACCTTGACGATCATAACGTTGGAAAACTTCGTTAATGATCTTTCCTAAATCTTTCTTACCGAAAGGTTTTAAAATCTTACGGGATTCATATAATTCAGGAATATTACTACCTCTTGCAGCAAAGAATGGAGCAATAGCGCTATCTTTACCTGCTAAAGAATCGTTAGAGACTTCGTTTAAGTATGGGAAGTCACTTGGGAAGATTAAGTTGAAGATAATCTTACCGACAGAAGTTAATAAGTAGCTCTTATTTTCTTCTTCAGTGAAATCTTTCTTAAGAAGTGCACTACCGACGATAGCGATTCTGTTATGTAAGTGGATTTGATGTGTTTGGTAGGCTCTTAAAACATCATCAACACTCTTGAATACTTTGCCTTCGCTTGCTGCGTAGAGTTCGTATTTTTCTGCTTCTTCTAAATCGTTTCTTGCTTTGTATTCTTCAGCACGATCTAAGAAGTTTTGTTTTGTTTCTTCAGTTGTAAGGTAGTAGTTACCGATAACCATGTCTTGAGATGGAGTAACGATTGGCTTACCATCTTTAGGACCTAAAATGTTATTGCTTGCGAGCATTAAGTGAAGTGCTTCTTCTTGAGCAGATTTACTTAATGGTACGTGAACAGCCATTTGGTCACCATCGAAGTCAGCGTTAAATCCAGTACAGACTAATGGGTGTAAACGGATAGCTCTTCCATCAACTAAGATTGGTTGGAAAGCTTGAATACCAAGTCTATGAAGTGTTGGAGCACGGTTCAATAAGACTGGGTGTTTGCTGATGATTTCTTCAACGATATCAAAGACTTCATCTTCGTATCTATCGATAATCTTATCAGCTTGCTTGTGCGCGTTCGCTTTACCTCTTTTAAGAAGTTCGCACGCGATAAATGGACGTAATAATTGAATAGCCATTTCTCTTGGTAAACCACATTGATACATTTTTAAGAATGGACCAACCGCAATAACGGAACGACCAGAGTAGTCGACACGTTTACCAAGTAAGTTTTGTCTGAAACGACCTTGTTTACCCTTTAAAGCAGAGCTTAAGGATTTAAGTGGACGTCCACCAGGACCTTGAACTGGTTTATTTCTTCTACCGTTATCAATTAAAGCGTCAACTGCTTCTTGAAGCATACGTTTTTCGTTCATTAAGATAACGTGTGGAGAGTTTTGTTCAATTAATTTCTTTAATCTGTTATTTCTTGAAATAACTCTACGATATAAGTCATTTAAGTCAGATGTAGCGAATCTACCACCATCAAGAGCTAACATAGGTCTTAAATCTGGCGGGATGACTGGAATGACATCTAAAACCATCCATTCTGGGCGGTTTGAGGAAGTTTTGAATGCTTCAAGAACTTCCAATCTCTTAGTGATCTTTTGACGTTCACCAACACTACCCTTCTTGAGTTTAGCTTTAGCTTTTTCGATTTCTTCGTCTAAATCGATTTCTTGTAATAAACGTTTGATAGCGCTAGCACCTTCGCCGAATTCAGCTCCTGTGAACTTATTGACGAATTTAGCCAAGCTTTCAAAGTCAAAGACTGGGTTTGTTTCTAAGTTAGCGATAAGTTCATCTAATCTTAAAGATTCATCACTGTTAGGAATTAAGCCCCATTCTTCACCTTTTTCCTTAATTTCTTTTAAAACTGGGATAAAGGATTCCCTACCATTTCTTTCATTGAAGAATTGGCGGTATTTTAATTGAGTTGATTTACCTGGATTCAAACATAAGTGAGCAGCGTAATATGCAACTTCTTCAAGTTCCTTTGGAGAAACATCACCAAAGATAAGGTGGATTCTAGAAGGAATACCTTTTAAATACCAAATGTGAGTACATGGAGAAGCGAGTTCAATATGACCCATTCTTTCTCTACGGACTTCTTTAGAAGTAACTTCGACACCACACTTTTCACAGACGACACCTGCGTAACGAATCTTTTTATAACGTCCACAATGACATTCATAGTCTTTGCTAGGACCAAAGATTTTTTCACAGTATAAGCCTTCCATTTCTGGTTTTTGGCTACGATAGTTAATTGTTTCTGGTTTTGTGACTTCACCGTGTGACCAACTACGAATGGCCTCTGGGGAGGCTAAACCAACTTTAATTGCTGCAAGTCTTTTTACATCAAACATAATTCGTTTCCCTCCTTATTAGTCATCAAATTTTTCATCAGCAAGGTGTGTTCCCATACCAATTGCTTCTTGATCAACGACAGATTCCACTGCTCCTTCACCGACAAGGTTACGGATAGATGAGTTAATCTTACGTTCTTCTTTTTCAGCTTCTTTTGCAAGAGCGTCCATATCAATCTTATTGCCATCTTTATCTAATAAAGAGACATCCATTGATAATGCTTGTAATTCTTTAACAAGAACTTTGAAGGCTTCAGGAATACCTGGTTTTGGTAATTCTTGGCCTTTGATGATTGCTTCATAAGTCTTTCTTCTACCAACACGATCATCAGATTTGATTGTGATGATTTCTTGAAGGACGTGAGCAGCACCATAAGCTTCAAGTGCCCAGACTTCCATTTCACCAAATCTTTGACCACCGTTTTGTGCTTTACCACCCAAAGGTTGTTGTGTGACTAAGCTATATGGACCTGTTGCACGAGCGTGCAACTTATCATCGACCATGTGGACAAGTTTAATCATGTACATACAGCCGACTGTAATTCTTTCGTCAAATCTTTCACCAGTAGTTCCATCATATAAGACAGTTTTACCATCTGGATCCATTTGAGCCTTTTTCATCATGTCTAAGATTTCTTCGTTTGTAATACCATCAAAGACAGGGGTTGCAATCTTGTAGCCTAATTTCTTAAGAGCGTAGCCTAAGTGGACTTCAAGAATTTGACCGATGTTCATACGAGATGGAACGCCTAATGGGTTTAACATGATGTCAACTGGTGTTCCGTCAGGTAAGAATGGCATATCGCATTCTGGGAGAATACGAGAGATAACACCTTTGTTACCGTGACGACCAGACATCTTGTCACCTTCAGAGATCTTTCTCTTTTGAACAATGTAGACTCTGACAACTTCGTTGACTCCTGGTGGGAGTTCAACATCTTTGTTTTTACCTTCACGTTTGAAAATCTTAACATCGAGGACAATACCTGCACCACCATGAGGAACACGGAGAGATGCATCTTTACCTTCGTTAGATTTTTCACCGAAGATAGCCATTAATAATTTTTCTTCAGGAGATGGTTCGCTTAAACCCTTAGGAGTGACTTTACCAACGAGGATATCGCCTTCTTTAACTTCACTACCAGGGATAATGATACCTCTATCGTCTAAGAATGCTTTTGCGCTTTCTGCAACGTTAGGAATATCTCTTGTGATTTCTTCATCGCCTAATTTTGGAATGCTTCTACATTCAAGTTCATATTTTTCAATATGGATTGATGTATAAACATCATCTTTAACTAATCTTTCAGACATGATAACAGCGTCTTCGTAGTTATAACCATTCCATGTCATGAATGCGATTGTAACGTTTTGACCAAGTGCAAGGTCACCATGTTGCATAGCAGGACCATCTGCGATGATTTGACCTTTCTTAATCTTGTCTCCAACTTTAACGATGGAAACTTGGTTAATACATGTACCTTGGTTACTTCTTTCAAATTTTTGAAGTTGGTACACTCTTGGTTCTTGTTGACCTTTTTCAAGAATTTCAATGTTTCTTGAATCAGTATATGTAACAACACCATCTTCTGCTGCGACAACTGCTAAACCAGAGTCACGAGCGATTTGGTGTTCAAGACCTGTTCCAACAAATGGAGCGTGTGGTCTTAAAAGTGGTAAAGCTTGACGTTGCATGTTAGAACCCATCAAAGCACGCATTGTATCGTCGTTTTCGAGGAATGGAATACATCCAGCAGCGATACTAACGATTTGTTTAGGGCTAACGTCGACATAGTCGACTTCGTTACGATCAGCCATAATGTTTTCGCCTTTATATCTAGCGACAACTTGTTCATCTAAGATTTCACCATCTGGAGAAAGGTTAATGTTTGCTTCAGCAATGACATAATCCCATTCTTCATCAGCAGAAAGATAAACAGAATCTTCAGCTTTATTTAAGACGCGGCATGTTGCTTTATCGACTTTACGGTATGGAGTTTCTATAAATCCATATTTATTAATTTTCGCGTATGAAGCGAGGTTGTTAATCAAACCAATGTTTTGACCTTCAGGTGTTTCAATAGGACAGATTCTGCCATAGTGAGAAACGTGAACGTCACGAACTTCTGTAGATGCTCTATCACGAGTTAAACCACCAGGACCTAAAGCAGATAATCTACGTTTATTAGTTAATTCTGCTAATGGGTTAGTTTGATCCATGAATTGAGAAAGTTGAGAACTTGCAAAGAATTCACGAATGCTTGCGGAAAGTGGTCTTGGGTTAATTAAAGCCTTTGGCTTAACATTTCCTAAATCGGAAATAGACATCTTTTGTTGAACTGTTTTGACCATTTTTGCTAAACCAACACGGAATTGGTTTTGAATGAGTTCACCGACACAACGGATTCTTCTGTTACCTAAGTGGTCAATATCATCAGTTCCACCGAAACCATCCATAACATTTAAGAAATAGGAGAAGCAAGCAAAGATATCGGAAATAGTGACATGTTGACATGTGCTATTTAAGTTTGTACCGATAACATAGCAAACTTTCTTTTCTCTATCGTTGTTATAGACTTTAACTCTGTTTACGACACCATCAGTATCAAGTTTTTCGTTAACATTAATCTTTAACATATGGGCGCCGTTTTCAAAGAAGTTTTCATCGCGTAATGCATCAACATCTTCCGCTGTTAATGTATAGCCTTTCTTGAAACGGAGTTCACCATCAACAGAAGTTAAGTTTTCTGCAAGAGTTTGTCCAATTAAACGGTTGTAGATACCTAATTTCTTGATGTATTTGAATCTACCAGCACGGCCGAGGTCATAACGGTGTTCATCAAAGAATTTTTGGAACAAGAAGTTATTTAAACCTTCAGTTGTGATAGGTTCACCTGGTTTCATCTTCTTGAAGATTTCAAGTAATGCATTATATGTGCTTGTAATTTTGCTATCTTCATCTTTAGCAATTGTGTTTTCTAAAGCTTCAGATTTGCCAAACAAGTCAGTAATGTCAGAAGAGTTTTCTAAACCTAACGCTCTTAAAAGGATTGTAGCGTTAAGTTTTCTTTGACGGTCAATACGGACACTTAAAATGTCTTTTGCACCACTTTCAAATTGTAACCAAGCACCACGGCCAGGCATTAAGTCTGCACCATAAGTGACCTTGCCACTCTTTGGATCAGTGAATGCTGACATGTAAGCTCCTGGGGAACGAACAAGTTGAGAAACGATAACTCTTTCAGCACCATTGACAATGAATGTGCCAGATTTTGTCATAAGTGGGAATTCACCCATGTAAACTTCAGACTCTTGAATTTCACCAGTCTCCTTGTGATTGAGTCTTAACATGATATAAATTGGCACGCTATAAGTAAGATCTTGGGCTTTGCAATCTAAGAAACTATGTTTAGGTTCACCAAAACGAACACTAACGTAGTCAATTGATAAAGTTCCAGTATAGTTAACGATTGGGAAACTTTCTCTGAAAACTTCATCTAAACCCTTATCTTTGAATTCTTGGTAAGATTTAGTTTGGATTTCAACAAGATTTGGCAAAGGAAGTTCACCAGAAATTTTGCTGTAATCATAACGATCGTTATTTAACTTTTTGAGTTTAGTAATATCTCTTATCATTTGAATGGCTCCTTATTCTATTTTTGTTTTGCTCTTGTAGCCTTATACACGTAATAACCTTTATCTTTTTTAAGTAGTTCGACATTGCCAAACAAACTCTCAATATATTTGCTAGCACTAGGTCCACCTTGGTTCTTACGGATGACAACATACAATGAGCCGCCATCAATTAAGCGTTGTAAACTTCCTTCATACATAGCCCAGGTTACCTTTTTTCCTGCGCGAATTGGAGGATTCACAACAATTGAATCATATGGTCCTTCTATATTTTCGAAGATGTCACTTTGAAGGCAAGTGACTCTTTGGCTTAATCCAAGCGACTTGGCGTTCTCTTCGCATAATACGAGGGCGCGTCTATTTATATCCGCGAGGGTTACCCTCACGTCCTTATTAAACATGGCAATAGTTAAGCCGATAGTGCCATATCCACATCCTAAATCAAGGATTTTTCCGGTGAGATTGAGGGGTAGTAATACCTTTAAAAAGGCTAAACTACCCTCATCTACACGGCTTTTTGAAAATACTCCGTTATCAGTTTTTAGAGTGATTTTATGGTCATAAATTTCGAAGCTTATCTCTCTAATTTTTGACGCACTTTGAGGATCAGAATCGTAATAATGTGCCATATTACCCCCTAATAACAGAGTTTAAATTTGATATAAGTTAAACTATTTAACTTCGACTTCAGCGCCAGCAGCTTCAAGAGCTTTCTTGTGTTCTTCAGCTTCGACTTGTGAAATGTGTTCTTTAACAGCGACAGGAGCGCCATCGACTAATTTTTTAGCATCCATTAAGCCTAAACCTGTGATAGCTTGAACAGCTTTGATAACACCAACTTTGGATGCACCACAGCTCTTTAAGATTAAAGAAACTTCAACTGGACCAGCAGCGACTTCTTCTTCAGCTGGTGCTGCAGCAGCAGCGACAGGAGCAGCAGCAGTGACACCGAATTCAGCTTCGACTGCTTTTACTAAATCATTTAATTCCATTACTGTCATTTCTTTTAATGCAGCAATGATTTCTTCGTTTGTTAATTTTGCCATTTTAAATATCCTCCTAAATTGGCGTTATTTTGCGTCCGCAACAGCTTGAACTGCGCAAGCAAAGGAGCGGACTGGTGCTTGTAAGCACGATAAGAACATGGAAATAAGACCGTCTTTGCCTGGAAGTTTGGAAACTTCGACAACTTTAGCAGCGTCAACAGGTTTACCTTCGACGATACCGCCTTTGATGACTAAGACGTCTTTGAATCTTTTTGCATATTTTGCAACAACTTTAGCACCAGCACTAACATCTTCTGAGAAGATAATAGCGTTAGGACCAGTTAATTGATCTTTAACATCAGCTAAGCCTAATTCGTCCATAGCACGTTCGACAAGAGAATTCTTATAAACGCATAATTCAGAACCATCTTTAGCTAAAGCTCTACGGATTTCTTGTAATTGTGCAACAGTTAATCCACGGTATTCAGCGATAACCAATGTCTGGCTAGCTTTGTACTTTTCAACGATCTCTTTAACAACGTTTTGCTTTGCTTCTAAGACTTGTTGATTCATATTCTTGACCTCCTTTTTTCAAAATTGTTTTTGGAAGGCTCCAATATACAGTGGGTATATAATAATACGCCTCGGTAACATTATTAAGGCTACTTCGCCCGTTACTGTCTTTGGTATATTGTGTCTCGAATTAATTAACGACCATCAAATGTGAATGGAATTGCTGGACCCATGGTCGTATGGATGACAGCGTTTTTGACATAGACGCCTTTGACAGCAGCTGGTTTTGCTTTAACAATAGCAGCTGTTAATGCTTTTAAGTTTTCAGCGATCTTGTCTGCATCGAAACTTACCTTAGCGACAGAAACATGCATGTTTGCTTCTTTATCGACACGGTATTCGACTTTACCTGCTTTGATTTCCTTAATTGCTTTAGCAATATCAGGATTGACTGTACCTGTTTTTGGGTTTGGCATTAATCCTTTTGGA
>Ga0247611_10009477_pt1 | contig 11695 bp, 11 predicted proteins | sample 177DNAGHGhighgp2_FD_192422 | JGI IMG/M metagenome (GOLD analysis project Ga0247611, IMG submission 192422) | Sheep rumen microbial communities from Palmerston North, Manawatu-Wanganui, New Zealand - 1770 DNA GHGhigh gp2 | ecosystem: Host-associated > Mammals > Digestive system > Stomach > Rumen... | reverse complement strand
CTTCATTTTCACCTAATTTAATATCTTCTAATGTTAAATTTAAGTTACAGATATTATTAATCAACAATAATAAATAATCTGGTCTCCGTTTAATTAACTCCTTAAAATAATAATCAGTTAATCCAATTTCTCTTAATTTCATTTTTTTCCTCTTTCTAGCACAAAAAAACTAAGCTATTAAGCTTAGTCATTTTTGTATCTACTATAATAATAGTCAAGTTATTCAGAAATTTTGGAAAAAATTTTTAAAAAAATATAAAAAAAGTGCATAAAGCACTTTATTTTATATGAATATTTATTCAAGTTGTGATGAATCTCTATTAGATGCAATAATTGCTAGAATTCCACCAATTGCATTTACAACACAAGTTGAAGCAAAACCAAATACGATATTTAAAATAAATAAAACTTTAGTTTCTTTCTTTCTAGCTGTGAATGCAACAATAATGTTAATAATTGATAATACCATTAAAACGATGAATATAACACCAATTACAACTAAAGCAGCTTGAGCAGCTTCTACAGCTTGTGTAGGAGTTACACCATTTCCAAAATCTCTAACAACATCTGCTGTTGTATAGTTCTTAAGCATTTCATTCTTAACATCTTCACTTGTACCTGTAAATATGTAAAAAATACCTACAATTAAGTATATCAAAGTAGTTACACATGATACAATTCCACCAACTAAAAATAAAATTTTACTAGCATTTTTCATAAAAAACCCTCCTTTGTAATCATTATAAAACATTTTTATTATTTTTAGAATATTAAATATAAATTTTTATATAAAAATATGGTGGCCTCAGAATAGAGGCCACACTATTTAATCATTATACTCTGTATAATTTAATATTATAACTCTTGTGCTTCTTGTACTTAATTTATTTGAATTAATATACATTACACCATATCCATAATTATAAATATTATCATATGTTTCATAATCTACCGTAGTAGTTGATACATTAGTATTTGCATTGTGATATTAAAACCTTTCTTAATACACAATTTAGATTTGTTGATTCAGCATTACAAATATAAATTGATCTTTCAAGGTAATAATATGAACCAACAGATGAAACATCAACGAAATTATATAATCCATCAGTCGTAAAGGCTCTACCATTTTCATTTACGTCATTTGTATAATAAAATGTTTGACCATTTGGAGAAGACGATGGTAATAATAATTTATTTCCATTTGAAATCGTTGCTGAAGTATTCCAATATGCTTCATCTAAATTTGTAAAATTTGATTGATAATTATTTCCTTCTATTGCTTGATATGTATTATAGTTTTCGCTATATGTTGTAGAAACATATAATTTATTGCTTCCAGTTGACGCTGTTATACCAGAAGCTCTTACCTCCTTATTTGATACATACCAAGAAAACATTATAAGGACTAATAAGAAAAGAGTCACTGATAAAGATATCATAGATGTAATCATATTAAATTTACTTTTCATCTTTACCACTCCTCCCTACACAAAAAAACCAGTTACACTACTAAATGCAACTGGCTATCCCATTAGGACCCTATAGCTTTGCGTCACTAAATTACTTTAGTTTTGCCAAATAATAATATACATATTATTCTTCAACCCGATTTTAACATACTTGTATTTAAAAAATAATATTTGAATAAAAACGTTTTCTGTGCAAAATTATGCTTTTTTACACTATAAAACTATTTTTTAAAAAGGTTGCATAACTTTTCTTAGAATTTTCGACAAAAACCGTATATATGTATATACATATTATATTTTAAAATAGCAACCTAAATTTTACCTTAATAAATAAAAAAAACTAAAGCCGATTTGACTTTAGTTAAATGTTTCAATTATTTTATTCTTATATTTATTATCTAAAATATCTTTTCTAAAAGCTAAAAATACTAATCTTGTTACTTCTGAATCACTTAGTGCATCATGTATTTGAATTTCTGAATTATCATAATATACACCAAATAATTTAAATAAGCCTGGATCATTTTTTAATTCATAATAATTTTTTATTAATTGACATAAATTAATATATCTAGTCTTATTAACCAATGATGGTAAATTATTTATATCATATGATTCATTTAATACTAATTGATCATTTTTACCAAAAACTACTATTGCAGGGTCATATTTATAAATCATTTCGTTGAATGAATTATAAAATGATTCATATTCAATAGCCCTATCATAAAAATCAGTACTTGATATACCCAAGAAATCTTCTGCTCTTTTAGATAATTGCTTATTTATTTTTGGTTTAATATAATTTGAATATTTATAAATTATATTTAAATCATTATCACAAATTTCAATTCCTGCTTGAATAACCTCAGTTATAAAGCCTTTACCTTTAAATGTATAGGAAGGCATTGTCATTTCTAAATCAAGAAACATTGTATTACCTAAATTTGATAAAAACTTATGTAATGAATTATTCAATATATTTTTATCATAATATGTAATATGGTCATATTTACCAATTGCTTCTAGCTTATAAACATAAGATACTCTATATGCTAGATATTGTCCTTTTCTTGATAAATAATTTTCATCATATTCAAGTTCAATCCAATTATCCTGATATAAATATCTTTTGAAGGTGTTCATTTGCCTATTTTGAAAATAGAAAAATCTAATTAATTTATATGATTTTATACCAATTACATTATGATCTAATTCAATCATATGAATTAATCCTCTAATTTTCATAATAAAGCTCCTTCCTTATTTTTTTACAGAAATAGACATTCCATCTCCAATGTCGTATATTGCAGTATCAAAATCATTATTATTCAATAATGATTCATGAAATTCATTTAATTTTCTTATTAATCCTCTAACGCTTCTTGAATAATTTTCCATATTATCCTTATCCTCTACTAAGCCATGAAATAGCATGTTATCACATACTACTATTCCATGTTCGTTTAATAAAGGAGTATATAAATCAAAAAATTTATGATATTGAGCTTTTGCAGCATCGATAAATATTAAGTCAAATTTTATATTTTTAATATCATCAAATGCTTCTAATGCATCCTTAAAAATAATATGAATTTTTTCATTTAGGCCTGCCTTATTAATATTTTCTGTAGCTTTTTCAAACATCTTTGGGTCACGTTCAATTGTATATACATCTGAATTACAGGCCTTAGACATTCTGATAGCTGAATAGCCTATTGCAGTACCTATTTCAAGAATATTTTGAGGTCTTTTTGTTCGAATAACTGCCTCAAGAAAAGATAGTCCATCATCAAAGATGATAGGGACTTTATTTTCTTTTGCATATTCTTTTAATTCAAGCTCAAGTGGGCTGAAGTGTAAATTAGTTTTCGCTGTCGTCATATTCTTCACAGCTATTACAGCTTGCTGCATGAGCACAGCCTTGACATGCGCCACCGCAGACTTCATTTTCTTCATTTTGGTTAGCGTAATCATTTAATAATTCTTCTAATAGATTCCATTCTTCTTCAGTTTCTATTTTATCTAAAGAACCATTTTTTCCATCTACTTCAGTATAAGAAGCTGCTGAAATATCTCCAGATGTTCTTACTTGAAATACAACATAATCCTTACCAAAATCATCTGAATGATATGTAAATAGTATATCAGCAGTTATTTCTTTACCGTCATCTTGAACTAAAGTTATAGTACGATCCATATTTATTTATCTCCTTTAAAAGCTTATTTTATCTAAATAATTTTGTAATATTACGACTGCAGCCATTTCATCTTTCTTTTTATGTCTATCTTTTCTTTTAACATTTCCAGAAATCATAGCTCTATCTACTATTACAGTAGTTAATCTTTCATCTTCTAATATTACTTTTATATCAGATTTTGCTTCAATTTTATTTTTGAAATCAACAGATATTTCAGCTCTAATTCCAGCATCACCATTCATATGCTTTGGTAGACCTAAAACAACTGTTTTAACATTTTCCTTATTACAAATTTCAATTGTTTTTTCTATTGCAAAATCATAATCATCGTCCCTAAATCTTAGTGTATCATAGCTTCTAGCTAATATACCTAATTCATCTGATATTGCAATACCTAATGTTCTTGAGCCTAAATCAAGTCCAATGTATTTCATTAAAATGCTTCTCCTACATGCTTTAAAGCTTCATCTAGCTTAGAAGGATCCTTACCACCAGCTTGTGCAAGATCTGGCTTTCCTCCTCCGCCTCCACCACAAACCTTTGTAGCTTCCTTAACAACCATTCTAGCATCATATTTATTGCTTGTAGCTGCAACAAATGTAACCTTAGTGTTATCAGTTGCACCAATTAATACTAAATCTAATGCTTTATTATTCTTTAATGCAGATGCCATATCCTTTAATAGATTTGAATCCATTGTTTCAGCTTTAATAATAAGCTTACCATCTTTAATTAAAGAATTATATTTGTCTAAATCCTTTAATGCATTTTGGCTCTTTTTAGCATTATATGATTTTTCTAATTCCTTAACTTCACTTTGAACTAATTCTAATTCCTTTCTTAAAGCTAAGATATATCTGTAGCCAAATTCATTTAATGCTGATTTTTTATAATTGAATGCCAAATCAATTCCTTCTTTTTTAGCTTTAGCAACTAAATCATTAGCCTTAGCGATTACTGTATCTATAGTATTTAATACATTAATTTGGCTTTCCTTAACGAATTCCATTGCGTTATCATTAGTTGCTGCAGTAGCTCTAAATGTACCTGAACCGATTGATTCAACTGAATATAATGCAAATTTCTTAATTTCGCTTGTATTAGATACGTGTGTACCAGCACAGAATTCCTTTGATACTTCCATATCAACAACTCTAACTGTCTTACCATATTTTTCACCGAATAATGCCATTGCACCAAGCTTCTTAGCTTCTTCGATTGGTAGAACTAATGTATTAACATCATAAGCTTTATTAATATATTCATTAACTAAATCCTCAACTGCAAGTATTTGCTCATCAGTTAATGCTTGATAATTATTGAAATCAAAACGACAATAATCAGCACAAACTTGTGAACCTTGTTGATGTACATGATTACCTAATACCTCTTGTAATGCCTTTTGTAATAGATGGGCACTACTATGATTCTTTCTAGTTAATGCTCTATTATTCAAATCAATTTTAGCAATTACCTTATCATTTACCTTTAATGTATTATTTTCTAATACATGTAAATGCTGTCCATTAGGCATCTTTATTACATCAATAACCTTGATACCATTAATTGTACCCTTATCGCATAATTGACCACCTGAGAAAGCATAGAAAGGAGTCTTATCTAGTACTACTGCATTACCAAATACAGCAATTACCTTAGATTCTGATTCATTAGATTCATAGCCGATGAATTCAGATTCATCCTTAAATTTTAAGAATTCTTCATTTTGTCCACCCATTGAATTTTCATCCTTACGGGCATTTCTAGCTCTTTCCTTTTGCTCTAATAAATATTTTTTAAATTCTTCAGTATCAACCTTTAATCCCTTTTCTTCAGCATATTCAATTGTAAGCTCAATAGGGAATCCATAAGTATCATATAATGTGAATGCATCCTCACCCTTAATTACATCCTTTGTATCTTGAGCGATTTGCATAAATTTCTTTTCACCAGCTGCAAGTGTTTGTAAGAATTTTTCTTCTTCAGCTGTAATAATTTGCTTTACGATATCCTTCTTTTCATGTAAATATGGATAGAATGGATCCATTATCTTAATTACAACATCAACTAAATTAGACATAAATGGCTTATTAATACCTAATGTCTTAGCATATTTTGAAGCCCTTCTTAATACTCTTCTTAAAACATAGCCTCTACCTTCATTTGATAGAGTTGCACCATCAGCTACTGCGAATGTAACAGTTCTTACATGGTCTGCAATAACCTTAAATGCCATTTGACCAGTATATTTAACTCCAGATATTTCTTCTGTCTTCTTTATGATAGGCATAAATAAATCAGTATCATAATTTGTATCTACCTGTTGCATAACACAGCATAATCTTTCAAGACCACAGCCTGTATCAATGTTTTTAGATGGTAATTCCTTATAATTTTCTCTAGCTACACCCTCTTTTGAATTGAATTGAGAGAATACGATATTCCAGATTTCAATGAATCTATCATTTTCAATATCATCTCTAATTAATTCAGGGCCTCTCTTATCATATTTTTCACCACGATCATAAAACATTTCTGTATCAGGTCCACAAGGTCCTTCTCCAATTTCCCAGAAATTGCCATCTAATGGTATTAAATGAGATTCTTCAATACCATTTTCCATCCAATATTTTTTAGCATCTAAATCATGAGTGTAATATGTAATATATAATTTATTTTTATCAAATCCAAACCACTTTTCATCAAATAATAATTCAACAGCGAATTTAATTGCCTCTGGCTTAAAATAATCACCGATTGAGAAATTACCAAGCATTTCAAAGAATGTGTGATGTCTTGCAGTCTTACCTACATTTTCGATATCATTTGTTCTAATACATTTTTGAGCATTAGTAATTCTTGGACATTCAGGAACCATTGTACCATCAAAATATTTCTTTAATGGTGTAACACCTGCATTAGTCCATAATAATGTTGGATCATTAACTGGTACTAATGAAGCGGATGGCTCAACTAAGTGACCCTTTGATTTGAAAAAATCTAACCACATTTGTCTTATTTCACTTGAAGTCATGTATTTCATAAACTTACCTCCGTATGTGTATAACACATAAATAACATTTTTAATTATATCAAACTTGAATGTCAATATCAATTATTTTATAATTTTAGGTGAAAAAGATTAAATATATATTTAATATTATTATTTTTTGCTATAATAATATCGTGTAAGGAACGTGATAAAATGATTATTCATCATTATAAATATTTTAATAAAAATAAGACTTCTTGAAAAAAGGGAAGTCTTATTTTTTTGATAAAAAAAGCATAAATATTTATCAATAATTTATAAATATTTTATGAAATTTTTAAAAGGAAAGTGATTTTATGACATATAAAGAATTTGCAGAATATTTTAAAACATTAAGAATATTAAAGGGATATAATCAAAAAGATTTTGCTAATATTTTAGGCCTTAATAAAACAACGTATTGTAGAATAGAAAATGGCTTAATAGAGCCAAATTTTAAGATTTTACAGCTAATATGTAGACACCTTGAAATTGATTTAACTAAGGTATTAGAATTAAAAAAGCCAATCACAAAGCATAATATGTTTTATGATTAGCTCTTATCCATAAATGTATATGGAGTTATACCTTCCATATCATATTCTCCAAAAACATCAAATGGTATTTCAGGATCAAATATTTTATTTTCTTGTAAAATTGGTTTATTTTCAAGTCTTTCATATAATGAGGTTTGTCTTATAGCTAAAGCTTGATGTAAGCTTCTTTCTATACTTTCAATTTTACCTATTATTATTAATTTTTTCCTAGCTCTTGTTATAGCTGTATATATTAATTTTTTTCTTAGCATTATTTGATAGCTTGGTAAAATTGGAAGTATTACATTATCAAATTCACTACCCTGTGCTTTATGAACTGATATAGCATAAGCTAGTGTTAAATTATCTAAATCAGATGCATAATATGTTATTACTCTTCCATCAAAATCTATTAATAATGCATCCTTATCATCTACTTTTATTATATCTAAAATCTTACCAATATCGCCATTCATTATATCTAATACTGAATCATTTTTTAATTGTAAAACCTTATCATTTTTCTTAAAAACTTTATTATCTCTTACAATCATTTTTTCTTCAGTATTATATTTATTTTGAATTGCTTGATTTATTGCATCTATTCCGGCAACACCTGCATACATAGGAGCTAATATTTGAATACCTTCATATATATCTCCACCTTTAGATATGAAATTATCTAAGATTTTATATATACATTCGATTGTATTATTAGCTTCTCTATCATAAAAAAATATTTCCTTTTTCTTTGAAAAGATTGAATAATTGATTCTTTCTTGTAAGACCATATTAGATAAAGAAATAATATCTGAATCAGCTGCCTGTCTCATAATTTGAGTAAGCATTGTAGTTTTAAATATAGATGTATTTAATAAATCAGCTAAAACATTACCAGGTCCTACTGAAGGTAGCTGATTAGAATCACCTATTAATATTACCTGGCATCTATTTGGTAAAGCTCTAAATAATGAATAAGCTAAGCTTATATCAAGCATAGATGTCTCATCTACGATTAAAAGAGATGCCGATAAAGGATTATTTTCATCCTTTGAAAATGAATCAGTATAATTATATCCTAATGCCTTATGAATTGTTGTTGCCTTATGGTTTGTAGCCTCAGACATTCTTTTAGCTGCCCTACCTGTTGGTGCTACCATACAGACCTTATATGAAAATTCATCATCCGTAGGAGATATATTTAACAATTTAGCATAGCATAATAAAATGCCCTTTAATATTGTAGATTTACCTGTACCAGGTCCACCTGTAATTATAGATAATTTATTAGATAAAGAATTAATAATTGCTTCCTCTTGTAGTGGAGTATAATCAATTTCTATTAATTCCTTTATATATTTAATAGCATCTTTTACTTCATCTCTTGAAAATTTAGATTTAGTTTCATTTAATTTTAAAATCTTATCCTTAAATTTAACTTCAGCATTATATAAAACATAATCAAAGATTCTTTCATCCTCTTCAATTATTTTTTTCTCCATTACTAAATCATTTATTGCATCAATAAAATCACTATCTGGTAAATCTATATCAACCAATAATGATTTAGCTGAATTTATTAATTGTTCCTTAGTTAAATATGTATATCCATTTTTATAACAAACATAATTTAGTGTATAGACTAAAGATGCTTTAATACGTCTCATATCCTTTTTATCTATACCTAAATTTAATGCTAGATTATCGCTTTTTTTAAATCCAAAGCCATCTACTTCAACTATTAGCCTATATGGGTCTTCTAATACCTTATTTGCTGCAGAATTACCATATTTATCATATAGCTTTGATACCATTTTTGATGTTAAGCCAAAGCCATATAAAGCTATAAAGCATTGTTCTTCTGCATAATTATCCTTTAATGTTTGATATAATATTTCCGCCTTAGGCTTAGTTAAACCAGAAATTCCATCTAATGATTTTTTATCATCTAATATTTTTTTAATACAATCTAAGCCTAATTTTTCGATTATATTTTCAGCTATTTTAGGTCCAATACCATAAAATTTACCACTAGATAAATAATTTAATAAGCCACTTTTTGTAAATGAATCACTTTTAGCATATGATTCAACAAAAAATTGTTTACCATATTTTGGATGCTCCTTGTAATAGCCACAAAATTCATAATTTAAGCCTTCAGAAAGGCGTGGAAAAGAACCGACAATAATTACTTCATTATCATTGTCATCAATAAGCTCACAAACCTTATATAAAGATTCTGCTGATTCATATATATAATTGTTAATGGTACCTGTGATTATTGTCTTTTCTTCCATTAATATTTTCTTCTTTCGTCCTTATAATAAACAGTATCAATAATTGCTCCACCCATACAAATTTCACCATCATAAATTACAACAGCTTGACCTGGGGTTACAGCTCTTACACCTTGTGGATAAAATACTTGGATATGATCATCATCAATGTATTTTAATGTTACATCATTATCCTGCTGACGATATCTAAATTTAGCTGTATAAGCTTTACCTTCAATTGGTTTATCACAAATCCAATTGACGCTTGATGCGAAGCAATTATCTGATATTAAATAGATAGAATCATGGCCTTGTCCTACGATTAATTCATTTTTTTCTAAATCCTTACCACAAACAAACCATGCAGCACTTTCAAATTCGTTTGAGCCTCCAATACCAAGGCCCTTACGTTGACCGATTGTATAATACATTAATCCATCATGCTTACCAACTATTTTACCATCTACTGTTACCATATTACCTGGCTTAGATGGTAAATAATTTTTTAAGAATTGATGGAAATTTCTTTCGCCAATAAAGCATATGCCAGTTGAATCCTTTTTTTCTGCAGTCCAAAGATTTGCATCCTTAGCTATTTTTCTTACCTCTGGTTTAGTTAAATGTCCAACTGGAAATAATGAATGTCTTAATTGTTCTTGACTAATTTGACATAAAAAATAAGTTTGATCCTTATTTGAATCAACACCTCTTAAAAGATAGCTTTTATCCTTTTCATGTCTTACTCTTGCATAATGGCCCATTGCGATATAATCGGCACCAAGCCTTGATGCATGTTTTAAGAAAGCATTAAATTTTATATATTTATTACACATAATATCAGGGTTTGGAGTTCTTCCGCTCTTATATTCATTTAAAAAATAAGTAAAGACAGTGTTCCAATATTCTTCAATGAAATCTATACGTAATAGCTCTACTCCAAGCTCGTCACAAACCTTTTTTGCGTCCTGATAATCCTTTTCCTGTGGACAAACATCATCATCTATATCTGGGTTTCCTAATATATCATTATTAGTAGCTGAATCCCAGTTACGCATAAACATGGCTTTAACGTCATAACCTTCATCTTTTAATAATTTTAAGGCAACACTTGAGTCTACTCCGCCTGATAATCCTAAAATAACTTTCATCTTAAACACCTTCTAAATAATTGTATCATAATTGCTTATTGAATTAAATAATAAAAATAGTTATAATTATCATAGATTTTTAATGAAAGAAGATTTATTATGGAAGATAAAAAACCAGAAACAATAAATGAAAATGAGCATACCTATGATAATGGTTTTCATCCAAAAGAGGTTCATCTAAAGGATAATTATAATCTATATAGAACTAGTATTGGTTATAAAATATGGAATAAAATAAATATCTTTGCATTTAAATTCTTTATGTTCATACCAAAATTTGTATTTTGGGGTGTAAGAATAAAAGGCAAAAAGAATAAAAAGCATATTAAAAATTCATTAATTATTTCAAATCATGTTTTTCCTTTTGATGTATTTATAATATTGACATCATTATCATTAAAAAGAATATATGTTACTACTCTTGAATCTAATTTAGGATTCGGTATAGTATCAAGATTATTTAGAGATGGTGGTGCTGTACCTATTCCTACTGAGGTTTCATTACTTAGAAGATTTAATAAGGAGACGCCTGAAATGATTAAAAAAGGATATAATGTTCTTTTTTATGCTGAGGCTGCATTAATTCCTTATTGCGATCACATAAGAAATTTAATGCCTGGTGTATTCCATTATGCATATAATTCTTCTAAAAAAATTATTCCAACAGTAATAACATTCCATAAGCCAAAGGGCTTATATAAATTATTTAGAAGAAATAAGCCATGTATCCATTATAATATATTAGAGCCATATTATATGGAGGATTTAGGAAATAAAAGATTATCTATAGATAAGGCTAAAAATGATATTGAAAAAATAATGACAGATTATTTTATTAATAATAGTGATTATTATTATGAAAATGGTGTTAGAAATTCAAATCCAATTCCATCTAAGAAAAAGAAAAAATAGCAAGGCGACTTGAGACTGCTGAAAAAGTCTCTGTGAATTAGAGGTATGGAAACATATCTCTTTTTCTTTAATTTTATTAGTTTTTAATTACTAGATTTCGTAGTATTTTATACTAAATT
>Ga0247611_10009476_pt1 | contig 11696 bp, 5 predicted proteins | sample 177DNAGHGhighgp2_FD_192422 | JGI IMG/M metagenome (GOLD analysis project Ga0247611, IMG submission 192422) | Sheep rumen microbial communities from Palmerston North, Manawatu-Wanganui, New Zealand - 1770 DNA GHGhigh gp2 | ecosystem: Host-associated > Mammals > Digestive system > Stomach > Rumen ... | reverse complement strand
GTTCCTGCGCGCCTGGTACTACCACATCCTGGTGATGCAGTTCGGCGACCTTCCCCTTGTCCTTGACGAAGTGAAGGAAGTCCAGACCACAGCCACCCGTGTGCCGGTCGCCCAGATCTACGAACAGATCATCAAGGACCTGCAGGATGCGGAGCGCCTGCTTCCCGATACTGCGACCCAGTGGGGCCGTCCTTCCAAGACCGCGGCCCAGGCCCTTCTGGCCCGCGTGTATCTCCACAACGGACAGTGGGGCAATGCCGCCGACTACGCCAAGAAGGTCATCGCTTCCGGCGTCTATGAGCTGGAAGATGACTTCGCACAGCTTTGGAATCCGGACAACCAGAAGAGCAAGGAGTTCATCTGGTCCATCCAGGGTTCTGCGAACGACGCTTTCGATACCGAACGCAGCTGGGCCTCTTCCATCTTCACGGTGCGTTACGATGTCCACGCCTCCAGCTACGGAATGGTCCGTGACATCGCCAACGGCCGCCCGTACCGTTACTTTATGCCGACCCGCCATTTCTATACGATGCTGGTGGACAATATGGACTGGGACAGCCGTTTCGAGAAGAGTTTCAAGTGGACCTGGTATGTCAATGATGAATCCAAGTGCAAGGAGAATCCCGGCGCCGCCGTCGGCGATACCGCAATCTACACGCCGCCGTTCCCGGTCTCCGCTGCCCAGCGCGAGCGTGCGAAGGGCCGTTACCGCATCGAGGACATCAACGACTACTTCAACCCTGACTCACCGGACGGCGAGGAGACCAGCGGCCCGCGTGAAATGTTCGCACAGCTCGCAAAATGGCTGGATCCGACCCGCGTCGGAGTCGGCCTGATGTCCTCGCTGGATATCGAGTCGATCCGCCTGGGCGAGATGTATCTGATTGCTGCCGAGGCGCTGATGAACGACAACAAGGCCTCCGAAGGAGCGGAATACATCAATGCGCTGCACAAACGTGCCGCCAAGAGCGATGCGCTGTATGAGGCGCACAAGGTGGGCGCGGACGATATGAGCATCGATCTCATCCTGGACGAGCGCGCCTTCGAACTGGCGGGCGAATGCAACCGCTGGGTGGACCTCAAGCGTACGGGAAAACTCTTGGAACTGGTCCGCAAGTACAATGTGGATGCGCGCCCGAATATCAGTGAGAAACATCTTCTCCGTCCGATTCCGACCACGATGATGGACCGCGTGACGAACAAGGACGATTTCAAGCAGAATCCCGGATATTGATATAAGCATACGCTGGTTAAATGGTTAATGGTTGTTTTTTGCAGGTGGCGGCGACACGCCGCCACCTGTTTTGTCTTTTGATGGTGCTGCTGATCCCGTTTTTCGGGATGAACGCCCAGCCGGCCGGACCCCATCTTGAAACCCGGGACGGTGCCACGCGCCTGATCGTTTCCGGGGAACCCTATCTCTGCATTGCGGGAGAAACCGGGAATTCCGCTTCCGGCAGTGTCGCCTATATGGAAACCCTCTGGTCGGCGCTCCGGCAGATCAATCTGAACACCGTGCTGGTCCCGGTCAGTTGGGAGATGGTCGAGCCGCAGGAGGGAAAGTTCGATTTCTCCATTGTGGACGGCCTGATCGGCCAGGCGCGGCGTGAAGGGGTCAAACTCTCGCTGCTCTGGTTCGGCAGCTGGAAGAATATGGTTTCTTCCTATGCGCCTTCCTGGGTGAAAACCAATCGCAGCCGTTTCCCGCTCCTGCAGGACAAGAACGGCGGGCAGATCCAGATGCTGTCGGTGTTTTCGGATAACAACATCCAGGCGGATGCCCGGGCATTCGCGGCCCTGATGCGACACATCCGCGAAGTGGACGCTGCGGAGCAGACCGTCATTATGATGCAGGTCGAGAACGAGGTCGGTTACAGCTTCGGCGAGCGGGACTGGTCCGACCTGGCCCGCAAGGCCTGGCGGGCTTCCGTGCCGCGGGAGCTGACCGCGTACCTGGCAGCCCGGCGCGATTCCCTGATTCCGGAATTCCGGGCCTATTGGGAAAGCCTTGGCGCCCGGACTTCCGGCAGCTGGGCGGAACTGTTCGGCGATACGCCGGCCGGCAACGAAATCTTTATGTCGTACCATTATGCGAAGTACATCGGCGCCGTCGTGGCTGCCGGCAAGAAGGAATATGACATCCCGATGTTTGCGAACGCCTCGATCGGCCGTCAGGACCGCAAGATCGCGACCTATCCCTGCGGGGGGCCGATCCCGTTCGTGATGGATATCTGGCAATGCGCGGCGCCGCAGCTGGATGCCATCAGCCCGGACATCTATTACGGTGATTTCGAGGGACATTGCCGGGCTTATACCCAGAACGGCAACCCGCTCATCATCCCGGAAACCCGGGGGGATGACGTCGGCCTCGGACGTGCCCTGCTTGCGTATGCCGAGCACGGCGCCCTCTGCTTCTCGCCCTTCGGGATCGAAGGATATGCCGGACGCACGATCGGCTCGTTCTATGCGGATATGCAGCAGCTCGCCCCGCTGGTGCTCACCCGGGCCCCGGGCAAGACAATGCGGGCCGTGATGGTTGGTCCCGATACCACGGAACAGACCCTGGAGATCGGGAAATACCGGGTGCTCTGCGAGTACGGCCACCGGGGCAGCCAGCCGGCCGGAGAGACGGTGGGGTATGCCCTGATCCTGCAGGCGGAAGACGACTCCTTCTATGTCTATGGAAGGAATATCAGCCTGCAGTTCTCATTGGTCGACCGTGGCCGGAACAAGCTGGTCACCGGCATCCTGGACTGCGAGGAAGGAAGCTTCGAGGACGGGACCTGGAAGCCGACCCGCCGTCTGAACGGCGACCAGATTATGAACGACTACACGTTCGACAAGGCATATCTGGACGGACGGTCCGGCAACGGGCTCCGTTTCGGCCGTGCCGGCGTACAATACGTCAAACTGTATCAGTATTAAACTGTCGAAAAAATGAAATCATTACCGTTAGTATCCATTTTTGTCTCCTGCCTGTTGCTGCTGCCCGGAAGGACAAGCGGCCAGACGGCCTCCCTGCGGGGGACCTATATCAATCCCGCCGGCGCTGCCCGTGATGATGCGTTACAGCGAAGCGCTCCTGCCACCGACCTGTCTGTCGTGCGGAACCTGAAATCCCTGCGGACCGCCGGGGCGGCCGTGAAGCGGACGAAGGGCAGCCGCGAAGCGCTGGACCTGACGTTCGGGCCCGGTGCGGAATCCCGGGTCGATATCCCGTTCAAAGCGGACCTGAGGCTGGATGACTGGGTATCCGTTGCGCTGGATATCACGAACCTCGGGGCGGAGCGGATCTATATCGAGGGGCAATGCTACAGCGATACGGACCGCTCGCTCGTCCTGGAAAACGGAGCCTATTTCTATTGCCGTTCGATGCTGGTGCTGGAGCCGGGCGAGACGGATACGATGATCATCTTCCTGAGCCGGGAGATGGAGAGTATGCCCGCGTATATGTATGACCATTTCCAGGGGATGTTCGGGATTCCCGGCGGGTTCCTGCGCCGGAAAGTCAACGTCCCGCTCTCGCATTTTTCCCACCTGCGCCTTTTCAAGCAGTTCCCGGGAGCGGAATGGAAGGTCCGGGTGGACGGGATCCGGACGCTCGGACAGTACAGCCTGCCGTCACCCGGGAAACTGGAGTCGGATTTCTTCCCCTTCATCGACCGTTTCGGCCAGTACAAGTGGAGCGACTGGGACGGCAAGGTGAAGCGACCGGAGGACCTGTATGCCCAGCGGGAGGCGGAAGAGGCTGACCTGCAGGCGCATCCCGTTTCTCCGGAATGGGACAAATGGGGCGGCTGGGCGACGGGCCCGCAACTGCGCGCCACCGGCCATTTCCGTACGGAGAAGTATCAAGGGAAGTGGTGGCTGGTCGATCCTGACGGCCGCCTGTTCTTTTCGCAGGGCATCTGCGGGGTAGGCCTGACCCAGGTGACGCGGATCCAGGGGCGGGAGAAGTACTTTGAATACAAACCGTTGAACGGTGATTTCTATCTGTCGAACCTGATTACGAAATACCAGGGAGATCCGGATTTTGCCACACGGGTCGTGGACAACGCTTCCCGCCGCCTGAAAAGCTGGGGCATCAACACGATGGCCAGCTGGTCCCTGAACGACCAGTTCAGCGAGGAGCAGCGCCTGCCCTATACCATCACGCTTAGTTCCGGGATCCGGGGCCGCCTGCCCGATGATTTCGATGCGGCGGCATTCAAGGCCGCCTTCCGTGAATCCCTGCTGGCCGGTCGGTCCAATTTCCTGCAGGCTGCGCAGGATCCCTGGTGCATCGGTTTCTTCGTGGACAACGAGCGGGGCTGGCCGACGGTCAATCAGCGCGAGATCATCTTCGCCTATTTCAAGGCCGTCCGGGAGGTACTGGACGAACTCGCTCCCGACAAACTTTACCTGGGCTGCCGCAGCAACAGCGTCAATTTCAACCGGATTGCCTTCGAAGCCCAGGCGGAGTACTGCGACGTGATGAGCATCAACCACTACGACTACAACCTTTCCACCTTCAAGGAGACGGAAGGGCTGGACAAGCCGCTGATCGTGGGCGAATACCATTTCGGCGCCCTGGACCGCGGCCTCGCGCATACCGGACTCCGGACGGCGTCTTCGCAGATGCAGCGCGCCCGGATTTACAAACACTTCGTGGAAGAAGCGCTGGAAAGTGACTACATCGTGGGGACCCATTGGTTTCAGTATGTGGACCAGATTTTTACCGGCCGGAGCGACGGCGAGAACTACCAGATCGGTTTCGTGGACATCTGCGACCGCCCGCATCCCGAGATGATCGAAGCCTCCCGGGAGATCCGGGACGAAATGTATCATCTATGAGAAGCGTCCGGATTACAGCCGCCGCAGTTCTGCTGCTGGCAGCCCTTCCTGTCCTTGCACAAAAACGCAGCAGTGCTTTCGTGGACCGGAACGGCGTTCTGCGCTGGACTGCAGGGCGGCAGGAAATCGCGGAGTTCGGCGTGCATTATGCACTGCCGTTCTCAACGGCATACGCGAATTACCAGGATCTCGGGCTTGATTTCGAAGAAGGGATCCGGCAGGATGTCTATCATCTGACCCGCCTGGGGCTCAAGGCATACAGGGTGCATATGTGGGATGCCGAACTGACGGACACGCTGGGCAATCTGCGGCAGAACGAACACCTGCGTTTGCTGGACCTTACTGTCAAGGAGATGAAGGACCGGGGATTCAAGATGCTGCTGACCCCGCTGAACTATTATGGGACGCGGGAAAAACCGTACGGAATCGGTCAGAAGTGGGGGAAGTCAGGTTCCTATACACCGGAAGCGGTCGCGGCAACGAAAAACTATCTCCGGCAATTGATGAATCACGTCAATCCATATACGGGCAATGCGTATAAGGATGACGAAGATATCATCGGTTACGAGATCTACAACGAGCCGGAGCATCCGGGTTTTACGGAAGAAACTGTGGTGACCTACATCAACTCGCTCGTTGAGGCAATCCGTCAGGCGGGTTGCCGGAAACCGCTGTTCTGGTGTATGTCGATCGCGCCTCAACTGATCCGGGGATTTGTCAAGACGGATGTCCAAGGCGGATCCATGCAGTGGTATTCCGTGAGCCATAACGCCGGTTTCCCTTTCAAAGGAAACCTGCTGACCCACGTGGACCAGTGGCCGAAAGATACCTTGACGGATGTTGTGCGGGCTGCCCGGAAGGCGTTGGTATCTTATGAGTTGGATGCGGCGGACAATGCCTACTCCTATACCTATCCGATGATGGCCCGTTCGATGCGGGAAGCCGGATTCCAGTTCGCGGCGATGTTCTCCTATGATCCGATGGGGATTGCGGCTTATAATACGGAGTACCGGACTCATTATATGAATCTGGCATATGCGCCCAAAAAGGCGATGGGGCTCAAGATAGCTGGGGAGGTGTTCCGTGCCACGCCCCGGTTGAAGCAATTCGGCCGCTTCCCGCAGGATACGACCTTTGGCAGTTTCCACGTCAGTCACGATCCCGAACTTGCGGAGATGGTCTCGGAAGAGAAGTTCTTCTACAGCGGAGATACACGGAGTGTGCCCCCTGCCGTATCTTCCCTGAGAGAGATTGCCGGGATCGGGTCTTCTTGCCTGGTAAAATATGCCGGGAGGGGGATTTATTTCCTTGACAAAGTGGAAGATGGCGTGTGGCGTCTCGAGGTGATGCCGGATGCGACCTGGGTGGACAATCCTTTCGGCAGGCCGGAACTTGGCCGGGAGATGTCCGCCATTGTCTGGGAAACGTATCCGATGACAATCGATCTTCCTGACCTGGGTGAGGGGTATTCTTTGCGGGGCATCAATGACGGGAATGACCACCGCGCCGAGGCAGATGGACGGACCATAAGAATTTCCCCGGGGACCTACCTGCTGGAAGCGGCCGGGAAGCATTCCCGCCTGGGGCCGGAAGACAAGTGGAAAGACATAGTTCTGAAAGAGTTTGCGGCGCCGCGGCCGACGCAAGGATCCCATCTGGTATATACGCCGATGCGAGAGTTGAACCGGGCCGCGCAGCCGGATCTGTCCCTGGAAGTCGTTTCACAACGGGCGCCTGACGCTGTGCAGTTGGAAGCTTATTCCTTGTCTCCCTCCCGTTTCCCTGTGCTGGATTTCAAAAAGGACGGGCGTTATGGCTGGAGAGTTTCGCTCCCGGAGGAAATGCTTCGGGAAGACATTCTCGCTTACCGGATTGCCATTGTCCGGGACGGGAAAACCGTGTATTATCCGGAGGATGTTTCGGGTGGGCAGATGGATTACATCAACACGGAGATGTATCAACTCCGGATTGTAGATCCAGGGGCGCCCGTCGTGTTGCTCAATGTCGCGGAAGACTTGAGGGAACTGCGCCGGAACCATCGCCATTATCCGTATCACTTCCGTCCCTCCGCACTGCCTGGACTGGCGGGCGTGCGCGTGGCCTCGGACGGGATGGTTTATGCGAGCCATTACGTATTGGATTGCACCGCCGGACGCCGTTCCGATCTTGCGGATAAGCGTGTCCTTGCCGTGCGGGCGTATTCGGGAGAGGCGGCTTCTTCCCGGACCTGGATCGTGCTGCAGGGGACGGATGGACTGGAATATGGAACACAGATCCACATCGGGCCGGATGCCCGGGAATACCGGATCCCTTTATCCGATTTCAAGCGGGTCCGAGTCACGGGTCCGGGTGAAAAAGGATTCGTTTATATTGACCGGATTCCGGAAGAAAATGCTTATCTTGACCTTCGAAAAGTGGAGACCGTCAAGATGGCAGTCCTCCCGCAGGACAACCCGGAAGGCGCCAGTGTATATTTCGAATACATTACTTTGGAGTGAAATGGGAAGAAAGATATTCAGCCTGATGCTTTTCTGCCTGGCCGTTGCGTGCGGAGTGCGTGCCGCCGCTGCGACCGGGGAGCTGGTGTCCTATGTGGACACTTCCCTTGACGGCTCCCAGAAATACCGGCTGATCGTGGACGGGCGGCCGTATTATATGACCAATATCCAAATCCGGCTGGACAAACTCCGCTACAGCCTCGGCTGGGACGATGCGGGACTGGAAGCCATCGTCTCCCGGGCCGCGGCGGACGGGTTCAACACCGTCTCCATCCCGTTGATGTGGACGGAGGTGGAGCCGGAGAAGGACCGCTTCGACTGGAAAGTGCTTGACCAATACCTTGATATGGTGGTCCGCAACGGCCTGAAAATGGAGCTGTTGTGGTTCGGTCAGAACAGCGTCGGCGGGGTTGCGAAACTGAATATGCAGGACCGTTCCGGCGCTTCCCGCAACCGGGTGCCGGATTATGTGCTCGCCGTGGACGGGAGCAGTGAGTTTTCCGTCCGCAAGGATATTAACAACCGGACGATGGACCTCTCCGATCCCGCCTTGCGCGCCCGGGAGACCTTTGTTCTCGCGCAGGTGATGGCGCACATTGCCGAATGGGACCGTGCGCACGGCCGGAAGCATCCGGTCATCGGTGTCCAGATCGGCAACGAAGTGTTCGGCGCCGGAGCGTCTTTTCCCAATTCGCTGGTGGTCGATTATCTGAGCGACGTGGCGGCGGCCGTCAAGCAGTCGCCCTATGTGGTCTGGACGCGGATCAACTGTGTCTATTGGGAAGTGGACGGCCGGATCCCCGAGAATGAACACAAACGTCTCTCCCCGGCCGGGACCCACCTGGACTTCGCGGGCCTGGATACCTACAAGCACCATCCGCAGTTTCCGACTTTCGAGTCTTTCGTGGAGAGTATGCGCCGGGATATCCCATATTGCGGGCGCAACTTCCGGATGTTTATGGAGGTGGGGGCGGAGGTTTCCGATATCGCCCAGCTCTCCCTGGCCGCACTCTCCGGCAACTGTGCATTCGACTACTATGATATGTGCGGAATCGACGGCCACGGGCTTTATGATGCCGTCGGTCGGAATGGATTCCGCCCCCACGGGGCCTATATCGAAGATGTCCGGATGACGAACCGGATCCTCAACAGCGCGATGGCGGACCTTGCCTCGAATGCCAACGGCTACGGTCTTTTTGTCCATAATTGGAAAGGATACTCCGTGCTGGAAAGCGTCAGCAATGCCGGCGTGGCTTATACACCGGATGTGGCGACGTCGCAGGGGATCAGCATCTTGCGCAGCCGGACGGAACTCGTGCTGATGAGCACGACGGGGGGCCGGTTCACCATTCCGGCCGGGATGCAGCCGGAGGAGGCTTCACTGGGCCGTTTCGACCGGCAGGACCGTTGGAATGCGGAGGCTCCGCTCTCATTGCAGCGGCTTCGCGACGGCGCTCTCAGCGTGACGCTCGGACCGGGCCAGACCGTGCTGCTCCGCTGCAGGGACACGGGCTTCCGTGCACCTGAAAGGGTCTTCCAGGCCGAATTCGCTACTGTGGGCGGTGCTGCCCGGACAGGGAGCGGAGCGGGGGAGAACGGCTTTGCCGGCAACGGCTATGTGGAACTGCCGTGCGGCGGGGCATCCTATGTTCGCTGGGAAGGGATCGACGGCGGGACGGGCGGGGAGCGTGTTTTCCGGATCCGTTATGCGCTCGGCCGCCAGGAATCCGCGAAGAACAGCCTGTACGTGAACGGCCGCAGTCTCGGATTGCTTGAGATGCCTCCGACCGGGGCCGCGGACCGGTATGGCTATATCGAGTTCCGGGCGGCCCTGGAGCCCGGGGCGGTCAATTCCGTGGAACTTGCCGCTGTCGCCGGAGATGTGGTCGGCGTGTCCGGGCTGGATTTCCACAGCGGCGGAAGGATAGATGAATTACAAATGATGGAATGATATGAAGAAGTGGATTTATTTGTGTCTGGGCGCCTTGCTCGCCCTGTCCGCCTGCGGGACGGGCGGCAGTTTCAGATTGCAGTCGGGAGAGGACCTGACGGTCACCTGTTCGGTGGATGAACCGGTGGCGGGGACGGCCCTGGAAATCTTCGGAAAGGACGTGCAGACGGTCCTGTCGGCATCTTGCCGCCAGGTGGATCAGGATGGAAAGATCCTGCTGGTCCGTGCTGATGATCCTGCGTTTGCGTCGGATCCCGATGTCGCCTCCATTGCGGGACGGCACGAGGCTTTCGTGATGAAGGTGCTCCCTTCCGGTCAGTTGCTGATCGCGGGCAGCGACGGTCACGGCGCCGCCTATGGCTTGCTGGAGTTGTCCCGGATGCTGGGGGTGTCTCCCTGGGAATGGTGGGCGGACTGCACGCCGGCTCCCAAGAAAGAATTCCACCTGAAAAAAGGCTTCAAACTGATGCAGGAGCCATCTGTGGCATACCGCGGGATCTTCATCAATGACGAGGATTTCGCGTTCGTGCCCTGGGTCACGGGTACCCTGGACCCCACCGATGTTCGCGGCCGGATCGGCCCGAAGGCGCACGAGAAGATCTTCGAATTGCTGCTCCGCCTGCGCGCCAATTCTTTCTGGCCCGCGATGCACGGCAGTTCCATCCCGTTCTTCCTGACCGAAGGAAACCGGGAGACGGCGGCGCGCTACGGCATCTACATCGGCACGTCCCACTGCGAGCCGATGGCGAGCAACGCCAACGGCGAGTGGCGCGTACGTGGAGAAGGGGAGTACAACTTCATCACCAACCGCGACAAGGTGCTGGATTTCTGGCGGGAGCGGGTCGCTTCGGTCAAGGACCAGGAGATCATGTACACGCTCGGGATGCGCGGCATCCACGACGGACCGATGAGCGGCGCCGATACGCCTGAGGAGCAGAAGGAAGCGTTGGCGGAGGTGATCTCCGTGCAGCGGGAGATGCTCTCCGAGCTGGTCGATCCTGACGTGACGCGGATCCCGCAGGTGTTCATCCCTTATAAGGAAGTGCTTTTGGCCTACAACGAAGGCCTGGAGGTCCCCGAGGACGTGACCCTGATGTGGTGCGACGACAACTACGGCTACATCCGGCATTTCCCGACCGAAGCCGAGCGCAACCGTCCGGGCGGCAACGGCGTGTATTACCACGTCTCCTACTGGGGCCGCCCCCACGACTACCTGTGGCTGGGCGCCTATTCGCCGGCCCTGATCCTGCAGCAGATGGGGATGGCCTACGACAAGGGCATCCGCCAGACCTGGATCCTCAACGTCGGCGACATCAAGCCGGAAGAGTACCAGATCGAACTCATCATGGATATGGCCTGGGACATCGACGCCGTCCGCGCCAGCGGCTGGCAGGCCCACCTGAAGGCCTTTCTGACACGGGAATTCGGCCGGAAAGTCGCATCCGCCGTCCTCCCTTCCCTGGTGGAGTACTACCGTCTTTCCTATATCCGCAAGCCCGAATTCATGGGCAACACGCGGGAGGAAGAGCGGGACCCGGCATACCGCGTCGTGAAGGACCTCCCTTGGGATGAAGCGACGATACGGACGCGCATGGCCCAGTTCGCACAGCTGTACGACCAGGTTGGAAACTGTGCCGCACAGGTGCCTGAGGACCGCCAGACCGCATACTATCACCTCATCCAGTATCCCGTGCAGGCAGCTGCCAAGATGAATGAGAAGGCGCTCACTGCCCAGCTCGCCCGGCACGGTCTGGCCGACTGGGCCGATGCGGATGCTGCCTACGACGCGATCGAGGCGCTGACGGACCGGTACAACCAAGGGAAATGGAAGGGGATGATGAATATGGCGCCCCGCAGGCTGCCGGTTTTCCAGAAGTATCCTCACGTGCAGGCGGACGCTCCGCTGCCGGCTGCTCCTGCGATCATTGCCAAGTGGAATGCCGTGGACGGGAAGGGCCGTCTCACGCCTTGTGAGGGGCTCGGTTACGAGGGCGGTGCCGCGATGCTCACGCCCGGCGAGAGCGTGTCCTTCAACTTCAGTTCCGATGCGGCCGAAGCCGTCGTCTCCGTGCGGATGGTCCCGACGCATCCGGTCAGCAGCCCGCAGCTCCGTTTCACCCTTTCCGTGGACGGGAGTGATCCCGTGGAACTCGCTTATGAGACCTACGACCGCAGTGAGGAGTGGAAGGAGAACGTCCTGAACAACCAGGCGGTGCGGAACCAGGTCGTTCCGCTCACGGGTTCCGGAAAGCATACCGTCGTGATCACTGCCCTGGACGAAGGGGAAGTGTTGGATCAGATCTGCATTTGCTCCCGTCCGTGAGACGAAGATCCCTGCTGGTCCTGACCTTGTTGCTGCTGCCTGCCCTGTGCGGGTGGGCAGCAGCGGTCATCCGCCATATCGGAACCGGGGA
>Ga0247611_10009473_pt1 | contig 11698 bp, 3 predicted proteins | sample 177DNAGHGhighgp2_FD_192422 | JGI IMG/M metagenome (GOLD analysis project Ga0247611, IMG submission 192422) | Sheep rumen microbial communities from Palmerston North, Manawatu-Wanganui, New Zealand - 1770 DNA GHGhigh gp2 | ecosystem: Host-associated > Mammals > Digestive system > Stomach > Rumen ... | reverse complement strand
ATGCTTACCGCATCGCCGACGTGTTCCATGACCATGTACTTTGTACCGCCATACACGACGTATTCGCCATCGACAACGTCGAGTTCTGTAGCCAGCCATCCGCGCCTTCTCATCATTATCACGTCGCCTATGGTTACAGTTTCGGCCTCGTCTCCGGCAAACAAAAGGAGTCTGCTACCAAACGGGACGCTCTCGATTCTTGTGTGCACGGGGATTGTGGACTCGTCCGCCCGGTCTTCTCTCACAAGGAAAGGCGCAGACGGCACGCTGTGTTCGTCGATAACCCTGTCGCCGTCGTAAACCACGCCACCGGAGGCCGTATATCCTGATATCAGGTACCTTACGCCGCCTATGTCCGCGCCAATGCCGACGCACACGGCCGAGCCTCCGTCACCATCGCCGTAAAATGCGGAAACAGGGTACTCTTCCCCGCCAACGTTCGCATAGAGTTCATACCTGGCGCATGACACGTATTCAACCGGAAATTCCTCTGACGGCCTTCTCGATATGCGAAATTTTACGACCTTTTCCCCGCCATTGTTGTGATGCCCATTGATGATTATCGGTTTTCCGTTAATTTCAGTCACGACTTCCATGCTAATCTTGTCTATGACGGTAGGTTCGCCGTATTCCACCAGGCCGGTCGTGTCATCCGAATACAGCGGCGTGCTTTCCACCAGGAACTCCCTTCCGTCTACCGTGAATTCCCCGTCGTCTATCGGGTGTTCCGTCCACAAGCCAACAACACCTTCGACTGCGTCGGAAAACGTACGCCCGCTATCGACGCTGAACCCGCCTTCTTTCCGGTACACGAACTTGCCGTCGTACTCTATATACTCCACCGGTACAGAACCTTCGTTTACGGGGACTAGGCCAGATTTCACCTCATACAAGTCATAAGTCACTGCGGTTCCATTTCTCTTGGCGTATTCCACATTGATTTCTGCGCTGTATGTGTCGATAGCGTTTATCGTGTTCACGATTACCGGGTCTCCGTCCATCAGCCTGTAGTCCGGGCTCGTGCAGCCGGTGACGTATGTGCAGTCGTTGGAGACGAACATGCCGCTAAAGGCAATCATCTCCTTCTTGATTTCAGGTTTTATTCTGTATTTGTACGTCAACATATTACCTCACCTTCTGTTATATAAGAGTCGTTGGGGATGACGGTCCTTCTCGCGCCGTCGATGTTTCCGAGGGTCGTTGTTGTCCACATGCCGTTCTCACCGTGCGGGTCCTGACGCCTTACATAAAGGTTTATCTTCTTGTTCACATAAAACGCCCCGTTTGCAAACGGATATTCTTCCTCCTCGATATCCCCGTTGAAGCCGTTTGGCACGACATCGCGCCAAAAATACCTGAACGAGCCGTCTTTGCCTAGGAATGCGTGTGACGGTATCGTTTCGTCCGGGGAAAGGACGCGGTACGCCTCTATATCCACAAAATCAGGCGCAACCCTCTCCCAGTCCTCGCTAAACGGGACAAAGAGTGATGACTTGAAGTCAAGAACGCTTGTTATTATGCCATACACGACGGTGTTGTCCTGCGTATGGTAAAGAACGAACTTGTTCCCCTTTTCGAAATAGTTGTTTTCCGTGGTCCTCAGCAGATACTCTCCGGAACCGTTGTCATGCAGGCTGATATACAACGGGACAAACACTTTCGGATACTGGGTGTAAAGCGCGTCCGAGAACGACCTCAACTCAATCCTGCTGTGCGGCATGTAATAATACCCCTCTTTGGCCTGCACTGACTTTGAGAGTTTGTATTCCCTTACCTCGAAACCGTTTGAATCCCAATCGTCGCTTATCAACTCATGATAGACGCATTGTGATTGTATGTCCGCAAACGACGTGTCTTTTCCGTTCAACTCTCGCTGGGCTGTATTGAACCTGTAGTGCGCCGTCTGTATGCTTTTCTCCCTGTATGAACCAGTGGAGAATTCGCACAGGTCTCCATAGTAATGGCTGTTGGCCTTGAAATTTATTTCGTCGACGTCGTCACCGGTGTCTCGCCTGTTTTCCCCATTTATGACACCCACATTCATGCCCTGACGGCCCTCATTGTGCATTGTAAGCACGTTCGGGTATTCCGTCGATGCACTGGAGGCCGGAGACATCACAAACCCGCAATTCACTTTTCCGAAACAATGCGAATACTCAATGTCCTCTCCGCAGATACGGATGTCGCGCCCGTCTTTTCCGTACCAATCCTTGTATCCTGAGTTGTTCTTTACGATTGTAAGGAAAATCTCAGTCAGTGGACGCCCAAGATTGTCCCTCAGCCCATACACATCCACATCGTCGAGCACAACCAACTCAGCCATCTTGTCCGAGTATGCGTTTGTCGCAAAACCCATCCTTGATATACTGTCCTGGAAATCGACCATCTCATTGTCTTCGATTAATGATGTCCCTCCTGTGTCCAGCGGGTCATACAGGGTCCTCTCGCTTACGGCCCTATCCGCAAATTTGAAATTCGGCAGCCTTGAGAATATGCGCACATAATATGAACATTCCTGGCCGCCTTCAACGCGTTTATATGATATGTCTTGGCACAGCGGGTCGACATTGCATCGGCCGTTCACGATGCTGAACGTCACGCCGTCTGCGGTAAGCGTCATTCCGTTGTTCCCCTTTCTTAGCGTAACAGGTTCTGTCGAGCCGTCCGGATAATAGAAATATCCACCCTCTGAATAGTCGGATTCGTCATTGATTTCAAGCCACTGGCTGCTGACCCTTTGAGACCCGGCGTACACCCTGAAGGTGAAGTCGTCCACTATGCTGGATACGGTTCCCGCCGAAATGCACATTTCGTCAACAGCCTCACCGTCGCGCTCATAACTCCTGTAGACGTTCACTGTGTCGTTCGTGGAGAGCCCGTGCTTTGAGGCGCTGTACACAGTCAGCATATGCCTTGCCGTGCTGTCTGGGCGTGTTTCCTCAAAATATACAGCCTTTAACGAATTTAGCCGTTCGTTTATAAACGGTATCCCTTCAGTCGTGGATGACGATGGGTAGGTCAGGCAATAGTTCCAGTTCTTCTCAATACGGTTCCTGTGGGGGTTGTATTTCGGAACGAACGAGTACAGGTCCCTTCCGGGATACATGTCTATATACTCGCAGCCTATGCCGCTGTTGATTGCCTGGTTGATTCCGTTCGGTTCGCCGTTTTTGTCATACGACCTGAGGAGCGAGGCGTTGTAGAAGCCGAACCATCCGTTCTCTTCGGTGAGGTTCGCGTTTACCGACTCTTCATACGCCATTATGTCCTCCCTGTTGTACAGGTGCGTCGGGATATTGGGACCGGAAGCGGCTTCCTGTGCGTCCGCTTCGCCAGGATACCTGTATATCATGCTTCCGTCGCTGTACCTTGCGTAGTCCGAAATGGTATTGAAGACGTCATTGTTGTTGATTGGGTTGTTTACCGCCTTGAACGATTTCTTTCTGAGTATGTGGTTGTCAAATATGTCATACCCGCAGTGATACTCGAAACCGCACGCTTTCGACGAAAGTTGCGTGTCAAGCACCCCCTCGGTACCGTTCCAGAAAGACGCAATCTTGGACTTCCCTATTACGCCGGATATATCGGCAGAACTTTTGTTTACGTTCCTATCGTTATTGTTGACCGTAAGCCACACCGCGTTGTCTGAGCCCTCATTCTTTACAATCTCGGTCGCGGTATTAAACAGGACGTTTGAACATACGACGTTCACCTCGAATATAAGCCTGAACTTCGTGCACGCCCTCCTCTCCTGGTTGTAAATGTCAAGTTCGCTCAAAGACACGGCCATCCTGGTCTCCGGAAGCAGCCTTTTGCTGTTCTTCAGGGAGACACCTACCGCATCCTTCTTGTCATTCGTGCGTTTGCCTTTGTACCTATCATGTAATATTTCCATCTTTTAATCGATTGTGGTGAATGTAGGTGATGTGCCGAACATTATGGCTGCCTTAACATAGTAGATAACGCCGGTGTTATTTATATATATTCCTGCCTGGTGTTTTCCGGTGCCTCCGATTATGGCGGCACAACCATCCACGTCAAACATATGCCTGAATGAGCCAACGGGCAGCGTCTTGTAACGCTTTCCTCCGATTTCAACCTCGACTTTCGTCTGGTCACTGAAAGCGAAATTACCGCTAACCGTAAATGTCAAATCGCCGTTGGAGTATGACAGCGCTCCTATTGTGAAATCCTGCAAATCATACATCGCACTGTAATTCCATGTCTGGAATCTGCGGGTCATCATGTTGTTTTCATACGGCAGATAGTCTCTGACAACCTGGCAGCACAACACATTGCCCCTGGTAAACTCAATCTCGTCGCCTGTTGCGAAAATCAGGCTGTCCGCGCTATACAAGTCATTCTTGGTAACTAAATGAATGTTGACCAACGGCATGGTACTCAGACTCGGGTATGTTTCAATGAAATACCCAGCCGTTTTGTCTACAGAATAATCACCAACAGCAATCTTAGAGCCTCTTTTAGAATTGTATCTGTCACTGTTTGAGCCGTAAAAACTCTCATTATTTTGGCTGTAGATTGTTTTTTCCACGTCTGAAAACGTCTTAAACACAGATGAATCAATAACGGTTAACATGTCTCTCATGTTCACCCGCTCAATCCCTCCGCACCTTGGAGTGGAAGGACTCTTCCTCGACAATATCTTGGACACCCTGTCGTTCTGGTTATTCTTGAGGTTCATGAAGAACGGCTTTTTTGTGAGAATCATCGATTCCGTATTGACTGAGTCGTGTTTAACGGTGAATGGTATGTTCTTAGTGGTTCCGCTGTTGGAAGCGTCATCGCCGATATATGCAAATGCGCAGGTATATGCGTTTCCGTTTAATGTGGCCTTAAACGTAAGGTCGACCGGGAAGGCCGTCAACTCGTCATCCTGGTACTTTCCGAGGACTATCGGGTTGCCCATGTCAAAGCCGATGCTTACCACCTCTCCGCCTTTGCCGTCTGCGTAAACGGAAGTGCCGTCCTCGCTCAAAGACGCCTCAATGTCGTAGGAATAACTCTCATTCGTGAATATGTAGGCGGACGCACTTGGTATGTTGTCTATCGCAAGCATTCTCCTGATGGGGTATTTGTTCCTTTCGCCGTGGACGAACCAGTTCCCGCTAAAAGTGTGGTAAGTGTCCGAACCGTACGCCGCTATCGTGCTTATGTCAGCGCCATCAAGTACACGTTCGCTGGTATCCTCCTGGAAAAACGCCTTGGTCAGGTCAAGAATGTTGCCATCACATGCCAATGTTGTACTCTTATACCTTCTTACTGCATTTTCATTCCATTTTAATGATATTGTGTCACCGTTAACTGTATAATAATACTCATGGTTATCAGAAGAAGGTCCGTCCATAATCCTTCCGGCTTCATCCGCGGCCATCGGTATGCCGTTGAATGTCTCCATGTGCATTCTTGCGTTCTTGGTAGCGCCGGGAAACGATATTCCGGAAATGGCACCTCCCCATGGGGTTGCACCAACGAACACGCCGCAATAGTCGAACCTGCGGTCTATGAAGTTAGCCGTAAGGTAGCCGTTTGTCGTGGCCGGTGGCCCTTCAAGGCCTGAAACCGAGGCGAAACACATGCCGGGCACCAATTCGGGTGTTATTCCCGGACTGTCAGGGCATGCCTGGAATTCGTTGCTGGTGCGGACACAACCGGTACCCGTTTTCTTTAGGCCGCCGTTGTTTGTGAATACGGCGAAATAGTTCTTTTGGATGGCCGGGTTTTCCTGTGAAGTGTTAGCGCTGATTGGAGGCCATTGCATTGAATTCATGTTCAAGAAGAAATTGGAGCCCACAATGTTTCCTCCAAAACCATCATTCTTTACATACGCACCGCTGTCACATGAATAGTTTTTGTGTTCATAATAGTCAAAATCGTGGATTTGGCCACCCTGCACCTCATACCTATGGGAATTAATGTCATTCGCAAGCATTGTATAGTCGGTGTACCCGCCTCTCCTCAGTGTAGGCCTTCTTCCACCAACGGAATCCAAAGACAGGGAGTTATCCTCTCCCTCGCTGACCAGTTGTCCCCTGGCAACGCCAAACACGCCGTTAAACAAGAACCTCACGGCGTCAAGTTTCACGTCGTCAGTGACCCCGCTTATCTTACGGTTAAGATAAGCCTCCCACTCCGATACGTTCGCGTCGGTGATGGATATGGTTGTCAAGTAAGATGAGTTCAGTTGATAGAAGTCGTCTGGTATGCTCACCTTGTTTGCCATATAGTTCATCGGGAAATCATTAAACAAGCCGTAAAAATCGGTCCCGTTCTGTATGGACACATATGATATGGTGCTTGAATGCTTCCCTTCTTCGTTGAGGTTTTCGTCATTAATGACCGCGCCGTTGCATATCGCCGATACCCTAACCGCAATGGTCACCGGTTTCCAGAATCTGAACTCAACGGTGCCATTGGCTAAATCGAAGAAATACCTTCCGCACAGATAGTCCGAAAGAGTCCCTCCATAGGTTTCGTTAGGCTGAATCTCTAATAAAACCGTCTCTCCGTTGGATAACGAAGCAATGTACGTTTCAGCGCCGGAAAATGCGTCTGTTTCATACCCGGCTGGAGGTGTTCCGGGAGCAAATGACTGTATCGTGGTGGCCTCGTCACCAAGCATGAAACCGTTTATTTTCAACGCACCGGTCAGGCCTTTTCCATTTCCGCAAATCCTGTTCTTGTCGCTGTCCAGACCGTTCCACTTTGTGCCCAGGTTTGATGTCGTATACGACATTGTGGCCACTTTCTGCTCAACGACAAACGATTGCGTCTGTTCAATGCCTGAGCCGTCAACAATTGTTATTGTATATACGCCGCTGGTTAAATAATGCTCGGGCACCACGTCTCTTCCGCTACGGTAGTACTGGAATTTCCCATAAGGTTCGTCGGTGTACGCCATCCCACCTTCGGCCACTTTCATCCCGAATATGAGTTCCTTTGCCCCCATGCCGCTTTCGCTGACAACCAAGTCTCCGTCGTGGTATAATGTGTACCCATAAGGGGTTATGGCATTCCTCAAATTAACCTTGATTAAGCCAAATCCGTTACCAGGTTCTTCTTTTGAATGGCACACGCCGGCACCGTCAGTTTCCACGGTCATGGCAAACACGTCTTCGTTCTTTTCTACGCATTCAGCCTCGAAATTGGTCCTGAACTTGTCGATTGCCGTTGAGCCGGGATGGAGACCAAAGTAGAAATAGAACGAGTTGTTGTACAGAGGAAAGCGCTGGTTTGTCCCGTAAAAATGCTTATTGCTTCCTCCGAACCTGAATGTGAGGTAATCCTCGTCCTGGTAATCCTGCGTGAGAATCCCATCGGTTGCATACCTCGTATAGAACGACGGTGCAAGCGCCCTCAGTTTCCCGTCAAAGTTCTGCGGGTACAGGAAATGGTATTTTTGGCGGTAATATCCGGTATTCCTGTCGAACTCCTTGACGGAATCGTTTATCTCTCCGTTCTCAAGCACGGGAACAAACCCGTTGTGGTTGATTGTGGCAAACATGGCCCTCGGGTCGTTCTCCTCAATCTCATACCTTGATATGAGCCCGTCTGTTCTCATCACCTGGATTTCCCCGTCGGGCCCGTTATATGGATACGATTCGTCTCGTGCCAAGTCCAACTCGCACATCCTCTCCACATTCACGCATGTTTTCGGCTGCGTCTTGGCCTTCGAGCACGCAAGGTCGAACACGACGCCCTTCCCGTACTCGATTCCGTTCTCGTCGTCCTTGTGACTGTGCTTGCTCGTCCAGTCAAGGCCGGTGATTACCTGTGTACCGATTTGCTTCCACAGAATCTGCGTGCTGTCAACGTCGGATTCCCCGTCTACGGGTTCCTCGATGTCAGGCTCCTCGTACGCCGTGGCGATAGGCGGGATGTTGGCGGTGGTCGGCGGCAGATATTTATACGCCTGTGGGGTGCCGTCGGCATCGCATGAATTCAGGCTGCCAAGAAGAATGATATCTGTGGAATACAGTCTTGTGAATTTTGCCCTGCTTCCGCTGTTGCTGCTCGCGTTGCCTGGGGAATAATAATACACAGGAAGCCCTTCTTCGTTGTATGACTCCTTGATTATCCCATCCCATGCCGGAACGGTGGACACGTATTTCTTCCCGGTATGGTAGTCGTCATCGCTTGTGCTGCCGTTATACGCCATGTTGTTTTTGCTTGACGTGGGTAGCGTGCAGGGCCACATTACGCGAAGTTTTCCGTACCTGTTGCTGCATGAGCAGAAACGGTCCACCGAGTGGTGGCCGAACAAGCCGAACAAATAGCGGTAGTGCTTCTTTCGCTTCCACCACCATAACGGCATATACAGCGTACCGTTCAGCCAGTCATTGTAAAAGTCGAGGTTCGCAATCTCGAACTCCTCCGCCAGCCTTTGCTGTATCTTGTCCAGCGCATCGGCAGCGTCACAGTTTCTGGTGTAACCCGGATATTCCCTTGCGGTTCTGTCACCTATGCTTTCATAGCAGTCGCATCCCGGCATGTACAGCGTTTTGCTTTCGTCCTCCTCGCCTGTCAGGAAAAAAGCCTCAGACAAACGGATACAGGTCTCCCACCTGACGCCGTGCAACTTGTCGACTTTAGATGCCAGCCAGTTTATCTTCGACACCGCGAATATGACAATCTGGGCAAGGGCGCACAGCACCCTGTACTTGAACGGTATTTTCACCCTGAGCCTGTTGAACGGCACTGGGTTCATACCCTCGCTGTAGTTTGCAAGCCTGAGCGCGCTGTACCGGTCGGTGTTGACCTTGTTGTTCATCTGGAGCCTCGGGATGTAGTTCTTTACTGAATACACCTTGTTCCAGTAAAGGTCCCTGAAGCAATTCTCCGGCGTATTAGCCCCAAACTCGTAATATTCATCAAGTTTCGCCGGGTCGCTGATGTACGGATATGAACTGTTGTCCATAACCTCAGGATTGTTCGGGACAAGGTATCTCGCGCGGTGCCTTGATATTGCCTCGTCCCCGGTATCGCTGAACGTAAACCTGAATCGCACGGACGCCCTCGTCGGAATGCCGTTTTTCGGGTTGTCTGTAGGTGCTATGTTTCCATATTCGTCAGTGATGACATAGTCCAGGTTCATTGGTATCTGGTAACACCATACACCGTCCTCGTCAATCAGTTGGTTTCCCTGTATCTCAAACTCCTCGACATTGCCGCCTGGCGTCTTTCGTATCATTTCTATGGTTCCCATCCCGGCAACCAGTTCCCTGTTCGTTCCTCCCTTTTCAGACGGCGTGCACTTGTCGCCAATCGAGTTCTCACTGTTGTCTGTGACGACGGCCCCCAGGAACACGCAAGTCGGCTCGAAAGTGTAGTCGACGTTCATGTCGGCCCTCGTGATTGCTATGGTATCGTTCCTTGTGTCACCCCAGAACGGATAGACGTAGATATTCTGGTTCTGGCTGAATATCTGTGGAAGGGAATCGAGGTTGTCGCCGGTCTTGAACTGGGAGGCGTTCTCGAACTGGCCCCTGTCGTACCCCTTGTATATGAAATCCCTCGGGCTCTGCGACAAAATTCCGATATCCGACATGTCGACGTCAAGGTGGAGCATGTTATCACCTACCGGAACGCCGTATATCATATAATCGCCGGCGTAGTTTGTCGTTGTCGTGTATCTCCAATACTTGTCATACACTTCCAGTACGTCGTCGTTGTCCAGGACGAGTCTCTTGTTGGGAAACGTCCCGACGGCCTGGTGGCACGAGTCCTTCGATATGTCTGCCAGAAGGTTGTAACGGACGTTGTTCCTGTCAACGGATACGGGCATCGTGTAAGGATACAACGCCCTGATTTCCTGGTCCAGTTTGTCTGCGTCAGACAGTTCAACAAAAACAGAGACCTTGGCGTTCGGGACACCAAAGCCACCGTTTGCGAGGACCCTGCCGACAACGACACCATAGTTTGATGACTTGAAGCGGTATAAATCCTTCTGGCTTATCTTGAGCGAAAGGACTTCAAAAACGTCAACATCCTGCGTAAGGTTCACTTGCAGGACCTTATCACGGTTGACGCTCGTCCTTACCCTGTAACTTTTCTCCATTTATATTATCCTTTACTGCATTAAAAATCCCCTTCGGGAGCGTGAGTTCCAGCCTCCCGGTAAAGAGGTAATTTAACGTAACAACAAGCATGACAAGAAACATTGTAACAGGGATGGCGAGTGTAACCGCTATTCTTGCCGCAATCGACTTCAGTATATATAAAAAACCTCCCCGTTTTTCCTCTATGCCAAGTTTCTCCTCAAGTTGCTTCGCCTCTTTGCATTTGCACGCCATAACAATATCACTTCAGTTTAACCCTCACCTGGATGTCGTTTTTGTCGTATATCTCATACATCGCGTTGTAGTCGCCGTAAAGCACGTGGTCGATAGCCTCCAGGTCTATTTCGAAGCATTCCGTGCCGTTGGGTATCTTATACGGAGAGTCGACCGTCTGGTTGCACCCGGACCCCAGCATCCTCTCCGGCAGAGGGCATCTGTCCGGGCTGTAGCCGAAATCACCTCCGTACAGATTGTAGACCCTGAGGTCGATAAGGCTGATTACTCCGTCAATCAGGTTCAGTTCCTTCTCCAGGTCGCCTAGGAAGATGTCGTCGCCCATATCACGGTCGTTCACCGCCATGTACGCGTATATCCTGTCGATAATCATCCTGATGACGTCTCCGGTGTTGTAGTTCTTGTCGATGAAGACGTCTGCCAAGAATCCGACGTTGTATATTTTTCCGCTCTTGATTTCGATATAGTCGTTTATCGTCTTGAAGTGTGACATGTACTCGATAATATTGTCAACCAGTATTTTCGGTAAAGCGGAATCGAGTTTTCCGTCTGCATTGAGTCCGAGCAGCGCCATGACAATCTTGTTGTTCTCCTCAATGACGTTTGAACGGAACGGGGCTCCGAATTTCGGAGGCATCATCATCAGTCTCGCCTTGTAATCCTTCACTGTTACGCACCTCTGCTGGCTGGAAGTATTATACTTGATGAGATACTTGATTTCCTCTGTTGTCGGTGCGTCCTTTCCGCCGATGCTTGTGGAACTGTTGCTCACGGACATGGAATTGAGAATCTGGCCCTTAATCGTCGGGTCAAGCGCAGCATTGAACGGCCACTCGACGTTCAGAAGCGTTATGTTGTTAATCGCGCCCTGGGCAACATTCGTGCTAACACCTCCGCCTACCTTGTATAGCACATACATGGCCCACCCGGCTCTCGGAAGCACGCCGAGCATGTCGTTGTTGATGATTTTCGACATCCTGTAGTCGGCATATACCGTCTGTCCGGACGGAACCTCGTCATATGCCACGCCTGAACCGAAAATTATCTTCATGTATCCGTTGTCCGTGTATTCCGTGATGAACTTCTGGGTGACAGGTTTCCACTTCCCTCGGTAATACCTTGTCGTCTTCTGGGACCTGGTGGAAGCGCCTTCCCCTCCGTTGGTGAAAGAGGCCGATATGATGTTCACCGCATATGTGTCCTTCCTTTCCGATTTGATTGAAGCGTCCACCTGGGCGCCGCCCTCATCTGCGGAGACATCGCCGTTCCGGGCGTTTGCGGTTGCTGTTGCATTCCCGCTCTTCACTGAAAGGTCGGTCAACTCAAAAACGAACTCAGACGCACACGTTGAGATGTCGACTGTTGCCCCTGGCTCAACGACGACAGAC
>Ga0247611_10009472_pt1 | contig 11699 bp, 16 predicted proteins | sample 177DNAGHGhighgp2_FD_192422 | JGI IMG/M metagenome (GOLD analysis project Ga0247611, IMG submission 192422) | Sheep rumen microbial communities from Palmerston North, Manawatu-Wanganui, New Zealand - 1770 DNA GHGhigh gp2 | ecosystem: Host-associated > Mammals > Digestive system > Stomach > Rumen... | reverse complement strand
GCCTAATGGAAGTACTTGGTGCTTCTGAAGATGCAGCCAAAAAGGCAGTTGAAATGGCCGAGAGTAAAGAAGGTAAGGAAAACATCATTAAGGGTTATGAAGCTTGCTATAAGAAACTTCTAGCAAAGAAACCTGAGGTAGAGATTGAGGTCTATACTGACAAAAATGAAAGCACTGGTAAAGAATATGCTCGTGCAGAATTTGTTGATCGCCGTGTCGCTATGCCACATGGTGATGAAGATAAGAAGTCTGCAGATAAAGCAGACGACATTATCTCTCAAGGCGAAGAAGTAGATTTAAGCGAAGCTGATTTGCCTTTTTGATGTAGGAGAGTAGATGAAGAAGCAAGGCTATGAAGTAAAACTCATAGACCATTGGACACCACCAGAAGGGGACGACTTACGTCCCCTTGTGGCTATGCCAAATATCCCGAAGCCACTTCACTTAGTAAACCCTAGGAATCTACTAGGGAGAAAGACTTGGGATATGATGCGTAAAAGTGCATATCACATGGCAAATGATACCTGTGAAATATGTGGGTGTAAACCTGAAAACTTACGCCAGAGGCATGGCCATGAGGTCTATGAGATTGATTATAAGGAAGGCACGGCAACATTTAAAAGAGTGTTTTGTATCTGCTCTCTATGTCATCTAGGTGGCATTCACACAGGCAGGGCAATCACTCTGTTTAAGAAGGGCAACCCCTTGTACCCTAAAGAGTTCCTCTTACAGGGTGCAGAGCATGCGTTCAAACTTATCTATGAATACAATCAGGATCATCCAGATGCAGACCTTAGGGCTTACTCTACATATCTAGAGTATCTAAAACAACCTGAGCTTAAAGATAAAATGGTGGAGCTGATAGATAAATATCAGATTAAGTTCTATGAAGAAAATACAAAAACCATGGCAGAGTGGGGTGATTGGAAACTCATCATTGGAAATAAGGAATATCCGACCCCCTACAAAACTTATGAGGACTGGGAGAAGGCTATGGAGAAACAAGGGGAGAAAGATACAGCACGCATTATGCAGAAGAACATGGAAGAGAAATTCTCAGGAGGCGTGTTCGACGAGCTAGACAAAATACTTGACAAAGCACAAGACTTTTAATATACTTGTGATAATAATAACAACTAACCGAAAGGAGACTATATGTCAGGAACTAAAGCAGGCGGTATTAAGGCTGCTGCAACAAATAAAAAACGTAATGGCGATGACTTTTTCAAACGCATTGGAGCTATCGGTGGACGTAATGGTCACACTGGTGGTTTCGCTGCTATGAGCCCAGAGAAAAGGTCAGAATGCGGACGCAAAGGTGGTCGTATCTCTAAGAGAGGTAAAGCCAAGAAGGAGGAAGATGAAGATTTTTAAAAAGAAATCTACAGAGGTAGATAACTTGGAACGTATGTTAGATATAATATCAGACCTTACTCGTGGCCTAGGCAGGACAGAGTTCAATAACCTTATTGAAGCCATCAAATCTGTCTATGAGGCGAGGCAGAAGCTGCGTAAAGTAAAGACAGACGAAGAAAAAAGTGTGCAGGACATAACTGAAGTAGAGAAGGATTTTGAATATGAAACTACGAAATAAAACTACTGGTGAGATAAGAAACGCTATTGATATTGATATGTATACCGACTCGGTTTATCTCAAGGTATCCGATGGTGAGTTTGACAACGAAACAATCGAGTATCATTCTCTTGCCGAACTGAACGAGGAGTGGGAAGATTACGAAGAACCTACATATTACTATTTTATTCAAGATGATGGTCGAATTGGTTGTGATGCCATTGAGCAATATAACCATAAACCAAAGGTAGTGGAACATAAAGAAATCGGCAACTACTTTGAAACCAGAGAAGAAGCCGAGAAAGCAGTTGAGAAATTGAAAGCTTGGAAAAGATTGAAAAATAAGGGGTTCAGGTTTAATGGTTGGAAATGCACTGGTTCAATATCTTTCGCATTTGATAATTATTGTGGTGATGGTCAACCAATGTCTGCTAGTGATGACCTAAACTTACTTTTCGGAGGTGAAGAATGAACGGAAATATAACATTTGAAATCAGTTTAACATGGGCAGCGGTAGTATGCTTCATAGCATTGCTAGTCTTTATCTATAACTTAAAGAAGGGTGGAAAAGATGGAAGAGATTAAGACTTTACACGAACTTAATATCGAGTGGGGGTGCATCACTAATCTGATGGATAAGATTGGTGATATTGAAGATAAGATTGAAGGTGGCTGGCCAGAGTTAGTAGAGATGGTGGCAGATGCTATCGACGAGGATTCCAAGGCTAATCCAGAAGATTTATTCTTTAATCTCTATCAATTCTTATTTAGGTTATATTATAGGTTGAAAACTAACCCAGAGGTGAGGGAGTTCAACCAGGTAACGAGAGTTAATAAGGCAACTAAGGAGGTCTATAGAGTAACAAACTACAACTATCAAAATTTTAAGTGGGCAAAAAACAATGGGTTTGCAGATAAGATTTCTAACGACTTCATTGATATAGACCCAGACAAACTAGATGATAAAACTAAAAGAGCGTTTGAAAGACGCTGCAAATAAGGAGAATATATGATTCGTAAGGCAGATTTATTAGAAGCTATTGATTGTTTAACTGTCCAAATAGCACTACAAGGTGATAGAATACATCAATTAGAAGATAAAGTATTCGGTGACCGGAAAAAAGCTCGTAAGATGGCAGATGAAAGAAGAATAAAGAAGGCCGGCAAACAACCACGCACTAAAGATGGTAAATTCGCTAAGAAGAAATAGGTCTTTTCGTAGAGTAAAAGAAATCCCCCTGGATTAGGGGGATTCTTTTACTTGACAAAACTGCTAAAATGTTTAACAGTATTGGAATCCGTCGAACTCGATGATGAGGCCAAAGACAGGGAAGGTTATACCAGAGCCTACATAAACCGTATCGATCATACCAGCATAGAGCTTGTCACAATCATAAGGTTTGATGTTTAGGTGGTAACCATCTTTCTCGAAGCTATAACCAACACGTGGGTCGAGGATAGCAACATATTGCTTTTCACCATCAGCAGACCATAGTGGGTATTGGGTGGTTAGGCCAGCGCCAGAACCAGAACCAGCACCTACAGTCATCCATGGAGAGCGTTCAAGTACGACTACAGGAACATCGATGCCAAGGATTTCTTTCACACGGTCAACCAAGCGATAGCCTGGGTATAGCCATTGTTCATAGGTGTTCACACGAGTGTTGCTGAAGTTCAAGTTGTAGACAGTTTCAACAGACTTGATAAGTTCAGTAGCGAACTCAGAGGTGATGAACACGGTTGGGTTGATGTTGGAGAAGCTTTGCTTGAGGTACCAGATTGCTTCAGGAACTACACAACGAGCGTTGGCAGTTACAGTACCTTGGTCAGCCCAGTAGTGAGTTGGGTGAACTGCAGCGATATTGGCATCAACAGTAGTTGCTGGAGCAGCTACAAGACCGTCAATAACCTTGTTCCATAGGTCTACTTCACGACCAAACTGGTATGCACGTTTGGACAAAGCATATTGGCGAGTGAAGAACTCGGTGGTCCAGAAGGCTTTGTTCTTGTCACACATACGAACACCATAAGCATACTCGCAGTCAAAGCGGAAGCGTAGCTGTTCGAAGGTTGGTAAAGTGTTGATACAAGGAACTTCACAGTTAAGTACAATGTGGTCGTGGCAAGAATCGCCTTCGTTAGCAGCATACTCGATTTCTTCTTTTTGGAAGAGTGAGAATGGGTTTTGATCCTTGCGGATGTTTACGATAAGTTCCTGACCATACTCGAGGTTACCGAGTAGGAGGGAGGTGTCAATCATTGATTCACCATTGAAGAAGGATTCAGCAGAGCTGAGTTCCATCTTGAGGGTTGGCTCATCCACGAGGTCACGCTTTACGATTTCACGATATAGAGGGAAGTTAATATCGTAATCGAAAAAGGTTTCCGTAGATGGAGCCGTAGGAGCGGTCACAACTGTTTGGCTGTAACCAGTGGTAATAGTACTCACAATATTTTTTCCTTAGTTAAGTTGATAAATTATTGTCTACTGTTAGTCGGCGGTTGCTAACCGTCTACAGCCAGCTGCTCATTCTAATCGGGTTAGTTCTAAGTATTTACTCTATAGTTTAGCAGACTATCGGGTTTACTTAGGCTAACTCTATCAGAGAGCTAGACCTAATTTATATATAACATAAATAAAACGTAAAAAGAAAAAATCCCCCGAAGGGGATTTTTCTTATTCGGTAGCCATATTAAGCTGTCGGATATTTAACACCAAATACTCTGATACTGCCAGTGAACACAGTTGAACTGCTATCACTTTGATAAATATAGAATTTATTTGCCGTTTGAGAAATTCTATACAATGTGTTCAAATTTATCCTGGCGTTGGGACTGCCGAAGCTAGGTGAACAATCATCGCTAACTGTCACAAGTGTGAGATTATCTGCTTCTGTAGGTATTGTCCCTTGACCGCCATATGGCCTGATTATTGCAGTTCTATTCGTACCAATACGAAGTGAAAATACGCCACAAACATTGTCAGAGTAATCCCAGGTGATAGTACTACTGAGGGTCAACATATTTCTACATACCGTATTGCTTGCTCCGCCATCCATACCAAAACGAATGTAGTGGACAATGCTAGTATCATTTGCATAGACATCAAAGACTAATCTAATTTCGTCAAACACTATTGGCCTGTTAGCAGCAGTAGAATTATTGGCGAAGTATTTTCTAATATCTAAAGCTAGGCCAGCAGTACCAACAGTGTAAGGAATAGTCGAAGCATCGATAGTATCTAGATATACCATACCGCCAACTGAACTCAAATCTATTTTACTCTTAGTGATTGCTTCATCGTTTATCTTTGCTGTGGTGACGGCGGAACTATCAATCTTAGCAGTAGTAATAGCATCATCTGCAATCATACTGGTTGTAACTGTGCCCAGTGTCGCCACAGACTGAGCGACATCTTCTGCAGTGACATATTTAGAGATACGGGTTTCAAGAGTTTCTCCACCAGTAGTATAAATAGCGTCAGTGGTTGTTTGCGGATATACAATATCTCCGTTATCTTCTTTGAGTGTTTTAATATATGTAGCCATGTCTCTCCTTCCTATGAGCTCTTAGTATAATAAAGCGTAATATAAGCTGTTTGTGCTGACATATTGGTCGTACAATCTATTCGAACATCGGTTTTGGTTACTACCATCGTAGACACACTGCCGTTGAACATATTTGGATTGCCACTAAAGTTCTGAGGGAACGGAGAAAAAACATCAACTAAAGAGGTATGGAAAAAACCTTCAGCTTTAATCATCAAAGAGATATTAGAAATATTATGAGCCACTGTTTTTGTCGTAGCATTAGGCAAAGTACCAAAGTTGATGGTCTTTTTATAAATAGGAGAACCATCAATCCAAGTGAAACCAGTGTCTACTTCAGACGTAGAATAGTTTCCAAAGTTTAATGTTGAAAAATCGATTTTGCTTGCAGTTACCGCTCCGCTGGAAACATTAGATAAATCAACGTCTGCTTTTTCATCTAACACTTCCGAGAGGGTAGTGTTGGAATCTTCAAATACTGCATCTATCGGCGTGATTGGATAGGATATTTCGTCATTATTATCTTTTAGCGTTACTATATGAGCCATTATAAATTCTCCTTATATATTAGTTTAGCACGACCATTGAACGAGCCATAGAACTTTATAATCTTTTTAGCTTGGTTATTCACAGGCCCATACATCTTGACTACTTCTTCGGCTTGATTATTGACCGACCCATAGAATTTGTATGTTCCCAGAGAGAAACCGATATTTCCACAGTCTGTATACCCAGCAGTAGTCCTTATCCTAAAACGGATTACGTAGGTCGTTGAAGGGGAAAGATTGTTTACACTGAACGCCCCAGTAGATGCCGAACCAGTAGCGATAGTAACTCCTGTCTCCCAAGTAGAACCATCCAAACTGTATTCTAGACTCTTCGAGTAGTATCCACCATCAGCAACGGTAGTGTATGATACTGAGATAGAAGTCCCACTTGTTTTGGTCAAAGAGAATAGGGCCGGTTCGCAAGGGGTGACTATGGATGGACCGTTGTAATAATATATTCCAGCGGAGTTTTGAGCGCACAAACCAGCATAATACAAGTGATTGCCTACAATAGTTATACCCCCGTCGTGGGCTGTTGAATCTGACTGAGTAAGTGTGATAGGTTGGCCAATCGTGAATATTTTTATTTGGGCGGCAATCCCACTTTGGGTAAGCGGCACCTCACAAATTTCGAAGCGACGAAGGGTAAGGGAGAGTCCTCCATCGCTAACACTTACATTAGTCGCAGAGAACTCTAACTCTGTGCCATTATATTGTACGGCGAGATTGTCTATATGCCCATTAGATGGAGCAGATCCTTGGGCAGGAATAGTAATAGAGCCAGAACAACCAAGAACAGAGCTACCGCCTGGGTTATTAAAATTCCAGTTGTATGTACCACCAGAAGTAGAAATAGAATAGCCCGAAATCGCCCCCCTGAGGTCAACCCAGTTACTCCCTACTGTGCCAGAGTAAGAATAGGCTGCCCCCTTACTCTGTCCATTAAAAGTAAGTGTAGCCTGAGAATCTGCCCACGAGCCGGTGTATGAAGATGTCCTTCTAAACTGAATTGTGAGTGTAGCAGAGGTGCCAGAATAATCACACTTGATGCGTATTCTATTATAAGTTCCTACCGATACTTCGCTTGAATATACTGTTGCCATCTATTTTTCCTTTACGGTTCGTATACCGCTATAAAATGGTTAGCTGCGAGTGGTGAACCTTCACCTGGGTCGGTATCAGTCATCGTGATAACTGGCACTACACCGTCCGCAATATCAGAGGCCTGAATAGTGCCATCGGCAATCATACTGCTTGTCACTGTACCAGTAGGAGTCGTAGCTGAAGTTAGCGTATCTCCCCAAATATAACCTTCTGCAGAGATAACATCGTTAGTAATGTCGATATGGTTACCTGCAGTATAAGTGGTACCAGTAGCGCTGATGGTATATGTACCACTGCTATAGCTCACGCTAGTATTTGTGCCTGCCGCAATCTTTGGAGCCATATCTCTGGTCTGCACAGTCCACGTCCCACCACTAGCCGAGGTTAATTTATAAACAAACACTTGGTCAACTGGCTGGGAAGAAGTCTTAGAACTGACGGAACGGACATACTGGAACTCTACCTCTGTAGGGCTAGTAGCATTATTCACATAAGCCATAAAGGCTTTACGAGTCTGAGAGCCTGTAGCTGGGTTGGCATTTGAAGAAGCACGACAGTAAACTATTGAGCCTGCATTGTAGGCTGCGATAAACTTTGCCCAAGAGTTCGCTTCACCGTAAGACATCTCCACAAGTTTAGCAGCGGAATCTTTCCAAGTTCCATCGCCGTGAAGAACTTTTTCCTGGTCACCTGCTGCAGGGGCTGGAACTAAACCGTTTGCACCAGCGGTAGAAGAAGTGGCACCAGTGAAGTCTGAATATGTGGTATCAGTTGCACTGATTACATTGCCAGCAGATATTTGTATATTAGTGCCAGCGGAATAAGTTGTATCTGTTGCAGAAATAGTATTCGTATTTGAATCTATTGTGATATTACTACCAGCAGTAAGGGTTGGTTGTAATCCTGATACTAGGTCAGCTACACTGAAACGAATAGTCGAACCATTTTGAAGTGTTAATACGACTTCTTTCGTCTGACTATCATAAGAACCACTAACTACTACAGATTCGAGAGGAAGGTCGATAGTCTGGGCAGTGCCAAGGTCGTTCCCATCTTGGTCTTTTAATTGACCAGTCACTACATATGTAGAACTGTTGATGGAAAGGCTCAGGCTAGCACCGTACTTAGTAGAAGCAGGGAGAGCAGATACATCAGCAGCAGTAGTAGGGACAGTGATATTGATTGTCTTATTAGCAGATGCGTTTGTAGTGAAGCTATCTACTGTTGTGCCATTCTTCTGAATAGTAATCGTGGAATCATTCACTGTAGGAATATCCGAAAGCTCAGCCACAACTGACGTATCGATAGAGATTTCGTCATTAGTGATATCAATACCGTTGCCTGCGGTGTAAGTCGAGCCGCCAGCATCGAGAACCCCTGTTGATGGGTCGATGGTTAAGTTGTTTCCCACCTTGATACCACCTAGCGTAGAGCTAGAAGCAATAGGCAAAGAGTATTGGGACACAGTCTTCCATAGTCCATCACCAGAAAGAAACTTGGTGTCATCACCAGCTTGTGGGGCTGGGACTAAACCTTTAGAGCCTGGGATAGCAGAGGTGGCACCGACGAAAATATTATCGTCAGCTTTTGCTTTGATTTTGTTTGCGAGGTCCTTTACTTGGGCCCCGGTTAGTTCATAACTTGTATTATCATCAATAGCCATAGTCCTCCTTAACTCTTAGCGTAATAAAGCATATCGTAGTCATTAGTTGGCTCCTATCGTATAAATATAACTTTTATCTCCACCGTAACTAACAGACCTATCACTTCTTAGACTATATAGTCTCCACGGAAAATTTGCCGGGCCGCCCCCTCCATCTGCAAGCATTAAAGTGAATACCCCTCTAACGGCTGACGGTTCCGAAGCTCCGGAGTCGAAGAAGAAACTAAGAATATCTCCACCAGGCATTTTATTGTAACTGCCCAACTGGAAATCCTGTATTATACGTATAATATCTCCATTTAGGTAGTGGTCATAGATAATACCCGGGTCAGCTAACGTCTCGTTTTCTAAATCTACAAGGACACAGTCTCCGCTACCACCATTAAAATTCAGGTTTGTAAGGTTTGGGTTTCGACTTATCCATGCTTGGCCCCAGCTATAATGCCGTAAGTCGTCAGTGATAACATACTCTACTATTTCTGCTCCGCCACCGCTAGTGATATTGATAGTCTCATCGGTGCTTTGGTTGGCAGAGAAGGTGCCGAGAGTGTTACCATCCTGCTGAATCGTGAGTGTACCATTATAGACAGTAGGGGTGGTTGGGGCGCCAATAATGTCAGAGTAAAGACCAGAAGTGGCAACAGCAGCCAAAGAGTTTGAATCAGCTTTGGCCCTAATTTTCTGTGCCAAATCTTTCACTTGATATCCTGTCAACTCGTAGCTAGCGTTGTCATCTATTGCCATAGAGCGCTCCAGTCATTAGAACTTATATTATTCGGATTAGATGAGATTACGTTTTGTGTTGAAATCGCAATACCGTCACCAGCAGTATAGGTAGTATCAGTTGCCGAGATAGTCCCATTATTTATAGAGATGTTCGAGCCTGCAGTAAGTTTCTCTTGGATTACTGCTGTATCTACTGCGATAGCATTATTAGTAATGTCGATACCAGTGCCAGCAGTGTAGGTAGTCCCAGGAGGAGTAGCCCAAGTCCCATCAGCTTTTAAGAATTCACCTTCATCAGTAGTAGCAGGAGCAGGGACTAAACCTGCTGTACCAGCAGTCTGCCCATCAGTGCCAACGAAGTTAGAGTAGGTTGTGTCAGTAGCAGAAATAGTAGTGCCGTTAATCTGGATGTTAGAACCTGCTGTAAGCTTTCTCTGAACATAGGTATCATCTACGCTAATCTCGTCATTGGTAATATCGATGCCATCGCCAGCAGTATAATTTGCTCCAGCTTCACCCCAAGTGCCATCTGCTTTAAGGAATTTATCTTGGTCTCCGGCTAGTGGGCCAGGTACAAGACCTTGCATGCCATCAGTAGAAGCAGTAGCACCAGTGAAGTGAGTATAGGTTGTGTCTGTAGCGGAAATAGTTTTTCCATCTGCAGCAATCTGAATATTAGCCCCGGCGATTAAGGTATCTTGCTTATCAGCAAGAAGAGCATCTACCTCAGATTCGGTGTAGTACGGACCTTCAGAACCAACATAAGAGAAGGTATCTGTTGCTGTGCTCCAGCGATAGTAGGCAGTTTCATTTTGGTGGGTTTCGTCTTGAAGAACTTTAATGATGTCATTGTCTTTTAAGTGGGTTGTATCATATTGCTGAAGTTCGGCATAGGTTCCAACAATATCTACTACATCGGAAGACATTTCAATCTCTTCAATCTCTTCCCAGATTTTTCCGTCCTCTTCTTCTAGGTCAGCGATCTTATCCCAGATAGAAGTTAAATCTTCAGTAATCTTCGTAGGGATACCATCAGACGAATAGATATATGCTTGCTTGCTTGCTTCATAATAAAGAATAACGTTGCAATATTTACCTACCCTAGGTGGATTATCTGTATCGTCACCCATAGAAGCAGGTACTGTCACCTTCCTAAAGAGAGCTAGTTCCTTAGGATTCAAAATCTCTACAGTAGCCTTAGTAAACGATGGGGAATCGTTCTTTGGTTTTTTCTCTCCACAGGTTTCGCAAGTCATATTATTCCTCCGTTACTTCTGTAAATTCGCCAGCGAAGTATGCCTTACCATTCTTATCATAGTAGAATTGCGACACAATTTTCTGCGCCGGTGTTTCATCATTTTCACCTCTGATGTAGAGGAACTGGCTGCGCAGACCACGCTCGTTGGCTAATACGTAGCTGGTTATATCTTCTGGAGCAACATCTTCTGGGGTGCTTATTTCCACTGGGCCAGTCCAAATAATGATTGGGCGATGTTTGTCATCGATATAAAAAGTTGTGTTAATATTTACGACGTGCACAAAGCAGTCTGCAAGGTTCTTAATGCCATCAATAGTTTCAACTGTAACAGAAGCTATAACAGCATTATACGGACACTCAGGGTTTTTATTCCTGATGCATCCTTTAACATTAAGGCGGTATTCGCCTAAACCAAAATTGCACGAGCAAGTACATGGCTTAGCCTTTGGAAAACGACGGCCACACTTCTCGCACTGTTCATAATAATCTTTTTTATCCATACTTATATTATACAAAGAGTATATTTAAAAATAAAAAAATGGTTGTTATAATGAAGGCATGGATACTAACAAGCTGGACATAGTCTACTTCGTGAAGAACTCACAGACCAATAATGAACTGAAATATTCAATACGTTCTGTAGTAAACAATATGCCATACAAACGTATATGGATAATTGGTGGATGTCCTTATGGCATAGTACCAGATATACATATAAGAGCTGAGCAAAATGGATCTAGTAAATGGAGTAACGTCCACGAGATGTATAGATTAGCCTGCGAAAACAAAGAGCTTACTGACGATTTTATTATGTTTAATGATGACTTCTACATTATGAAGCCTATGTCTAAAGTAGAACCACTATATAGATGTTCTCTAGATGAGCATATAGCATTATTAGAAGCTAAGTTTAAGCGTCCTAATGGCTACACCAAACTGCTCAGAAACTGCAACAAAGAGCTTAAGACGCTAGGCAAATCAGCATTATCATACGAACTCCACGTCCCCTTTATCTTTAACAAGGAGAAGTTAGAAGCCTTGCTAAACAAATACCCAACCCAGCATTGCACTAGAACTCTATATGGTAACCTATATAATATAGGCGGTAAGCAAGCAGAAGATATCAAGACATTCTCCTCCAAGCCAGAGTTCGATTATAAAAATACTTCTCTTCTCTCGAGTGATGACGGAATAGATAATATTAACAATGATGTATGGCGTTATATCAAATTAAAGTTTAATAAGAAAAGTAAATACGAGATATAATTAAAGCAGGTCT
>Ga0247611_10009471_pt1 | contig 11700 bp, 11 predicted proteins | sample 177DNAGHGhighgp2_FD_192422 | JGI IMG/M metagenome (GOLD analysis project Ga0247611, IMG submission 192422) | Sheep rumen microbial communities from Palmerston North, Manawatu-Wanganui, New Zealand - 1770 DNA GHGhigh gp2 | ecosystem: Host-associated > Mammals > Digestive system > Stomach > Rumen... | reverse complement strand
TAGTTCGAGTGGTCACGGACGTCGCCCATCTTGACCTCGGAGGCGTACTGCTTCATGATGCCCAGCACTTCCGGCCACAGGCTCTTCGGGACGTACATGCGGGAAGCGGCGGAGCACTTCTGGCCCTGGAACTCGTAGGCACCGCAGAAGGCGGCGGTGGCGACGGCCTTCGGATCGGCACTCGGGTGCACGAAGATGAAGTCCTTGCCGCCGGTCTCGCCCACGAGGCGCGGGTAGCTCACGTACTTGCCCAGGTTCTCGCCGGCCTGGCGCCAGAGGCTGTTGAAGGTGCCGGTGGAGCCGGTGAAGTGGATGCCGGAGAACCACTTGGAAGAGGTCGCGACCTTGCCGATGAGGGCGCCGCTGCCCGGGAGGAAGTTGATGACGCCGTCCGGAAGACCCGCTTCCTTGTACAGTTTCATCAAGTAGTAGTTGGACAGGGTGGAGGTGGTGGACGGCTTCCAGAGGGCGACGTTGCCCATCAGGACCGGGGTCATGCACAAGTTAGAGGCGATGGAGGTGAAGTTGAACGGGGTCACCGCCAGGATGAAGCCCTCGAGGGGACGGTACTCGGTGTGGTTGATGTTGCCCACGCCGTCCTTGGGCTGCATGCCATAGATCTTGGAGGCATAGTGCACGTTATAGCGGAAGAAGTCGATGGTCTCGCAGGCGCTGTCGATCTCCGCCTGGTAGATGTTCTTGGACTGGCCCAGCATGCAAGCCGCGTTCAGGATGGGACGGTACTTGGTCGCAAGGAGCTCGGCCATTTTCAGGACGATGGCGGCACGGGTGGTCCAGGGGGTCTCGGACCAGACCTTGTGGGCCTCCATGGCAGCCTCCACGGCCATTTCCACTTCCTTCTCTCCTACCTTGTGGAAGGTCGCCAAAACATGCTTGTGATCATGCGGGCAGACGACCTTGCCGGTATTGCCGGTGCGGATTTCCTTGCCGCCGATGATGATCGGAATGTCCAGGACGGTGTTCCACTGGCGCTCGAGCTCGGCGTCGAGGGCGATACGCTCCGGAGAGCCTTCAAGATAGGACTTAACCGGCTCGTTGGCCGGTACCGGGAAGTTCAGGATTGCGTTGTTCATATCAGTTATTGATTAGTGTTGTTTTTGCAACCTCAAATGTACGGATTTCCAGCCACAAAACAAAGGCCGGGAAGCGGCCTTCCCGCTCCCCGGTAACAAGAAAGTACAAAACTGTTGTATTATCGTCCAGAACTTCCGGAAGGAAGTCTCCGCACCCGAAAAGGACGTTCCTTTTCCCGCATCCCTTTGTTCGCCTCCGATGCGTACAGGCTTTCCCGCACCGTTCACACTTTCCGGGTACGCATCTCCCCGAAAGCCCGGAATACAGACGAATCACAGGAGATGCGTACGCCAAAAGCGTCCTTTCACAACGGTTTCCATGCACGCATCACATGCGTACGACCGCAGGCTTCCGGTGAACTTGCCGTCACTGCTGTTGATCGACGATTGGGTTTGACCGGGAAGCGGCCGTTCACACTCCCAGGTAACCAGAAATCACATACCGATTGCATTATCATTCGGAAAGAATCTGTCAAAAAGGCAATAAACGTTATTTGAAGGGATTATTCTTGTTGACATATCCCTCAGCGACTTCGCGGCTTTGAAGCCAAATCATCACTACGACATTGTTTATGACTTTGAATGATAATCTATACCCTTCTTCTATAAAAGCGTTATACCATTCGGGATCTTGGCTGAGATGGAGGGCGTTCTTGGGATTATTTCTTCCGTATTTGCTTTTTGCAAAGTCGAATGACTGGATTTTTTGCAACGTATCGCCTACCTTAAATCCGCCTGGAACATAGTCCGACAGGAAACAGTATTTGTTCGAGGTGGTGGAGAACCTATCAATGAAAACATGTTCGTCTCCGTTATCTATAAACACTTCAATCACGGTTTCGTTGTTGTCGAATTCCAAGTGTGCCAGATCCGGAAAGTCATATTCGCTCCAATCGGCGGGATGTTGGTTCTTGCAGGGCTGCTGGCCGAGGATGGAGATGATTTGCGCAGGAGTCTTGCGGTTAAGTGTCTTGACGTCACGCTGTGCAAATGACGGTACGGCGAAAAGGGTGAGCAAAAGGAAGATGACTGTCTTTTTCATGGCTTTCTAGAAATCAAGTTCGTACTTATTGTCTTCTTTGGTGAATTCCCCGGTTTGGGTCTTGTCGCAGTCTATCCCGGTGAACTTGCCGTCACTGATGTTGATCGATGATTGGGTTACACCGGGAAGCGGCGCCGGTATACCCGTTTGTTCGTCTTATGGAACCTACCGTAAATTGATTCTGATTACCATTACTTTGTTATTTAAAAGGATTATTCTGATTGACGTATCCCTCTGCAACTTCGTGGCTTTGAAGCCATATTTCTACAATAATGTTGTTATGTATTCTAAATGAAAGTTCATATCCTTCGTTTTGAAAGGCTGTATACCATTCTGAATCCTGATCGAGTTTTAGAGCGTTCTCGGGGTCATCTCTCCCATATTTGCTCCTGGCAAAGTCGAATGACTGGATTTTTTGCAACGTGTCGCCTACCTTAAATCCGCCGGGAACATAGTCCGACAGGAAACAGTACTTGTTTGAGGTGGTAGAAAACCTATCTATAAAGACATGCTCGTCTCCGTTAGCTATATACACTTCAATCACGGTTTCGTTGTTGTCGAATTCCATGTGTGCCAGGTCCGGGAAATCATTATCTCTCCACCAGGAGGGGTTCTTGCAGGGCTGCTGACCGAGGATGGAGATAATCTGTGCGGGTGTCTTTCTGTTGAGTGTTTTCACATCACGCTGCGCAAATGACGGCACGGCTGCAAGGGCGAGCAGAAGGAGGATGAGGGTCTTTTTCATGGCTGATCAGAAATTAAGTTCGTATTTGTCGTCTTTGGTGAATTCTCCGGTTTTGGTCCTGTCGCAATCTATCCCGATGAACTTGCCGTCGCTGCAGTTGATCGACAATTTGGTTTGACCGGGAAGCGGCCGTTCACACTCCCCGGTAACCAGAAACCACATACCGATTGCATTATCATTCGGAAAGAATCTGTCAAAAAGGCAAAACACGTTATTTGAAGGGATTATTCTTGTTCTCGTATCCCTCTGCGACTTCGTGACTTTGAAGCAAGATTTTTACTATGATATTGTTACGTATTTTAAATGAAAGTTCATATCCTTCGTTTTGAAAAGCAGTATACCATTCTGGATCCTGATCGAGTTTTAGAGCGTTCTCGGGGTCATCCCTCCCATATTTGCTCCTGGCAAAGTCAAATGACTGGATTTTTTGCAGCGTATCACCTACCTTGAACCCGCCGGGGACATAGTCCGACAGGAAACAGTACTTGTCCGAGGTGGTAGAAAACCTATCTATGAAGACATGCTCGTCCCCGTTATCTATAAACACCTCAATCACCGTCTCATTATTGTCGAATTCCAGGTGTGCCAGATCCGGAAAATCATATTGACTCCAGTATGCGGGATGCTGGTTCTTGCAGGGCTGCTGGCCAAGGATGGAGATAATCTGTGCGGGTGTCTTTCTGTTGAGTGTTTTCACATCACGCTGCGCAAATGACGGCATGGCGGCAAGGGCGAGCAGAAGGAGGATGAGGGTCTTTTTCATGGCTGATCAGAAATTAAGTTCGTATTTGTCGTCTTTAGTGAATTCTCCGGTTTTGGCCCTGTCGCAGTCTATTCCGGTGAACTTGCCGTCACTGCTGTTGATCGACGATTTGGTTTGACCGGGAAGCGGCTGCTCCCACTCCCCGGTAACCAGAAACCACATACCGATTGCATTATCATTCGGAAAGAATCTGTCAAAAAGGCAAAACACGTTATTTGAAGGGATTATTCTGGTTGATGTATCCTTCGACTACTTCTTTGCTTCTAAGTAGGATCATTACGATGACGTTATCTTTTATTTTAAATAAAATTTCATATCCCTCATCTTGATAAGCAATATACCACTTAGGGTCCTGGTGGAGATGGAGCGCGTTTTTGGGGTTGCTCCTTCCGTATTTGCTTTTAGCAAAGTCGAACGACTGGATTTTTTGCAGCGTATCACCAACCTTGAACCCGCCGGGAACATAGTCCGACAGGAAACAGTACTTGTCCGAGGTGGTAGAAAACTTATCTATGAAAACATGCTCGTCTCCGCTACCGATATACAGCTCGATCACAGTTTCGTTATTGTCGAATTCCAAGTGTGTCAGATCTGGAAAGTCATTATCGCTCCACCAGGTGGGGTTCTTGCAAGGCTCCTGGCCGAGGATGGAGATGATTTGGGCGGGTGTCTTGCGGTTAAGTGTTTTTACATCACGCTGCGCAAATGACGGCACAGCGGCAAGGGTGAGCAGAAGAATGATGATTGTCTTTTTCATGACTGATCAGAAATTAAGTTCGTATTTATTGTCTTCTTTGGTGAATTCCCCGGTTTTGGTCCTGTCGCAGTCTATCCCGGTGAACTTGCCGTCGCTGCTGTTGATTGACAATTTGGTTTGACCGGGAAGTGGCCGCTTCCACTCCCCGGTAACCAGAAAGCACATACCTGTTGTTTAGTTGTCCCAAAAAACTGTCAACTGCATCTCCTGCCGTTCTGAAAGTATCTATCAAAAGGGATATAAACGTTATTCGAAGGGATCATACTTGTTCTCGTATCCTTCGGCGACTTCGCGGCTTTGAAGCCATATTTCTACTATAATATTGTTTTCTACTCGGAAAGAGAGACGATATCCTTCATCTTGAAAAGCGTTATACCATTCGGGATCTTGGTCGGGCTTAAGGGCGTTCTTGGGATTGTTCCTTCCGTATTTGCTTTTTGCAAAGTCAAATGACTGGATTTTTTGCAACGTATCGCCTACCTTAAATCCGCCTGGAACATAGTCCGACAGGAAACAGTATTTGTTCGAGGTGGTGGAGAACCTATCAATGAAAACATGTTCGTCTCCGTTATCTATAAACACTTCAATCACGGTTTCGTTGTTGTCGAATTCCATGTGTGCCAGGTCCGGGAAATCATTATCTCTCCACCAGGAGGGGTTCTTGCAGGGCTGCTGGCCAAGGATGGAGATAATCTGTGCTGGTGTCTTTCTGTTGAGTGTTTTCACATCACGCTGCGCAAATGACGACATGGCTGCAAGGGCGAGCAGAAGGAGGATGAGGGTCTTTTTCATGGCTGATCAGAAATTAAGTTCGTATTTGTCGTCTTTGGTGAATTCCCCGGTTTTGGTCCTGTCGCAGTCTATTCCGGTGAACTTGCCGTCACTGCTGTTGATCGACGATTTGGTTTGACCGGGAAGCTGTCCATTCAAGTAGGGCTCGGGGTTTACCCACGGATAGTTTCGACCTCCAATTCTTATGCCAAGATGGAGATGCTTGTTCGGTGCATCGCTATCAAGATAAGCGTTGCCGGAGCGTCCGGTGTACCCGATAAGGTCGCCGGCATAGACCGGGTCCCCCGACTGAAATGCCCTATGTTTCCTTGGGTTGTAGCCTACGGCATTGCCGCTTTGAAGGTGGGCATTGAATATGTATAGTTCTTTTCCGTTCACGAAGGTCCTGTAGTAGATGTAGTTTCCCCATGCTGGTTGACCTTCTTTGTCTGGTATGCTGCTTTCAATTTTGGTAATGACTCCGTCATACATGGCATATACGGGAGTTCCGATTTCGGCGAGGATATCTATCTTGTCCACCCGAAAGTCCCTCCATAGCATTTGTGAAGTCGTCTCTTTACCATCTTGGCCCCTAAAAGGGTGAGCGTTGCCGAAAGTGATTCCCACACTTCCGACGAGCAAAAGCAAGAGCATTTTTCTCATAACGATGTAGCATAATGTTCGCTACAAAGCTATGGCTCTTTAAAACGGAAATATGATAACGGGATATAACATTTTTTAACGCAAATCGCTTACACAAAACAACTTACGTTTTGAAAAACATAACAGGGCATAACACTATTCCTCCCGGTCCAGCCTCCGGACAAATTCCTCCCCCCGATGATCCGGCAAAGCCGCGAACAGCTGCTTCATCCGGGTTTTGCGCATCCGGACGGAAGCCTCGGTCAAGTCGGCGTGCAAGAAACAGATACTCTTGGCAGAAAAGCCATAGAAAAAGAGAAGAAGAAGTTCAATGTCTTCTTTATGAACTCTGCCCATTTGGCTCAACTCCTTTCGCGCCCGGTCCATCAGACCATTTCCGGACACGTTCAGTGCGCTCTCCAAAGAAGCGTACAAGCCTTCACTTTGCCTGAAATCATCCAACTGCTTCTGAAAATCTTCAACCAATTCATCCTTCGTCCGGTCTCCATATCTATTTTCCTTTTGCCGAACCCGGCTGCTGTCCCAAGAAAAATAAGCATTTGACAAAAGATTCAGCGATCGAATTTTATCCTTTGTATAAAAATCCAAAAGCAAACGGGAGGCGGAATCCCGAGATTGTAAACGCTCTAATTCATCATTAAAATCTTGAATCTGAGCCATTTTTTCCAGTTTCTCCTGCCTCTCACGCCGTAATCGACCGGTCAGCCAAATGATAATTCCGACAAACAGTAGGCCGCAAAAGGAGAACATGATTGCACGTGTTTGCCCTTTTTCGTGCTCGAGGATCGCCTGATTCTGGTAATAGTCCTCCATCGCATGCGTGACGGACTGTTCCAATTGGGCCGATACAATTCGGTTTTGAATGTCCATGGCTTTGCCATAAAACTCCTTGGCCTGATTGTCTTCCCCCTTTATTTCGCATACATTGGTTAGAGCTATGTAGTAAACCGAACTGTCTACAGCGGAAAGAAGCGTATTTTTCGCCTTATCACAGTAATAATCAGACAATTCCTGTTCTCCGCGATGCTGGGCTATCATTCCGAGATGGCCGTAATCCTGACACGTCAGCGGAATAGATCCCTTCCTCAAGATAAGGCGATAGAGCGCCTCTGCCTGATCATAATCAGGATGCGGTTTAAAAAGATAAAGTTTAGCCAGAGATTGACAAGCATAAGGGATAAGGTGAACACTATCTTGACCAGTAGACAGTATCCCCTTTAAAATGATCTCTGCCGAGTCCAATTTGTATTGGGCAATGTACTGATTCGCTACATCCAACCTACAAAAGTCAGCCATCAGTGTATCGCCAGACTGAATAGCAGCCACCAAAGACTGCTGTGCATAATCCATGGCTCTGGCCCGATCATAGTTGTCGGAATAGATCGAGCGAAGATGCTGGGAACAAAGGCTGGCCCTCCGATGATCGCCCAATGCTTCCGCCCGTTTTTTCGCATCGATGAAATACAACGCTGCGCGAACATCCTTGTTCCCGTTTTCCAGTACAACACCCATGTAATACGTTGCCTTGAGTCGATTCTCCTTTGAGCCATGCCGCTTATACCAGTCATACGCTACGCGGATAACCGAATCTTCGGCGACATCGATGTAACATTTGTCCAGCACTTCCGAGGTCAAGAGGGCGTGTCTGGCTCGGGAAGACTTGGTCGAAAGAGCCTTCCGCGGAATGGATTTGAGAATAACCAACGCACTGTCCGGCGCTTCTGATGAAAGGGCTTCCGCCTTGTCCATCATCTCTTTCGTCCTGTGTGAGACACAAGATGTCAAGAGCAGCAGAAAAAAGAGAAGGAACCGGTTCATCTGTATCATACTCACTCACAAAGATAAAAAAAGCTGCCGAGAAAAGAAATTTGAACATGATCCTCGTATGAGAGAAACTCCCGGCAGCTCGTTTCTTTCCGGAACTGACAGGCACGAAAAAACGGATATAGTACTCTTATCTGATGTTTACCGGGCTCTGGAAAGCCACACGTGCATCAAACAATTCCCCATATCCGCATATGCGGACATAGGAAATCTTGATTGGCGGCCACATGTTTTTGAATTTTCCAGATTCGGTAAATTGCCCGTCAACAAGATTCCTCTATAGAAATCAAGTATTTCTCGTATGTTATGACAAAGATAGACAAAAAAGCGTTCCCGTACAAGGCAAACCTGTTGTATTATCGTCCAGAACCGCTTTTATAGCCGTCAATGATACTTGTACGTGACGATGAAATCGTACGTGGTGCCGTTCGCGGCGATCTTGTTTTTGAAGGTGATGGTCTTGCCCTTGGCGGCGGCAATGCGGTCGGGGTGCATGCCTACCATGAAGCGGCCCTGGTTGGCGCCGGTGCCGTTCGGATCGCCGTCATAGGTGATGACGCTGCCGGCCTTGTCCTTCTTGCCGCCCCAGATGTACCACTGCCAGAAGGCCGTTCCGGAACTCCAGGTGCAAGATTTTCCGGAAGCATCGACCCACATGCCAGGCTTGTAGGAGGTCATGTCCGTCTTTTTGCCGTCGGGGTTGTAGCAGGTGAAGCTGCTTTCGTCCAGGTTCCGGACATCCGTGCCGATGAAGGCGTTGACCTTGTCCACCGGGAGTTCGAAATGGCCGATCTCGTAACCGCCCCGGGCCGCAGCCTGCTCCGCGTCGATATCGACGTCCACGGAAATCGTGCTGCCTTCCATCTTCCAGGCATAGGTGTGCGGGCTCATGGCGCCGTCGGGACCTTCCAGGGAGCCGGAGGGCGGAGCCGCCAGGTCCATGGTTTCCCCATCGGCCGAGAACTTGACCCTGTAGGGCCAATGGCGGTCGTTGGTATTGTTTCCGTCCCAGAGATGGGTGATGTAAGTCGTTGGCGTGCAGGCGATGACGGCCCATACATACTTGGCGTCGGCGGGAACGGTCCACTTGACCGTGGCGTAATTGTTCGTAGCGGCCGTCGCGGTGGTGGACTCGCTGTATGTCCGGGTGCTCAGATCCTCTCCCAGGGAGACGAAGCCCATGGTCCAGCCGGCCTGCTTGGCGTCCCCGCTCTTGTTGTAGCCGACCGCATTGGGCATGCCGGCGAAATCCATCGTCAGTTCCTGTCCGGGAACGGCGGCGAGACGGATGATATTGAATCCGGTCGCTTCCGGCGCCTTGGACGGATCCACCTTCCAGTAGCCGCTGCCATCGTCGGCCCCCTTCCAGGAGACGGCTCCCGCATGGCGGGCACCCTCGGTGCTGATCTGCTTGAAATCCCAGGTGGCAACGCGGGCGGCATAGTCATAGACCTGCGCATTGAATTCGTCGATCCCGATCCCGTAAGCCGCCATGTAGGACTCCAGTGCGTCCTTCGGCTTCCGGGCCGAGCGCCAGACATTGGCCACGGCGTCGATCCCGTACTTGTCCACCCAGTAGTAGTGGAAGAAGTAGCTGCCGTAACGCATGTCCTCATGGGCGAAATGCCGGTGGCAGTTGTCGCAGAACCCGGTGAAGTTATAGTTCGTAAAGGTCTCTTCCGGGACCATCTGGTAGGCCTGCCACTGGGCCGTCTGCTCCCAGAAGGTGCTGCCCTGGCCCTGGTCGTAACGGAAGGCCACGCTGTAAATATCGCTGGTCTTGTTGTTCAGCTTGAGGTCGCAGGCCGTCTGGTACTGGAAGGAATGACCGATCTCATGGGCCACGGTGGCACGGCTGTTCGCCGCCTCGGGATTCACCCACAGGCAACCGGTGATGTTGTCGTCCGGACCGGAGCCGTAGGCCGCCCACTCGGTCTGGTGCCACAGGTAGATCTGGAACTTGTACTGGTCCAGATAAGACTTGTCCGCAGGCGTGTAATGCGCGAATTTGAGCGTATTGACATAGTACGCATAGATTTCTTCGCACCAGGCCAGGAAGGAGTCCGTGTCCAGGTGGTACGGAGCCGCCGCATCATCGGGCGTCGTCGTCTTGTAGTCCTTGTCCCAGAAGAGGATGAAATGCTCGCTCTGCTTGCTGCGTCCGAAGTAGTACAGGCTCTCCGGCTTGAGCGGATCATAGAACGTATCGGTAACTTCCCAGCCGCGCTCCTTCTTGTAGAACTCGGAGCACATGTAGATCTTCTCGTAGTTGGGAACGTCGGAAGGCTTCAGGTCGCCGCTCGCAGGAGTGACCGGTGTCGGTTTTTCCTGGGGATCCGGATCTGGCTCCGGTTCCGGCCGGGGCGTCTTGTCGCAACCTGCAAACAGCGTGACGGCAAGGGCCAGCATGGCCCAAAGACATACATTTCCTTTTTTCATGAGTCGCAGTTATAGTTTCTGGTCGTAATTGAACCATTTGACCTGGGTCGATGCGGTTCCGTCCGTTCCCTCGCCCAGTTTGAGTTTATACCAATACTTCAATTTCAGGAGTTCCGGCTTGAATTTGTAAGTGCGGTTGCATACCACCGCAAAAATGACACCGTTGGCCGGCTGTTGTCCATCCAGGCTCACCGTGCAATCCCCGCCCTCAAAGGGCTGGGCATAGACAGGACGTCCGTCCGTCGTTCTCCAGCAGAGTTGGCAGACCAGATCCAGCGGTTCGTTGACCCCGTTGATGGACGGCCACGGCGTCCCCTCGAAGGACACCGTCACCTTGTCTCCCTTCACCTTGATGGGAATGACATTGGCACCGGTCCAACCGGGAAGGGTGCTGCTTTCGGGAATGATCCAGCCGTTATCGGCCGGATAGGTTTCCACATAGGGGGTCATCTTCCAGGGCAGGCACTTGTGCGATCCTTCCGACTCCACGGTAGTACCGAAGTACTGGTTGGAAAGTTTCCTGGCGGCGTCGGAGTAGATACCCAGGTCGCACAGGGCCACGCGGGAGCGGAATTCCAGAATCATGCGCTTGACCTGGTCATGCCCCATGGGGGAGGAACGAGCCAGGCTCTGCAGCAGATACCCCTGACAATGTTCCCAGATCCATTTGATGGCACCGTCACCCACGCTGATTTCCAGGAAAGAGGGGAACACCTCCGAATACTGCACGCCACCCAGGATCCGGCGGTTATCGCCCGAAGACGGCAGCATCCAATCCGGCGGCCCCCATGTTCCGTCGCTCTTCCAGCCGCCATAGCATTCGATGGGGATGAACGGAGCCAGGAGGGTACCGGAAGCCAGCCAGCCGAACTCGATGTCTTTCGGAGCGGTCGTTCCCCGGCGGATATTCATCGCCCGCTGGAGCCACACGTCGCACCCCTCATGGAACCAGCTGATCTTCTTTCCGCCGGGGCGGGATGAGAAGAGGCAGTGGATACCCTCATGGGTCACATTGTAGGTATGGTAATCCTTATCGCCGTAAGTGCAGGCCGGATCGAAGCAATAGACCGGATAATAGGACAGCAGGAGCATGGGATATTCCTTGCCGTTCCGATACACGGAGCCCTGCCAGCCGCCGGTAGCGGTGTTGGGTTCGTTGTCGGTGCTCAGACCGCTTCCGTAGAGATAGACGGCGCTGCGGTAGCCTTCCATGGCATTGCGGTCCGGCAGCCAGCCCATCTCCTCGCGCAGATAGCGGAAGTCCTCGTTCAGCTGCTGCAGCATCCGCTTAGCCGAGGCCTCCTTCTCTTTCACCAAACTGTTGGCCCGCTTGCCCTGGACGAACGTAAACCAACCGTCGTCATAGCGCCAGGCCTCCCCCGTCACCACGCCGGTCATGTTCTTCGTGGGCATTTCGGGCATGGTATAGTCCTGCAGGAAATCGTAATCGATGCCCTTATATGCAGGCCACTCGGAGAATGTCTCCGCAATCGGGCTTTCCGGTTCCGCCGGATCCTCCTTCGTACAAGCTACGGCCGAAAAGACGAGGCCGGCCAGCAAGGCAATACATAACGGATGCTTCATGTCGCAATGAAACGGGGC
>Ga0247611_10009470_pt1 | contig 11701 bp, 6 predicted proteins | sample 177DNAGHGhighgp2_FD_192422 | JGI IMG/M metagenome (GOLD analysis project Ga0247611, IMG submission 192422) | Sheep rumen microbial communities from Palmerston North, Manawatu-Wanganui, New Zealand - 1770 DNA GHGhigh gp2 | ecosystem: Host-associated > Mammals > Digestive system > Stomach > Rumen ... | reverse complement strand
CTATCTATGCCCGTGCATACGATATTGACGGAAACACAAGTGAAGTTGTCTCTGCTAAATACACCATCAAGGAAGTTGTTCCCACACAAGACGTAGTCATCGTTGAGGAAGGCAAGACGACATTCCTCTTCAATACTCCTGGTAATGAATGGGGATTCCCGACAGATAGTAAAGCAGTCGACGAAGCTGAGTTCACTGCTAACGGAAAGACCATCAAGGTAGCTGGAACCACAGGTAACGGTTATCGCTATTATGGTTCATATCTGCTGTTTGGTAAACAAGGTGCATACCTTACTTTGCCAGCTTTCGACTTTGCCGTAGGTAAGATTGAGGTGGTTGGTAACAGTGGTGCTTCTGGTGATGTCAAGCAGAACATCTTCGTTGGTGAAACTGCTATCAGCACCGAGACTAAGGGTGCCAAAGAGACAAATACCTATGTTATTCCTACCCTTTATCAGGAAGCAGGTACAGTCTACACACTGAAAGTGACCAGTGCACACAACTCTCAGGTTACTCAGATTATTGTCTATAAGGCTGACGAAACTGTTGAATTAGCCGATCCTGAGTTGGCATTCGACGTAGATGCTGTAGCAGCAATACTTGGTGAGGAGTTCACCGCTCCTGAACTGACCTTTGCTGCTGGCTTCGAGGGCACAATCACCTATACAAGTTCTAATCCCGATGTAGCTGAAGTAGACAACGAAGGTAACGTAACCCTCAAGGCTGCCGGTGAGACAACCATCACTGCTTCTTCTGAGGCTAACGATTACTTCTTTGCAGATGAAGCTTCTTACGTGCTCACTGTCTCAGAAGCTGTCACTCCAGTTGACCCGAGCAAGGATCTGTATGAACTGGTTACCGATGCAAGCACACTTGCCGATGGTGACGAGATTGTTATTGCATACGTTGACGAAGAAAATAACGCATTGGCTATGAGTTCTACTCAAAACAATAACAACCGTTCTGCTGTAGCAGTTACCCTTAACGCTGATGGCACTCTGAGTCCGTCTGCTGATACCCAGATCATCACATTAGAGGCCGCCTCTCAAACTGAACCGCTCTATCTCTTCAACGTGGGCAATGGCTATCTCTATGCATCAAGCAAGACCAGTAACCAACTGAGAACTGAGACTGAAGCTGATGACAATGCCAAGGCAACCATCGAAATCACTGAGGGCGATGCAACCATTATCTTCCAGGGTGAGAACACACGCAACCTCATGCGTTTCAATCCAAACACAGGTAACAACAATCCTCTCTTCGCTTGCTACGCATCTACATCTACCACAGGTTCACTTCCACGCATCTACCGCAAGATGGCTGCTGTTCCTGTGACAATTGGTGAGACAGGTTACGCTTCATTGTACTATGAGAAACAGAACCTTGAGATTACTATCGACTCTGACATCTCTGCATACATCGTAACAACGGGTGACGTTGAAAGCAACTTTGCAAACTGGGCTCCCACTTACGGAACATTCAACAAGAAGTTTGTGATTCCTGCCGGTACAGCCGTTGTTCTTAACGGAACACCTGGAGAATACCAGTTCAACATTGTCGGTGAGGCTGATGTAGAGAGTCCTGCAGAAAACCTGCTTCTCGGTACAGACAATGAAACCCCGATTGAGGCAGAAGACGGATATACATACTATATCCTTGCTAACGGCGGCGCTGGTGTAGGCTTCTACTATGGCGCAGCTAACGGAGGTTCATTCACAAATGGTGCTCACAAAGCATTCTTGGCAGTTCCTTCAACCTTGGCAGCCGGAGCAAAGAGCTTCGTGTTCAATGGTGCTACAGGTATCAATGGTGTAGAGAACAATGTTGCCGGCAACGATGCAGTCTACAGCTTGCAGGGTGTACGCATGAACACTCAGAACCTGAGAAGAGGCATCTATGTGGTGAACGGAAAGAAAGTTGTTATCAAGTAATCTAAGAAACAATTAAAATATCACATACAATATGAAAAAGTATAATAAGCCTTTCATTACGATTGTCAGCCTGACAGATCCACTGCTCTTTGGTATTAACAACACAGTGGGTGATGGTGGTCAGTTGGGTAAGGAACAAATGTTCGAAGAAGAAGAAGCTACAAACCTCAACGCTTCAAAAAGCGTTTGGGATGAGTAATCTCTCGAATTATTAAGGACAGTCCCACTAAGGCTCATTCCTGTACTAATCGTACATGAGTCTTAGTGGGCTTTTTGTACAATTAAAAACATAATTCTACACCTAAGAAAATGAAAAGAATCGGATTACTGTTTGCCGGTCTGCTCTGTTGTGGCATGATGTCAGCTCAGACAATGGAAGCCGTGACTGTCGATGGAGCTGCCTCTGACGGCTTTGTCACCAGCATCACCTTTCAGGGCAACAATGTGGAACTGACACGTGAGAGCGGTCAGACAGAAACAGTGGACATGGCAGGTCTGAACATCGACTTCGACTATGTGGCATTGCTCGACGATGCCGACGACGACCTGACCAGCACAATGATGAGCACCTTCGGTGGAAAGGACGTGAACGTAGAACTGTCGCGTCCCATCGCAAGCGGACAATGGAACACGCTCTGTGTGCCGTTTAACATGTCGGCAGAACAGATTGAATCGGTCTTCGGAGCAGGAACAAGCGTGGCTGTCTTCAGCAACGCCGAAAACGATGTCGTCAACTTCAGCACAGCAAACGAGATTACAGCCGGCATTCCCTGCATTCTCTATCCTGCCAACACAGTCAACAAGATTTCACTAAGCAACATTCCTCTGAAAAACTTCTTAGCTCCAGGTAGCGTGAAAAGTACTGACTATACCTTCGTGGGTACACTCGCCACCACCAGTCCTGCAGGAACAATCTTCTATTTTGCCAATGGCAATCAGATTAAAGAGTTGACAGCAGATGGAAGCATCAAGGCTTTCCGTGCCTACATCGCCTCCAACGGACAAGAAGCCAGACTCTTCAGCGTCGATGGCATCATTACTGCCATCAATACGATCAAAGACGAGATACAACCCGACAACACACCCGCCTATAACATCAGCGGACAACGTGTGAGCAAGGACTACAAGGGCATCGTCATCAAGAACGGGAAAAAGGCTATCATTCAATAGAAAGGGCCAGACTATGCACAACAAACAATATCAGCAACCGTCTCTCTACATCATAGAGGTCGGCACGACAGATATGATTGCATTCAGCGTGAACACCCCTTCAGACAAGCCGACATACACTGGTGAGTCGGGCGACGGTAAAGATGCGACAGCAAAAGAATATAACTTTAGTGTATGGGACGAAGATAATCATTAAGAATATGAAGAAGCTACACCTATTTATATATAATATCCTGCTGCTCTTGGGCGGGATAACGGCAACAGAAGCGCAGGCAAAGATAGTCTACGACTTCACCGACTGGGAAAACAAGACCTACTCAAGCACAACGACAGTCAACGGCCTGACACTGGCTGCAGCCTCAGGGAAAGAGGTGACAATTGAAAACTACAACAACGAAGTCACCATTGATGGCATCACCTTCCCCAAACGTCTGAAATTCGGAGGCAGCGGCTCGTCATCGACCCGTAACGTCAGTTTCAAGATTCCCGGCAACGGTACGCTGACCGTCTATGGCATGTCAGCCAACAGTTCGGCTACCCGCATACTGAATATCGCCATCGGCTCATTCAACAACGTGGTGACTACGCTTGAGAAAGACGGCACCAGTGTCGGGAAAGCAGAATACAGTTACAAAGGCGATGAAACCACTGTCTATCTCTATAGCGCCAACTCAGGATTCAACATCCACGGTATCGTCTTCCTTCCGGAAGGAGAAACCGGCGAGGAAACACAAGGCGACGTGACCATCATCCAGCCTACGGCAGGCACAAATGCTGTCGATATCAGCGATCATGCGGTATCGAAAGACCTGTCGGCCAATCAGATGGAAGTGCTGCTCACAACCGGCGATATCAAGTATTATAACACAAAGAACCTGTCGGGTGTGAACATCGATAAAAAGGCGGCTACCGTCACCATGCTCAACGGCGACGGACAACAAGACATCTACTATGGCACCGTGAAGCACATCGGGTTTGCCAAGAAGGTGGACAGCGGTCAGGAAGCTGAGACCATCAACAATGGCATCGCAATTACCGAGGCGAAGGGATGGTATGAAAGCTGCTACGCAGAATGGACTCCCATCGATGGGGCCAAATCGTATAACGTCTATATAAAAGGAGGCAACTACAGCGACTACACCAAAATCGACGGTCAGCTGGTCCGCAACTATGGCAGCTACGGACGTGCCGACATGGTGGGACTTGTGGCTGGCACCTACTCGATGAAAGTGGTCGGTGTCGATGCTGACAAAAAGGAGATGGCAGCCAGCGGCGAGGCCATCAACATGGAAGTGGTGAACTACAAACGTGAAGGCTTTGCCTTCCTCAACAGGACTGCAGGTGTCGGAGCCTACAACAACGACGGTTCGCTGAAAAGTGGTGCCCGCGTACTCTACGTCACTGCTGCAACAGCTAAGACAATTACCTGCAAGGTGATTACCAATGAAAAGGGAGCGACAACCGAATGTACGGGAATCCAGACGATTCTCGATGCCTATCAGAAAGGCTACGACTCTACGCCCACTGTCTTCCGCCTCATCGGTACCATCAAATTGTCTGACCTCGACCACATCAGCAGCAAGGAAGAAGGACTGCAGATAAAAAGCAACAAGGATAATGAGCTGAATATCACCATCGAAGGTATCGGCGAAGATGCAACCATCAAGGATTTCGGCATTCTTGCCCATGCTGCACGGAGCCTTGAACTGCGCAACTTTGCCATCATGAACTTCATGGATGATGCTGTATCAGTCGACAACGATAATAAGAACGTATGGATCCATCATCTCGACATCTTCTACGGACAGCCGGGAAGTGACAGCGACCAGGCGAAAGGAGACGGAACTGTGGATGTGAAGACAAACTCACAATACATCACGGTATCCTACAATCACTTCTGGGATTCTGGAAAATCCTCTCTCTGCGGCATGAAGAGCGAAAGCGGTCCCAACTACATCAGCTACGACCACAACTGGTTTGACCATAGTGACTCCCGTCATCCGCGTGTACGCACCATGACGGTACACGTATGGAACAACTACTACGACGGTATATCGAAATACGGCGTAGGAGCTACCTTTGGCAGCAGCGTCTTCGTTGAGAACAACTACTTCCGCAACTGCAAATTCCCGATGCTTTCCTCCTTACAAGGCAACGACGTGTATGCAGGAACCAGCCAATACAAAGAAGATAACAACACTTTCTCAGGTGAAAGTGGTGGAAGTATCAAGTCGTTTGGCAACGTGATAACAGGGGCGCAATCGTCCTACTGGCCTTATCAGGCAACAGAGATGCTCACAAAAGGCTCGATGAAATCGGCTTCTTCTTTAGGTATCGACACCAATGTGCACTTCGATGCATACGAGGCAAAGAGTCGTAATGAAGCCGTTCCGGCAACCGTGAAATCGGTAGCAGGCGGAAATACCTATAACAATTTCGATACTAACAGCAGCCTGATGTACGATTATACGCCTGATGCTGCTGCCGATATCCCAGCCAAAGTTGCAGGCTTTTATGGTGCCGGCCGTCTGAATCACGGTGACTTCAACTGGACTTTCGACAGCAACGAGGACACAAACGACAAAATAATCGACGATCTGAAGACAGCTATCCTGAACTATAAGAGTACGCTGGTGGGCATCTTTGGAGACGTCAATGGGCAAGGTACTGAAGGTGGTGACAACCAAGGCGGTGACAATCCGGGTGGTGACGACCCGACACAAGGTACCACTATCTCAAGCGACATAGAATGTACATTCACGGTCAAGGGAGGTCCTTCAAACAGCGCGTTTACCGTTGTCGGCAGCTATTCGAACAGCAAGGGAACAGCCACTGTCAATGGTACGACCTATACGGAATGTCTGAAACTGGAGACATCTACTTCTGTGACATTCACCATTGATAAGCCAATGACCCTCACGCTCGTCTTTGGCAGTCAGGATACCAAGTATACCATCAAGATCAATGGAACCAAGGCAACCGGAAGCAACGGCATACTGACCACCGACCTTGATGCCGGAACCTATAAACTGACCAAAGCCGATACAGGAAACCTGTTCTATATCGGTCTGAAAGTAAAGTAAAGGCACTTCTGACAGATACTTACGATATGGGAAGGATTTGTGATATTTTACACAAATTCTTCCCATAAATCGTTTATATTAAAAAAAAATGCTATCTTTGCACCAAATTACCTCTTATATTATTTAACTTATAAAGCATTATGAAACAAAAACTACTATTACTTTTGACGTTACTTTGCACAATGACAGGAAGTGCATGGGCTGAAGATGAAGTCTTACTCTCATACCAAATGGATAATGAGAACTATGCTGCACAAACGGAACTGGCTGCAGGAAACGGTACGATTTATTTTGGTGCCGATAAACGTGAAGCATCCGATTATGCCGCTTGTGGATATGGTTACAAGCTTGATGGCGACATGAGTGAAACATCTATAAAGTATGTTTTACTGAACCTATCAAGAGCCCTTGCTGCCGGTGATATCATTAAAATAAAGATGTACGCATCATCAACCCCAAGCGGCAGTGACTATGGTATCAGCATCTTTGCCGAAAGGGCTACTGTTGATCCTCTGGCAACACTCTACCTCTCCGGAAAAAAGAACGAAGAGAAGGAAATGACTTATACTGTCAAAGAGAATGATGGTTTTGCTGGGCTGTCGAGCATCTATCTTGCAAGGGCCGCTGGAAAATCCACTTACTTAACAGCTGTCGAGGTTGGTGCCTTTAACACGGTAGACCCCACAGGAGAAGAATTGACTGACGGTAAGACATGGGATTTCACCGTAACATCAACAACAGACTGGGACAACCTTCTCGCTGATGAAACAAACTGGACGAAAGCTAATGATACACGTATGAGTAATAAAAACTCATACGCGAATGCACCCCTTATTGCCAATGGTCAAGAACTGGAAGCTACGAAAGGACTTCTGTTCAACATTAGTGCTGCAGACAAACTTCGTATCGACAAGAATAATCGTCTCTGCTTAAATGGAAATGGACTGAGCTTCACCATCCCCGGACTGACGAAAGGTCAGACAGTTACCATAACAGCAAGAACTGCCAGTAAGTCTGGTCTGGATCGCTTCCTCTCTGCAGAGAATCTGACAGTAACTGAAGGGTTTGCTCCCCATGATGCAGACGAATGGTTTGCTAACGTCGGAACTGTCACCGAAGACGGAGATGTTACCATCAAGACCAATGTAGGTGGTATGAACATCCAGAAGATTGTTGTGACTGCAGCTGAAGGCGGTGGTGAGCCCACTGTTGTTATCGCCAAGCCAACCTTCGAGGTAGACGGCGTAACCTACGAAAGCGGTGCTACCGTTGAAGGTCTGAAGACCGGACAGCGCGTAACCATCAATGTCGAGGAAGGTATGTATATCTACACGAACTGGAGCGGTAAGACTGGCGGTAGCAAAGAAACCTATTACGTTGCCGAAAGAATGAAAGGGCAGACAAGCTATGGAGCCTCAACCTCTTCAGGCGGTCAGCGCGTATTGTATGCCGTAGCCGGTGACACCGATGATGCTACAGGAAACTCCAGTGATCTGGCTTACATCGTGTTCACAGGTGTGACACCTGCCGATCCCGTATTCACTCCTGCAGGCGGTGATGTGGATGCCGGAACTGTTGTAACCATCGAAACAAGTAATAAGGAAGACAAGATTTATTACACAACAGACGGAACAGAACCGACTTCTGAGAGCACTCTTTACACTGAGGCTGGTATCACCGTTGATGAGACCACTACCATCAACGCCATTGCATACGACAAGAACGACGCTAACCCAAGTGCCGTTGTAAGTGAGACTTACACCTTCGTGGCTCCTCAGGAAGAGACCATCTCCGTTGAAATTACCGAAGCCGGATATGCAACAGTATACTATGCTCAGAAGGCATTAGTTGTTCCTGCTGGCGTTGAGGCATTCATCGTTACCGAAGATGACATTATCAATGAATTCGAAAACTGGGGATTCGTTGCAAACTATGCGGCCACTGAGACAATACCCGCAGGAGAAGCTGTTATCCTGAAAGGAGAGCCGGGCACATACGAGTTTACCGTTGATCCTACAAATTCAGACTGGGCTAATTGGGATAACATGTTACGCGGCTATGACCCCGATTATGATCTTAGCGCAATGACAACAGGCCCAGGCAATGATTCTTATAAGTTCTATCTCCTTTCAACTCGTGAGGATGAAGTGGGGCTCTACTACGGTGCAGCAGATGGCGCAGCCTTCGAGTGTGCTCCCAATAAGGCTTATCTGGCTGTTCCTGTAAGTCTTGCCAACAACACCAAGAGCTTCATATTCGACCATACCACTGGCATCGATGCCGTTCAGAATACTTCCACAAGTGACGCTGCTATCTACAATCTGCAAGGTGCCCGCATGAACATACAGAAGCTGAACAGAGGCATCTACATCATGAACGGTAAGAAAGTGGTCATTAAGTAATTACAGAAACTAAAGAACAAAAAGGATATGAAAAAGTACATTAAGCCATCTATTGAGAACATCACTCTGACAGATCCGCTGCTTTTCGGTATTAACAACACTGTGGGTGATGGAACTCAGTTAGGAAAAGAGAACTTCTTCGAAGACGAAGAAGCTAAAGACTACAGCTCTCATAAAAGTGTATGGGATGAATAATTAAATGAATAAATAGAAAATGTCCACTAAAGCCACATTAGAGTCTATACGGCAAGAATGTGCTTTAGTGGACTTTTTAATCTTAATAGCATTGATGACATGAAACCCAGGAAACTGATACTTGCAATGTTGCTTGCCCTGACCTCATTTAACAGCTGGGCACAAGCATCCAACTACCCTAGCGATTATTATATGCCAGCCAACGGTCTGAGTGGGAAGGCATTAAAGACTGCTCTCTATAAAATCATTACCAAGAAGAGCGTTGTCAGTTATGCCGGGTTAATCAATGCCTACATAAAAACAGATACTCGAGCAGACGGTTATCTGCGCGACTGGTATTCTAACACCACTTACTTTGTACCCGGATCGGCAAGCAGCTCATATAGCAAAGAAGGCGACACCTACAACCGCGAGCATCTTGTTCCACAGAGCTGGTTTGGCAAAGGGTCTCCCATGAAGAGTGATATCACCCACGTTGTGCCTACTGACGGATACGTGAACAACCGTCGCAGTGCCTATCCCCTGGCGGAGGTAGGCACCACGACGTATACGTCGAACAACAATTACAGTAAGCTGGGAAAATGCAAGACCAGTGGCTATTCCGGCACAGTGTTCGAGCCGAATGACGAGATTAAAGGAGATATCGCCCGTATCTACTTCTACATGGTGACATGCTACGAGGACAAGATTTCCAGCTGGGTCGAGAACGCCACAGCCAGCTATGTCTTCGATGGTAACACGTATCCCGGTCTGACAGACTGGTACCTGAATATGCTGATGCGATGGGCAAAGCTTGATCCTATCGATGATGTAGAGATTGCCAGGAACAATGCCGTCTATGAAGTGCAGCATAACCGCAACCCTTTCGTCGACTATCCAGGACTGGAAGAATATATCTGGGGCGACAAACAGGACGAGAGATTCATCTATAACAACTACGACGGGACATCAACTGTCGTCCCCTCCCCTGCTTTCTCGCCCAAGCAGGGAACTTACGCAACAACGCAGTATGTTACTCTTTCGGCTTCCACGTCCGACTGCATCATCTACTATGCGATAGGCGACGGCGACTATCAGGAGTATGACGGTAGAGCCATTACTGTCAGTGAGACAACGACCATCTCTGCCTATGTCGTCAAAGGTAGCGAGAGAAGCAATGTGACAACTGCTACCTACACCATCAATGCCAATACACCTTACAACTCCACCGCTTTCGTTAAGGTTACGACAGCTGAGCAACTGGTAGCCGGAGGAGAATTCATCCTTGTCAACGAGACGAACAAAAAGGCTGCAGGACCTGTCAACAACTCATACCTGACAGCCTCAGAGGTGGAAATCTACAATGGAATTGTCACCGAGAAAGAGAACAACAGCATCCTCATCTTTACTCTGGGAGGCACTTCAGGCGGTTATTCACTGAAGACCAACAATAAATATCTCACCGCCAGCACGGCAAAGTCGTTGTCGCTGAGCAATACGGAATCCAAGATGTGGACCATCAGTTCCACAAGCGACGGATACACTGTAAGCGGAAGTTCCACTGTAGGAACCATCCAATATAATACGGGGAGTCCGAGATTCTTGAATTATACGTCCAACCAAAGTCCCGCTGTGCTGTATCTCAAGACAGCCATTGACTTGCGGAATGATGCCGGTATAGACTTTGCAGAGAAGACTTTCGAGGTGGAAGAAGAATCCGACTTCACCGCGCCCACACTGATAAATCCAAACAATCTGATAGGCATCACCTACTCTTCCAATGACGAAGAAGTGGCATACGTCGACGAAGAAGAAGGATATGTCATCATCGGAAAGCCTGGTACGGCAACCATCACTGCCTCCTTTGCCGGGAATAATGATTACAAGGAAGCTACGGTCTCATACACCATCACCGTCACTGAAAAGCCCATAGCTGGTGAAATCAAAGAATACACGGCAACATTCAACTTCCCCGAGAAAGACTATGGGATGACACTCCTCAGCGGCAACTCCCAAGAATACAATCCGAATCCTACTTCCATCAGTGAGGATGATGTCACAGTGACCATGTCCGGCGCCAATGCCTCACGCTACTGGAAAGCCCAGAACGGCAATGAACTGCGTGTTTACAAGTCATGCACCATGACAATCTCTGTCCCTGAGAATGCCCTGATCAGGAAAATCGTCTTTGCAGGCGATGCCGTCACCAGCATCCAGCATGACGGTACGAATCTTACAGGAAAGACATGGGAAGGAGAAGAGCAGAGCGTCAGCTTCACCTTCACGGCCACTCAGAAGATCAACACCATTGATGTGACTTATGAGATAGAAGAAGAGAGCCCTGCCAACTCCATCGACGTGAGAATCGGGACGAGCGGTTTCTCCTCTTTATATTATAGTAAGAAGAACCTCATCGTACCCAACTATATCTCCGCCACCGCTTATATTGTCAGCGACGGTCAGCTGATTCCAACCAAGGAGTATCTGCCCTGTGACATTATACCTGCCGGTACGGGAGTTATTTTGTATACAGACAGAAACACAGAAGATGTGTATTCGTTCCTCTTTACAGACGAAGAGGGAGTGGTTCCGGCAGCTAACATGCTCTTGGGCTTCGATAAAGACGCGAGAACCACAGCGGCTGACGGCAGTACAAAAGGATATAGATTCTACAGATTAGCAGTCCCCGACAACGAAGATGAAACCGGTTTCTATTATGGAGCCGGGAATGGCGTGCCATTCACCAGCGAGGCATACAAGGCATACCTCTGTGTGCCGGCAGATGATGCCAATGACATCGATGCCTTCATCATCAACATGGTGCCCGAAGAGGAGCCGCTCGTAGATAATTATGGCGATTGCGACAGCATCAACAGATATGAACTGAACCTTGAAGAAAGAAATCATTCTTCAATTCTCTATGACCTCCAAGGCCGTAAGA
>Ga0247611_10009469_pt1 | contig 11702 bp, 7 predicted proteins | sample 177DNAGHGhighgp2_FD_192422 | JGI IMG/M metagenome (GOLD analysis project Ga0247611, IMG submission 192422) | Sheep rumen microbial communities from Palmerston North, Manawatu-Wanganui, New Zealand - 1770 DNA GHGhigh gp2 | ecosystem: Host-associated > Mammals > Digestive system > Stomach > Rumen ... | reverse complement strand
CGTCGGATAATTTCGTCTTTCGATGCCTTGCAACAAACCTCATCATCTGATATGCAGAATCCCACCATGTTTACCCCCATGTCGGTAGGCGACTTATACGGACTTTCTCCATATATTTCCTCGAAAAGAGCTTTGAGAACTGGGAATATTTCGATATCGCGATTGTAGTTCACAGCCACCTTTCCATAAGTGTCGAGATGGAAGGGGTCTATCATATTCACGTCGTTGAGGTCGGCAGTAGCAGCCTCATAGGCGATGTTCACCGGATGCTTGAGAGGCAGATTCCACACTGGGAACGTTTCAAACTTGGCATATCCGGCATGCACGCCACGCTTGTTTTCCTGATAAAGCTGACTGAGGCACACCGCCATCTTTCCGCTGCCAGGCCCTGGAGCGGTTACGACGACGAGCGGGCGTTCGGTTTCCACATAATCATTTTTTCCAAATCCTTCGTCGGATGCTATTCGTGCCACATTATGGGGATATCCCTCAATGAGATAATGCATATAAGATTTTATCCCCATCCTCTTCAGGCGATGTCTGAATGCCTCAGCCGCACGTTGTCCATCGTAGTGGGTTATGACCACGGAACCAACATAAAATCCTCTTGCGATGAATTCGTCGCGTAGGCGAAGCACGTCCTCATCGTAGGTGATACCGAGGTCGGCGCGTATTTTATTTTGCTCTATATCTTCAGCACTGATGACAATGATGATTTCCAGGGTGTCGGCCAGTTGCTTAAGCATACGTAGCTTGCTATCGGGTTTGAACCCGGGCAACACTCTCGACGCATGATGGTCGTCGAAGAGTTTTCCACCCATTTCCAAATACAATTTCCCATCAAAATGAGAAATTCTCTTACGAATGTTTTCAGACTGAATCTGAAGATATTTTCCGTTGTCGAAACCCTGTTTCATTTTATATAAATAATGAAAAATGAATAATGAAAAATTATGATTTTATAATCACCTATACGTTGATACATGCGTTGCGGTCGTGGATGAGTTGTTGGCGGAGTTGTTCTATGGATTCGAATCGTTGTTCGGTTCGGATAAATTTGATAAATGACAGAGAGATAGACTTGTCGTAGAGGTTTCCTTCAAAACCGAAGATGTTTACTTCGATAGAGCGGTCTGTACCGTTGTCGAGGGTTGGGCGTCTGCCTATATTGAGCATACCCCTACGTTTTTCACCGTCTCCGGTAGTCACATCGACAGCATATACTCCGTTGGCAGGAACAAGTTTTTTGGTATCTACCAAAAGATTGGCAGTAGGAAAGCCTATTGATGTGCCTACATGATGGCCACCGACCACCCTTCCCTCCATAGCATAATTATATCCAAGACAATGATTTGCCGTCGACACGTCGCCTTCAGCCAATGCAGTGCGTATGGCTGATGATGAGACTGCAGAATCAGACGTTTGCATCTTAAACGGAGAGTATCTGATCACATCGATTCCGTATAAATGCCCTATGGAGGAATAATCCATGGCATCGCTGTTCGTTTTCTTTCCAAACCTGTGGTCGTATCCCATGACGAGGGTATCAACTTTGAGCTCGCGACACAACACCTTGTCCATGTATTCTTCAGCTGTGAACGATGCCAGTTGCGTGGTGAATGTCATCATAGCCACTATATCTATGCCTGCTTCATGGAGTAGTCTTACTTTTTCATCAGGTGTGTTGAGTAAAGGTAATGTTGCTGCCGGATTCAACACATTGGCAGGTGAATCAGGAAATGTAACAACCATTGATTTTTCTCTCCTATTCTCTGCTTCTTCAATAACATAATCAAGCAAAAAGCGGTGTCCACGATGCACACCATCGAAGAATCCAATGGTGGCAACAGCAGGAGCCATACTTTCCCCTTTTATATTTTTATTCAAGAATAATTGCATTTCCAATTTGCAAAGTTAACACAAAAATCTGATAAAACGACACGAAAATCCCTATATCGACACAAAAATGAAATAAATTTGGTTTTGTCGGTGGTTTGACGTAAATTTGCAAAATATATTGTCATAGTTGACGAGTTATTAGTATTAGTAGAGTAAGTTGACTAAAAGACTTTGATAAGGGGAGGATAGGTGAAAGAGCAAAAATCATAAAGAACCGATAATGTCAGAAAACACTAATAAAGGACTTGCGTTGTTGGAGCACATCGACACTCCGGACGATTTGAAAAAACTGGATATCAACCAGTTGCCAGAATTATGCAAAGAACTTCGCAAGGACATCATAAAAGAGTTGTCGACCAACCCAGGTCATTTGGCTTCGAGCTTAGGAGTGGTGGAGTTGACCGTGGCTCTTCATTACGTTTTCAACACACCAAGCGACCGCATAGTATGGGACGTGGGTCATCAGGCTTATGGTCATAAGATACTTACAGGTCGCCGTGAGCGTTTCTGCACGAACCGCAAATTCGGAGGTTTGCGACCATTTCCATTCCCCGACGAAAGCCCCTACGACACATTCTGCTGTGGTCATGCCAGCAATTCCATCAGTGCGGCACTGGGTATGGCAGTGGCTTCGCATTTCCATGGCGAAGACCGCAAGGTTGTGGCAGTGATAGGCGACGGAGCGATGAGTGGCGGACTTGCCTTTGAGGGCTTGAACAACACGTCGTCGACTCCCAACAACATGCTTATCATTCTCAACGACAACAACATGTCTATCGACAAGAGTGTGGGCGGCATGAGACAATATTTATTAAACCTCACCACCAATACCACTTACAACAACGTGAGGTACAAGATATCCCAACGCCTGACCAAATGGGGATTGCTGAGCGAAAAGCGCAAGAAAGGAATTCTCCGATTCCACAACAGTCTGAAGTCGCTTCTGAGCCGTCAGCAAAACATATTCGAGGGTCTTGACCTGAGATATTTTGGTCCGGTGGATGGACACGACGTAAAAGAACTGGTAAGGATTCTGAACACCATCAAGGATATGTCGGGTCCAAAGCTCCTTCATATACATACAGTTAAAGGTAAGGGCTATGAACCGGCAGAGAAGGATGCCCGAATATGGCATGCACCAGGTAAATTCAACGAAGAGACAGGAGAGCGTCAGGACGCAGAACCCAAGAGTCCTTGTCCACCTAAGTTTCAGGATGTATTTGGAGAGACATTGCTTGAGCTTGCCGAAAAAAATGAAAAAATCGTGGGTGTCACCCCAGCAATGCCTACTGGCTGCTCGATGAACATAATGATGGACAAGATGCCCGAGAGGGTGTTCGATGTAGGCATAGCCGAAGGTCATGCAGTGACATTCTCAGGCGGTCTTGCCAAGGACGGTATGATGCCTTTCTGCAACATCTATTCATCGTTTATGCAACGTGCCTACGACAACATCATCCATGATGCCGCCATTATGAATCTCAACCTGGTTCTATGCCTCGATCGTGCCGGATTGGTAGGTGAAGACGGTGCCACCCACCATGGCGCGTTCGACCTTGCCTTTCTCCGTCCTATACCCAACATCACCATTGCTTCGCCATACAACGAGTGGGAACTCCGCAAAATGATGTACACAGCTCAGTTGCCAGGTAAAGGCACGTTCGTGATTCGCTACCCTCGCGGGCGTGGTTCGGAAGTGGATTGGCGTTGTGATTTTGAAGAGCTCGAAGTGGGACGGGGTCGTAAGCTCACCCCAGGCAACGACATAGCCGTTTTGACACTTGGCCCGATTGGAAAAGAAGCAGAGAAAGCCATAGCCAAGGCTGAGATAGAGAACAATCTTTCGATAGCCCACTACGACATGCGTTTCCTTAAACCCATTGACGAGGATATTCTCAATGATGTGGGGCGTAAATTCAAGAAGGTTGTGACAGTGGAAGACGGAGTATTGAAAGGCGGTTTTGGAAGTGCTGTTTTGGAATATATGAGCGACCACGGCTATACACCTCTCGTCAAGCGTCTTGGCATTCCCGACCAGTTCATAGAGCACGGCAAGATATCCGAGCTACGCAAGACAATCGGCCTGGATGCCGAAGGAATCTATAAAACCCTGATTAGCATATGAGAACCATCATTGCAGGTGCCGGCGCAGTAGGCACACACTTGGCTCGCATGTTGTCGACAGAGAACATCAACGTGATTTTGATAGACAGCAGCGAAGAGCGTCTGAGCAAGGTGAACACCGATCTCGACATCATGACTCTGGCCATCGAGCCCACTTCCGTGGAAGGGATGAAGAATGCTGGTGTGGATTCAGCCGATTTGTTCATAGCCGTCACTCCCGACGAATGTGAAAACATAATGTGCTGCATGCTCGCCAAGCAGATGGGCGCCAAGCGTACTGTTGCCCGCATCGACAACTATGAGTATATGAAGCCTGAGAACAAGAAATTGTTCGACAATATGGGCATCTCATCGCTTATTTATCCAGAGCTTCTTGCTGCGAAGGAGATATCCGACTCATGCAAGTATTCATGGGCTCGCCAGATATGGGAATTCGGCGAACATGGCGACTTGGTACTGATGAGCGTTAAGATTCATGATAAATACTACAACGACAAATCGTTCTACGACGATGGTGGCGATGACGAGAACGACCGTAACATACTCATAGGTCACACCCTTCGCGAGATAGCTCTTCGCAATGGCCACCGTTTCCATGTGGTGGCAATCAAACGCGACGGCGAGACCATCCATCCTCATGGCGACATAAGAATTGAGCCCCACGACCTGGTTTTCATCATGACCACTCGCGACAACATTCCGTTTATTGCTGAAGTGTCGGGCAAGAAAGGGTATCCAAGCATTAAAAACGCCTTGATAATCGGAGGAGGCAAATTGTCGGTTCGAGCTGACTGGGCAATGCCCAACAATATGGACTTAAAAATCGTGGAGCCCAACCAGGAGCGTTGCGAGAAGCTTGGTTCGCTTCTCAAGAGCCGCACTATGGTTATCAATGGCGAGGGTCACGACATCGACCTTCTGACCGACGAGGGCTTGAATCATCTGGATGCCTTCATAGCATTGTCTGAAAACGACGAAGAGAATATTCTGGCCTGTGTGGCCGCTCGCCGACATGGTGTGAGAAAAACCATAGCTCAAGTTGAAAACCTGGATTATCTCGACATGGCAGAATCGCTCGATGTAGGCACCGTGATCAACAAGAAAGTGATAGCTGCGAGCCATATCTATCAGATGCTTCTGAAATCGAGCGTCGACAACGTGAAGATGCTCACTGTGGCAGAAGCCGACGTGGCAGAATTCGTCGTGAAGAAAGGTTCTCGCGTGACTCGCGACATGGTGATGAACCTTGGACTTCCCCGAGGAGTCAATATCGGAGGTATGTTCCGCGAAGGCAAGGGCCAGCTCGTGTCGGGTCAGACCCAGCTTCAGGAAGGTGACAAGGTTGTGGTGTTTTGCATAGCCGGCACGCTGAAACGACTTGACAAATTTTTCAAATAAAATATAATCGATGTCCAACTGGCGTTTGATCATAAAAGTAATCGGTATTCTGCTTTTTATAGAAGCAGGTATAATGGCAGTTTGTTTCTTCGTTGGTATGTACTACCACGAATCTGCCATGTATTCGTTCCTTTGGCCCATCCTCATATCCGTTGCCATTGGTTTTATCAACCAATATATAGGCAAGGACTCAAGCACCAACATGGGTCGCCGCGATGGTTATATGATTGTCTCGTTGATATGGATTATTTTTTCGCTTGTCGGCATGTTGCCATTCCTCTTCAGCGGTGCTGTTTCCGATGTGTCGAGTGCATTTTTCGAATCGATGTCGGGATTCACCTCTACTGGAGCAACAATAATCGACAACTGCGATGCACAGCCTCACTGCATACTCTTCTGGCGCAGCATCACCCAATGGGTTGGCGGTATAGGAATAATATTTTTCACCGTAGCCATATTGCCTGCGTTCGGCGTGGGAGAGGTAAAGCTGTTTGCTGCCGAGAGCACTGGTCCATTGAAGAACAAGGTACATCCGCGTATCAGCGTTACAGCCAAATGGATAGGCACAGTATATGTATTGCTGACCATCGGATGCATCGTATCACTATTGCTTTGCGGTTTAGACGCTTTCGACTCAGTGAATTATTCGATGGTTATAACCGGTACAGGCGGCTACGGAACCCACAGCGCCTTGCTTCATGATCAGTTCAACAATCCAACGATGGAATACGTGATGACACTTTTCATGATTATGTCGGGTATCAACTACACATTGCTCTACTACACCATCCTTCGCGGACGCGTCAAACGATTCTTCCAGGATTCGGAGCTGCGCTGCTTCCTGTTTATCTTCGGCACAGCCACTGCTGTATGTACAATAGGTCTGATGTCTTCACGATTTATTAACGAAGGCATAGACACATCATCGTTGTCAGCCTTCTTCTGCCAGCTTGAGCTATCGTTCCGCGAGGCATTCTTCACCGTGGTGTCACTTCAGACGACCACAGGTCTTGCCACCTGCGACTACACCACATGGCCAATGGCTCTCATGCCGATTCTCTTGTTCGTGATGTTTGCCGGTGCTTGCTCAGGCAGCACAAGCGGTGGTTTCAAATGTATTCGCTGGTCGATTATCTACAGAGTCACCCGCAACGAATTCAAGCGTATCTTACATCCACGAGCCGTGTTACCAGTGAAATACAATGGGCAGGTGCTGAACACTCAAATTATTCGCACATTATTTGGTTTCGTTTCATTATTTGTAGGATGTCTGTTTGGCGGTGCGTTTATCTTGGCATTGTTTGGCGTGGACCCCAACCATGCAAATGCAGAAGGCAACTTCGACTTCTACGATGCTTTCGGCATAGCCATGTCGTCGCTTTCCAATGTAGGTCCAGGAATGGGCTATTATGGCCCGTGCAATTCGTGGGCAATACTCTCTCCATTTGCCAAATACGTATGTTCGTTCCTTATGCTCGTTGGACGTCTTGAGATATTCCCCGTATTGATAATTCTTACTCGAGGATTCTGGAAGAAAGCATAAAATAATTAAAAATTAAATTCTTAGAAGACGATTAGACAAGAAGATTAGAAGATGAGACATCAGTTGTTTTTAAGGAAAAATGAAGAATAATTTTAGTTTAAGGATAATATTTGTGTTGTCTGCATTGTTTGCTCAGACATATTTGTTTGGTTATACTGACGACAAAGGCTACGAGGTTGTCGACACGAACTTTGTGGAGTCAGATGAATTTGATGCCGCATCAAAGCTGGAAACCGACACGCTTATAGACATAGAAACGTCTCCTATTGCTGACAATCATAAAAAACATGTCTACAACGACACCGTCTGGACAAATACAGTGTTGGGTAGGCGTGTACATCTACAACGGCTTGAAGGCATCGACTCTCTGGTTTTGCCGCGTCGCAGTGTAGCCATACCTGTGGCTGAAGCATTAGGCATCGATTTCATAGTATGGGCATACGACCGTTTTCTTCAAAACGAAGGGTGGGCAAAAGTGGACGGCAAGACAATCGAACACAACTTGAAAACCGGATGGATACTCGACAACGACAGTTATTCAGGTAATCAATTCTCTCATCCATTCCACGGGAGCATGTTCTATAATGCCGCCCGCTATCACGGTCATTCCTATTATGCTTCTGCACTGTACCCACTCGTAGGCAGCATGGTATGGGAGTATTTCTGCGAGACAAATGAACCGTCGTACAACGATTTTCTTTCGACAGGCATCGGCGGCAGCGCCATAGGCGAAACGACCTACCGCATTTCGGACATCGTATTCGACAACTCAAAACGAGGCGTGGAGCGAGCATTCAGAGAACTGATTGGCGGTTTTCTCAATCCAGCCCGTGGTTTTCATCGATTGTTTTCGGGACAGATGTGGAAGACAAGTCCAGTTCGTGGCAAGATAGTTGACCCTGAGCCTTTCTCCGTGGATGTGAGCCTTGGCTGGCGTTTTCTGACAGAGATGCGTCATAAGGGCAGGCACAAGAATCTGGGCTACGTGAAGTTCACTATGGATTATGGTGAGCATTTTGATGAAAAGTCCCATCATAAACCATTCGACTTCTTCCATATTCATGGTTTGCTCAACATCTCATCTAAGGACCCCACATTCAGCGACCTCTTCATAAAAGGCCGAATAGCCACAAAGCAGTTTAGTACCAACAGCGGATGGAACTACGATCTCGGTTTGTACCAAGTGTATAAATATATTGACAACTATGGATTGGACGGTAAGTCGGAAATCCGTCAGAATCCCGGCGACTTAGCATTGCTGAGCGAAGCATGCAGTTTTGGCGGTGGTTTATATATGGAAAAAATAGGACGTCACACATCGTTCAGCAACGACCTTCTCATCGACGGCATCGGTTTTGGCTGTACAACTGCCGACCACTTCAGACCCCGTCGCTACAACTATGCTTCAGGATTCAGTATCACCGATGAAGTGCGTTTTTCCATAAATAATCGATTATCCGTAGGTAACGAATTTTATTTTGCACGTTTGTTCGTGATGAAAGGTTCGGAGAATGGCGACCCCACCGACCGCAACAAATGGTATTGGGGCGACAAGGGCAACAACTCCATTTTCATGAACCGTGCCTATCTTCAAGTGAACCTTTCGAGTAATTTCAAGTTCAGTGCGGAGCATCTTCTGTATTATCGCCGCTCGAACTATGCTGCCTACGAGCGCGTTCATGCCAAAAGCCACGAACTGCGAATGGGATTAGTGTATAGTTTATAGTGGATTAATAGTCACAAGTGTCTTAGTTTACCAATCAGTTAGATTATGAAAACAACAAATAACACAGACAACCTCAGGTTTGTCTGTGTTATTTGTTTTATTAAATATATAAATATTGTTATCTACGCTTAGCCCACCATCTGGTGTCTTTTTCTATTCCATATTTATATATTCGTGCCAGTTGCATGTCATAGATGAGAGTGGAATATGCAGGGATGGAGCCAGATTTTTCGGAGCCGTATCCCAGATAATAAGGTATGTAGACTTTCCATCTGTCGCCCACCACCATGTTCATAACAGCAGTGGAGAACCCTACTACCACTGAGTTAGGGCAGAAGAGAGACGGCACATCAGTCTGTGGGTCAGGCACTGATGAATTATAGCTCTTGTCGAAGTTAAGTCCGTTGGGATATGTCATCGACGGTATAAGCCTTCCGGAATAGTGTACACGTACTGAATCATTGTATTCAGGTTTGTCCTCACCCGTTCCGTCTACAAGTTTCTGCACGTAGATATAATATTGGTTGCTTTCTCCCATTCCGAAGTCGTCGCCCATGATGTGCGACTTGATGATAGTCCAGTTGCCGTCGGCATTCTTGGCTGCCACATCGGCTATAGAATCGATAAAATGGTCGTTACGTGCCTTCCAGTTGTCGAATTCTCCTTCCTCCTTGCTTTCCTCACACGAAGTGAAAGCAAGAAACATGCAGAAGAGAGCCGCCACGTATGTTAGAAAGTTCATAATCTATTATAATTTTTTGAGTAGGCTGGTGATAGTCACATTGTCTTCGATGATACCTTGGAGTTCGCTAATCTTCACACGTTTCTGCTCCATGGTATCACGGAATCGCAGAGTTACTGTATCGTCCTTGAGGGTGTCGCCGTCCACAGTCACGCAGTAAGGTGTTCCGATGGCATCTTGACGGCGATAGCGCTTACCGATGCTATCCTTCTCTTCATACTGACAATTGAAGTGGAACTTGAGTTCATCAATTATTTCTCGTGCCTTCTCAGGCATTCCGTCTTTCTTTACGAGTGGCAGCACAGCCAACTTAATTGGTGCGAGTGCAGCAGGGAGACGTAGCACAGTACGTGTCTCTCCATTTTCCAACTTCTCTTCACAATAGCTATGACAAATAACGCTGAGGAACATACGGTCCACTCCGATAGATGTCTCAATCACGTATGGCACATAGCTTTCGTTGGTTTGTGGGTCGAAATACTTGATATTCTTTCCACTGTATTTCTCATGTTGCGAAAGGTCGAAGTTGGTTCGTGAGTGTATACCTTCCACTTCCTTGAATCCGAATGGCATACGGAATTCGATATCTGTTGCTGCATTAGCATAGTGAGCCAGTTTGTCGTGGTCGTGGAATCGATAGTTCTCAGCACCGAATCCAAGGTTTTGATGCCATTTCATACGAGTTTCTTTCCACTTCTTGAACCAGTCGAGTTCAGTGCCAGGAGCCACGAAGAACTGCATTTCCATCTGTTCAAATTCACGCATACGGAATATGAACTGACGTGCCACAATTTCATTGCGGAATGCCTTACCAATCTGAGCTATTCCAAACGGAATCTTCATACGTCCTGTCTTCTGCACATTGAGATAGTTGACGAATATACCCTGTGCCGTTTCAGGACGTAGGTATATCTTCATTGAAGCATCAGCAGATGCCCCCATTTCGGTAGAGAACATGAGGTTGAACTGGCGCACGTCGGTCCAGTTGCGAGTACCGCTGATAGGGCAAACAATTTCCTCGTCGATGATAATCTGCTTTAGAGCCTCGAGGTCGGGTCCTTGCATAGCTTCGGCATATCTTGCATGGAGTGCATCGCGTTTTGCACGTGTTTCTGCCACTCTTGGAGAAGTCTCCAGATATTTTGCCTCGTCGAAACTGTCACCAAAGCGTTTTCTTGCTTTTGCCACTTCCTTCTCAATCTTCTCGTCGTACTTTGCTATTTGGTCTTCAATGAGCACATCAGCACGATAGCGTTTCTTGGAGTCGCGGTTATCGATGAGTGGGTCGTTGAATGCATCCACGTGTCCGGAAGCTTTCCAGATGGTAGGGTGCATAAAGATAGCGGAGTCGATTCCCACGATATTCTCGTGCATGAGCACCATGCTCTGCCACCAATATTGCTTTATATTGTTCTTCAGTTCCACACCGTTCTGACCATAGTCGTAGACAGCTCCGAGTCCATCGTAAATCTCACTTGATGGAAACACGAATCCATATTCCTTACAATGTGCTACTACTTTCTTGAAAACATCTTCTTGTGCCATAATATTCTTTTTTAGTTGACGAGTAAACGAGTAAACAAGTAGACGAGTGTTTGTTTTAGTTAACGAGTATACGATTTACCGCCGGTTATTATTCATTAATTTGCAAAGTTAGTGATTTTTCGCAAATAAATGATTAATTATCGTTGAAAATTGAATAATGATTGCTTTAGATTACAACAGATTAGAATAATGTTATGATTATTGATGATTCAAATCATTTCTCAAATGCCATAATATCAATTAGATTTAAGCAATGCATCCCTTGCTGTTTCTGCCATGATTTGTGCCCCTTTTTCATTTGGGTGTATACCATCGGCCACAAAGAGATCATCACTTGCAGACAGAGGTGTATGGAAATCGATTATTTGCAAATGGTTTTTCTTTGCAATTCGGTCGATAATAGGAATGATTTGTCCGGTGATGACGGTCTCGCTGATGGTCCATGAATCTTTCCATGCCTTTGCAGGGTAGCCGAGTAATATTCTCGGACGTGCAGGCAGATTGTTCAGTTCATCTATCATGGTCTGCAAGTCTTTTTCATACTGTCCAGCATTCCAGTTATAGCCTTTAGAGTCGTTTGTTCCAAGCTTGATTATGACCAGATTAGGATTGAATCGTTTGCAGTCGTCCCATGCCCATTCATTCATATATGGGCGGTCACCTGTGGACAGGAGCGTTCGTGCTCCCAACCCGTAGTTGCGCACATAATAGGCGTTGCCGAGCAG
>Ga0247611_10009468_pt1 | contig 11702 bp, 9 predicted proteins | sample 177DNAGHGhighgp2_FD_192422 | JGI IMG/M metagenome (GOLD analysis project Ga0247611, IMG submission 192422) | Sheep rumen microbial communities from Palmerston North, Manawatu-Wanganui, New Zealand - 1770 DNA GHGhigh gp2 | ecosystem: Host-associated > Mammals > Digestive system > Stomach > Rumen ... | reverse complement strand
ATAAATGAGTCATATATAGCAAAAGACATAGAATATACAGAGCAAAATATAAAAGATATTTTTGATAAAAAAGATATTCAAAACGGAATAGTTATATTTATTAACAAAGATGAAGGAAATGAAGATGTTTTGAACAAAATTTGTGATACATTGAAATTGAATAATGTACAGCATTTGAAAAGAATGAATGCGTGTAATATTTATTTGTTGAAATAAATTTGTAATACCCAGTCGAAAAAATTTGGAAAAAAGTTGCAAAAAATACATAAATATAGTATAATAGAAAAAGTGAGTAAATATAAATAGAATAAGAGAGGAAGAGAAATATGGAATATGTATATATATTAAGGCAAGCACTAGTATATATAATAACAATATTTTGGATTTATAATTTTGGAATCAGTTTATTTTCACTTATAAAATTTAAAGATGGACCATTAAAAACAAATAAAAAGCACAAATTTATGGCAATATTACCAGCACATAATGAAGAAGCAGTTATTGCAAATTTGGTAGATAGTTTGATGAAACAGGATTATGACAAAGATTTATTAGACATATATGTAATTGCAGACAATTGCACGGATAATACTGCAAAGATTGCAAAAGAACATGGTGCAATTGTATTAGAAAGATTTGACGAAGAACACAAAACAAAAGGATATGCTTTAAATTGGTTCTTGCAACAAAAGATTAAAGAAAAAGCAGATTATGATGCATTTTTTGTATTTGATGCAGACAATATAGTAGATAAAGATTTTACAAAAAATATGAATAAAAAATTATGCCAAGGGGAAGAAGTTGTTCAAGGTTATAGAGATATCAAAAATCCAACAGATAGCTGGATAACAGCAGGGTATGCACTATTTTATTGGACAATGCACAGATTTTACCATTTAGCTCGATATAATGTGGGATTATCACCATTATTAAATGGTACAGGATTTATGGTGAAATTTGATTTAATTAAAGATACAGGTTGGGACACTGTAACACTTACAGAAGATATTGAGTTTTCTTTGAAAAGAATAATAAAAGGAAAAAGACTTGGATGGGCTACAGATGCAATAGTTTATGATGAACAACCAGTTACATTCAAAGCTTCATGGTCACAAAGAAGTAGATGGACAGTCGGACATATTCAATGTATGAAGACTTATACAAAGGACTTAGCACTAGCTGTAAAAGAGCATAAAACATTAATGAATTTAGATGGTCTTTTATATATAGTTGGAAGTATTCCTTTATTTGTAGCTACAATTTTATTATTGCTTTCAAATTTCGCTTTCTATATAACAGATGCAATGACAACACAAGAACTACTAATTAATATAGCAAAATATGTTGTACCAACATTTTTCTTACCAATAATAACAGCAGTATTTACAATGTATTTAGAGAAAAAGCCAATTAAACCAATGCTAAAATGGTTGATTTATTATCCATTATTTATGGGCTCATGGCTAGTAATCAATTTTAAATGTTTATTTAAAAGAGATACAATATGGGAAAAAATTGAACATGTTAGAGATATAAAAATTAAAGAAATAGCATAAAAGTGTGTACCAATGGGATTTGACCTTTTGGTACTTTTATTTAAAGAAGGAATGGTAATATGTTAAAACAAATTAAAGTATTTGCTTTTGTGGGGCCATCTGGAACAGGAAAAAGTTACAGGGCGCAAATGGTAGCAGCAGAAAATGATATTCATTTTATAATAGATGACGGGTTATTAATTAAAGATAATGAAGTAATAGCAGGTAATTCTGCTAAAAAAGCTGCAACAAAAATAGAAACTGTAAAAAAAGCACTATTTATACAAGAGGAGCAATCTAAAGAAATACAGAAAGCACTTAAAAAATACAAAGCAGAAAGTATATTACTTCTTGGAACTTCAGATGGAATGGTAGAAAAAATAGCAGAAAATTTGAAGCTACCTAAAATTTCAAAAATAATCTATATAACAGATGTTGCGACAGAGCAAGAAATGGAAACAGCAAGAAGAATAAGGGTTACAGAAGGAAAACACGTAATACCTGTTCCAACTTTTGAAATAAAGAAAGATTTTTCTGGATACCTTTTAGATCCATTACAAATTTTTAAATCTAGGGGGAATGGTCAAAAACCATATATATCTGAAAAATCAATAATAAGGCCAACATTTAGTTATATGGGGAACTTCACCATTTCGGATAATGTTTTTAAACAACTTGTAGAGTATTTAGCACTTAGTTTAGAAGAGGTAAATAGAGTTTTAAAAACTAGAGTTACAAATTCAGATGAAGGTGCTGTAATTTACATGGAGGTTGAGGTTGTATATGGTTGCAATGTGATGGAAACTTTAAGGGATTTTAAACATAAGGCGATTAGGGAAATTGAGAACTGGACTGCTATGAATGTTGCAGAAATGGATGTTGTGGCAAAATCAATATATTATAAAGATTAAAAAAGCAAGAGACTACTTGCTTTTTTTGCTTTTTTGTAGTAAAATATAGTTTGATTTATAGTTATGAGTAGCAAATTGTTTGTATAATGTGTAACAATAAATTTAAGGCAAAAATAAAGGGGTAGTTGTAAATGCAAGTAAATGAAAGATTAGTACAAGAGCTGTATAATGATGTTGGAGAAGAAAGATTAACTAGAGCAAAGAGAATTGTTAAACAAGACAAGGTAGAGATAAAAAAAGTTAATTATGAAAATCCAAATAATTTCGAAGTTTCTGCAGAGGTTGAAGGAAGTTATGATGATTATACAACAAGAATTAAAGTTGAGAACGGTGAATTACAAACAGCAGAATGTGAATGTCAAGATTATTTTAATAGATATGCAGCATGTAAACATATAGCAGCAACATTAATCAAATTTACTCAGACAAAATATTGGGACAAATATGATGAACCTAACAATAGAAAGCATAATGTTAACAAATTTGCAAATTTTAGAAAAATAGTTACAGATTTATACAATGAAGAATTACAAGAAATAAATAGTGAAGAACTAGAACAGCTACCAGAAGATAAAAAAATAAAAATAGAACCAAAACTTATCTTTGACAGATTTGATTCTAAATTAAAACTAGAAATAAAAGTTGGTAACAAAAGAATGTATAAAATTAAAGATTTAGCGGAATTTTATACAAGAATGGTAAGAAATGAATTTTATAAATATGGAGATAAATTGGGATTTGTTCACACAAGAGAGAATTTTACGGATAAAAGTAAGCCACTACTAGATTTTGTTTTAAGATATTCAGAAATGCTTAAATATGCAGAAAATGGAAGCAAATACACATATTATGGGAATACTTTAAATAATACAAGAATTACTTTAGGAGAGAGCTCAATAGATGAAGCTTTTGATGTGCTAAAAAATAAAAAAGTATTAACAGATGTAGATAGAACCTCTACACAAATAGAATTAATTGAAGATAATCCAAATATTACATTTGAACTAAGTAAGGCAAAAGATGGAACATATACAATTAAGCCAAATAAAGAAATCTTTTCAATTCAAATATTTAATGGAAAAAAATATACATATGTTATAGAGGGATTAAAATTATATAGATGTAGTAAAAACTTTGAAAATACAGTAATAAGATTAGTAAAAATCTTTAAACAGTCATATATATCAGAATTAGACTTAGGAGAGGAAGATTTAAAAGATTTATATTCGGTTATTATGCCAAAAGTTGGAAATTGCATTAAACTTAAGAATATTGCAGAAAAAGATGTAGAAAAGTATAAACCAAAAAACTTAGGTGTTAAAGTATATCTAGATTTTGATGATAATGATTATGTTATAGCAGATGTGAAGTTTTGCTATGGAGACGAAGAATTTAATCCATTAGAAGAAAACATTAAAATAAAAAATGCAAGAAATATTTTAAAAGAGAATAAAAGTTTGAATCTTTTAAGAAAAACAGGATTTATGGTGGATACACAAAATTTAAGATTTATTCTACCAGAAGATGATAAAATATATAATTTTTTAGCAAATGATATTGAAGTATATATGCAAAAGTTTGAGGTGCTTGCAACAGAAAACTTTAAATCTAAAGAAATAAGAAAACCTAAATTAGGAGCAATAGGAGTAAAGGTAGAAAATAACCTACTTTCAATAGATTTTAAAAAGTTAAATATAAACTCGGACGAAATAAAAGAAGTAATGCAAAAATATCAATTAAAGAAAAAGTATTACAGATTAAAAGATGGAAGTTTTCTAAATTTAGAAGAAAATGAAGATATCGAATTTTTAGATAAGTTAGTTACAGGAATGGATTTGGATTATAAAGATTTAGAAAACGATTCAATAAAAATACCTGTTAATAGAAGTTTGTATTTAAATGAACTATTAAAAAAAGAACAAAAAATAAATGCTTCAAAAAACAATGAATTTCAAAAAATTGTAACTGATTTAGAAAAAGATAATATAAATGATGAAGTTCAGATTCCAAAAAAGATGGAAGAAATATTAAGAGATTACCAAAAAACCGGATTTAGATGGCTAAAGGTTTTAGACTCATATCACTTTGGTGGAATTCTTGCAGATGATATGGGACTAGGTAAGACTTTGCAAGTTATTTCTATACTTTTAGATTATAAAGAGAGTATGGAAAATAGAGAGGATAATGTTGAAGATTTAAATAAAGAGAATGTTAAAAAATCTTCAATTGTTATTTGTCCAAGTTCTCTTTCTTTAAATTGGCTAAGTGAAGTAAATAAATTTGCACCAAATCTAAAACCTTGTGTAATAAAGGGAAATGCAAGTGAAAGAGAAAAATTAATAAAAAATGTGCAGGACTATGATTTAATTATTACATCTTATGATTTATTAAAAAGAGATATTGAAGTATATAAAAAATTAAATTACAGTTTTAAATACATAATTGCAGATGAAGCACAATACATGAAAAATAGTACAACACAAAATGCAAAATCCATAAAAGAGCTAAATGGTGAGACACGTTATGCTTTAACAGGAACTCCAATAGAGAATTCTTTAGCAGAATTATGGTCAATATTTGACTTTGTTATGCCAGGATATTTATTCGGATATAAAAAATTTAAAAACTTATATGAAGTTCCAATTGTTAAAGAAAATGACGAAAGGTCAATGAATAGATTAAAAATGTTGATTGCTCCATTTATACTAAGAAGAAATAAGAAAGATGTATTAACAGAACTTCCAGAAAAAACAATAACAGTACTTAATAACCAAATGACTGATGAGCAAGAAGCGGTTTATATATCATATTTGGCACAAGCAAAACAAGAAGTTGCAGATGAGATAAAATTAAATGGATTTGAAAAAAGTCAATTTAAAATTTTATCAACTTTAACAAGATTAAGACAAATATGTTGCCATCCAAGTCTATTTATAAAAGACTACAAAGATGAAAGCAGTAAGTTAAATCAATGTACAGAAATTCTTTCTGATGCAATAGAAGCAGGACATAAAATTTTGTTATTTTCAGGTTATACATCAATGTTTGAAATAATCGAAAAAGAATTAGATAAGAAAAAAATAAAATACTTTAAGCTTACAGGAAGCACAAAAGTAGATGAAAGAATAAAATTAGTAGATGAATTTAATACAAATTCTGAAATAAAGGTTTTTCTGATTTCACTTAAGGCAGGTGGAACAGGACTTAACCTAACAGGAGCAGATATGGTAATACACTATGACCCATGGTGGAATCAATCTGCAGAAAATCAAGCAACAGACAGAGCTTACAGAATAGGACAAAAAAATAATGTTCAAGTATACAAATTAATTACCTCTAATTCTATAGAAGAAAAAATTTATGAGCTTCAAAATAAAAAGGCAGAGCTTATTGATAACATGCTAGATACAAAAACATCTTTTGTCAATAAATTGAGCAAGGATGAGATAATGAGCTTGTTTGAGTAGCGTGCATTTTGGACCAGTTCTTTTTTGCACGATGAAAACAAAATAATGGTTAAGAAAATTATTACAAAGCTTTTTTAGTCAAACCTCTTGCCAAAACTAAAAAAAACATATATAATAAAAGAACAAAGAGGAACATTTAGCATCAAAATACAAATATAATGAAATAAACAATGAATTAGTATAGCTATATATTATGCCACTAATGTTCCAAAATAAGACTTTAAAGGAGGAATTTATATGAAAATTCAAGTAGTAGGAAAGGAATTAAAAGTAACAGACGCAATCAATGACTATATCGAAAGAAAACTAGAAAGAATAGACAAATATTTTGAAGATGCATCAGCAGAGGTTACTGTAAAAACAGAAAAAAATGAACAAATTGCAGAAGTAATGGTAAATGCAAATGGTGATAAGTATAGAGCAGAAGCAGAAGAAAAAGATTTATATGCTTCTATAGATAAAGTTATAGATATATTAGAAGGACAAATTAGAAAAACAAAGACTCAAAAAGAAAAAATGATGAGAGAAGGTTCTATAAAAGAACTTAACACAGAAATAAGAGAGGAAAGAGAAATAGTAAACGAAATACTTAAATCATCTTATTATGAAATAAAACCATTAACACCAGAAGATGCAATGTTCAAATTACAAGAATATCCAACACACAATTTCTTAGCTTTTATAAATGTAAATACAAATAAAGTAAATGTTATTTATAGATTAAAAGATGGAAAAAATTATGGTTTAGTAGAGCCAGAAGCATAAAAATCAATAAAAAATCAAGTCTTTTAAAACTGATAAAAGGCTTGATTTTTTATTGATATACGAATTTGCAATCAACAATAAAAACTTATTGACTAACAGATTTGTTATGCTATATAATAATTATATAATGTGAGAATTGAAAGGGATGGGCTTTATGGCATATATGGGAAGAGGAGGGTTTTCATCAGTTGGCGGTGGTCTAGGTGGTGGAATTGGCTCAAATGATGATAATAATAATAGTAACGATAATAGATATAATGATAGAATGTATTATAGAGGAGTATTTTTTAGAAGATATTACTACATTCCTTTAGGTAGTATCTATTTTATATCACAAATGATAGTTGCAATTTTTATTTTTATTATAGTAGGTATAACGTTTTTAATAACATATAAACCAGCTGTTAGTGATCCTTTAGAAAATACAAAAAAAATAATTATGAATACATATATAATAATAACTTTATCTCTAGTTGTTATTACAATATTAGTAAATTATTTTTCAAAAGATAAAAATATGCTGATAAGCAGACTTATTGCAATATTATCGATTTCAGTGATTATGATTTTGGCTTTTTTGGGAATAAAAATTAATTTGGATTCAACATATACAAAAAATAAATTTGAACAAATATATATACAGGAAAATGGTGACATTAAATCAAATGAAAAAACTAGGCTTGGTATAGGCCTAACAGGTGCACAATTAAAAACAGAAAAAGAATATTACATTGATGAATGTGTAAAAGCCTATAATGTGTTTTTTATAAGAATGTATTGTATTGTGGCACTTAATGCTCTTCTTATAATATTATTAATTTACCAAATATCTAAGGTTTCAAAGATTCAAGAAAAGAAAGATAGAATTAGCAAAGATGACGCAATTTTATTTGATGAAGAAGAAAATGTAAAATTTTAAAAATATGGGAGATTTAACAAATGACCGAAAAGGAAAAAGAATTTGCGAAAAATATTAATGTTGATAAGGCAAATAACAAAACAATAGCTTGTATTACTTTGACCACTATAAGTATACTTAGTTACGTACTACCACTTTTGATGGGAGATTTTGATTTTGGAATAGTTTTTGAAAGCATTACTCTAATTTTTATATTTATAGCAAAATACTATATGTCTATTTATGATGTAGATAGATCAAAAAGATATACTATTTTGTCTATGATACCAATAGGTTGGATACTTATATATGATTTCATAGCAAGTTTATCATCTGTTTCAGATATAGTAGATTTAACATTTTTAGGATTTGATTTTGTTTTTCAAGAAGGGTTTATGATATTGGATTTAGTAGTATTATATTTAATAATTAAAGATTTAAATAAAGCGGATAATCCTGAAAAATACAAAGAAAGTACAGATTGGTTTTTTGAAAGACCAGATGAGAATGATGGAGAGGAAAGTAAAAAATATTAGGAGAAATATGAACGATTTAGAGGTATTGAATTTAATTTATAAATTTAATGAAAAATATATGGCAAATGATTGGAATGGAATCAATAATGATAAAATTAATTACAATATTATTAATGGAAAAATACCAATACTATTATCAGCTCCACATGCAGTAAGATCATTTAAAAATGGAAGCTCAAAGGGAGCAGATGTTTTAACAGGTCCAATAGTTGAATTTTTGTGTAAAGAAACAGGAGCAAATGGAATTATAAGAACATATAATTTACAAGATGAACCTAATTCATCTAATATAGGATATTCATTAAGATATAAAGAGGCAATATTAGACCTTGTTAATAGGAATGATATAAAATGTATAATTGATATTCATGGTTGTCACGAAAGACACCCTTTTGATTTTGAGATTGGAACAAATAATGGTCTGAATATAAATAATATGAATAGTTTTCTAGATACAATATGTGAAGGATTTGCAACAATAGGAGAAACGGTTGTTGACAAAAAATTTAAAGCTTCTTTGGAGACAAATATTTGTAATTATATTAGTAAAAAATCAAGAATCCAATGTTTTCAAGTTGAAATTAATAGTAAATTTAGAAGAAAAGCTGAAAATTTGGTGATATTATTAAACTGCTTCACAAGAATTATTCAAGAATTAGAAAAACAAGTTGAACAAGGTCGAGCTAACAGTCAAGTTGTTTGTAGAAGATTTTTGGGTATTGATAGATAATAAAAAAAATCAATCATTGCTGATTGATTTTTTTATTACTATATGTTAGTTGGCAAAAATATGTTTATGGAGCGATTACGAAACAGGTATGCGAAAAAAAACATATTCCGATTCAAGTTCTATTATATAACTCGATTTATTGTACTTACTCTAACATAAAATATATATTTTGGCAAGTGGTATTTAAAAAATTTTTTACAAATTTCCCTGCAAATTTTGCAATTGGTCTTGAAATAAAAACTATTGTTTGGTATAATATTCTAATAGATTTAAATTTGTCAGAAGGAGAGTGATTATATGAGTGAAGAACTTCAAGAGAACAAAGAACTAGTGTTATTTGAAAATAACAAAATCAGAAGACAAATGTACAATGGAGAATGGAATTATTCAATTATTGATGTAGTATCAGTTTTAACTGAACAAAAAGATTATCAAAAGAGCAGAAAGTATTGGAATAAATTAAAGGAAAGAATACAAAAAGAAGAAAATTTTGAAGTGGTGACAAATTGTCACCAGTTAAAATTAATTGCAAAGGATGGAAAAAAAAGAGAAACAGATTGTGCAAACAGAGAGACAATTTTTAGATTAATTCAATCCATTCCATCTCCTAATGCAGAACCTTTTAAATTATGGTTTGCAAAATTAGCAGAAGAAAGAATCCAAGAAGTTATTGATCCATCTCTTGCAATTGAAAGAGCTAGACAAACATATATCAAAAAAGGATATGATGAAGAATGGACAAATACTAGAATTAAAGGTATTGCTGCAAGAAACAATTTAACCAATGAATGGAAAAATAGAGGTGCAGATACCAAAGATTATGCAATTCTTACTGATGAAATAAGTCAAGGAACATTTGGAATAACTACACAGCAACATAAGACCATTAAAGGACTAGATAAACAAAATTTAAGAGATAATATGTCGGCAATGGAACTTGCTCTTATGACTTTAGCAGAAGTTACAACTACAGAGATTCATAAAACAAATGATTCTTATGGATTAAAAAAATTAAAGCAAGATGCCCACGATGGTGGAGAAATAGCTTCTATTACTAGAAAAAATATAGAAACTAAACTTGGAAAACCTGTAGTAACAAGTGAAAATGCAAAAGATTTTCGAAAAACAAAGACTATAAAGAAATCTGATAATAAAAAATTAAAATAACCATTATTATATTTGAAGTGGTATATTGATAGCCATAGATTTTAGAACTATGATGAAAAGCAAAATAGCTTAATACTTAAATAGACAAGTGTTAAGCTATTTTACTTTTTGTACCAGTTAGTGCAATTTTTACATTCTTTTAAAGAGTTCGAAAAATTTAATTTTGGAGCCTACAACGGGAATCGAACCCGTGACCTCCGCCTTACCAAGGCGACGCTCTACCTACTGAGCTATGAAGGCATGAACAAGTATATTATAAAGCATAAAGTAAAAAAAATCAATCAAAATTGAAAAATATTTGAAAAAAGGCCATAAAACATTGACATCGCTAGTATTAGGTATTAAAATATCTGTAGAAAAAAATGGAAGGAAGTCATTATGTTATGAAAGATTATATTACAATAATTGGTGGGGGATTAGCAGGAACTGAAGCGGCATACAAAATAGCAAAAGCTGGAATAAAAGTAAAGCTATATGAAATGAAGCCTAAGAAGTACTCTCCTGCACACAATAATAAAAACTTAGCAGAAATAGTATGTAGTAATTCTTTTAAATCAAATTTGTTAACAAATGCGTGTGGATTATTAAAAGAAGAGCTTAGAAGACTAGATTCGTTACTAATAAAAATTGCAGACGAAACAAGTGTACCTGCAGGGCAAGCGCTAGCAGTAGACAGAGAAAGATTTGCAGAAAAAGTAACACAGATTATAAATCAAAATGAGCTAATAGAAATTTTTAATGAAGAAGTAGGGGAAAAAATATCTTTAAAAGAGTTAGCAAAAGAGGGAATCGTAATTATTGCGACAGGACCGTTAACTTCAGAAGGTTTGGCAAGAGAGATTCAAGAAATAACAGGACAAGATAAATTGTATTTTTATGATGCAGCAGCACCAATTGTTACAAAAGAAAGTATAGATTTTAATATTGCATTTTTGGGCAATAGGTATGAAGAAGAAAAGCAAAAAGAAGAGTCTATAGAAGAATGGAAGAAGAGGCTTGAAAATCAAGATGCCAGCTATATTAATTTGCCAATGAATAAAGAAGAGTATGAAAGGTTTTATAATGAAATAATAAATGCAGAAGTTGTAACACTTCATAATTTTGAAAAAAGTGAGATTTTTGAAGGGTGTATGCCTGTTGAAATTATGGCAAAAAGGGGAGTAGATACTTTAAGATTTGGACCATTAAAGCCGGTAGGATTTGATGATCCTAGAACAGCTAAAAGACCTTATGCTTTAGTTCAGTTAAGGCAAGATGATACAGAAGGCACAATATATAATCTAGTAGGATTTCAAACAAATTTAAAATTTGGAGAACAAAAAAGAGTTTTTAGTATGATTCCAGGACTTGAAAATGCAGAATTTGTAAAATATGGAGTGATGCACAGAAATACATATATTAATTCTACAACACTATTAGACGAAACATATAACTTAAAGAAAAATACAAATATTTTCTTTGCAGGACAAATTACGGGAGTAGAAGGGTATGTTGAATCAATTTCTTCAGGAATGGTTGTAGCTTTAAATGCAATTGCAAAATATAAAAATTTAGAAAAAGTAACTTTTCCAAATACTACTATTATTGGAGCATTGGCAAAATATATTTCTACTGAAAATGATAGATTTCAACCAATGAATGCAAATTTTGGAATAGTGCCTGAATTGGATGAAAAAATAAAAGATAAAAAATT
>Ga0247611_10009467_pt1 | contig 11702 bp, 10 predicted proteins | sample 177DNAGHGhighgp2_FD_192422 | JGI IMG/M metagenome (GOLD analysis project Ga0247611, IMG submission 192422) | Sheep rumen microbial communities from Palmerston North, Manawatu-Wanganui, New Zealand - 1770 DNA GHGhigh gp2 | ecosystem: Host-associated > Mammals > Digestive system > Stomach > Rumen... | reverse complement strand
TTATACCATCTTTCCCGAGAGCTCTTGTTTATGGACTGGAACATGCCCTAAAACAGGGCGAATGCTCGGTACAATACGCGCTATGTAGCTTATAATGAGTCATATAATTAAAAATAACTAAGTATTGCAACACTTAACGTCATGGAAAAAAAAGAACTGCGTGCCCAAATCAAGGCCTTGAAAAAGCAACATACCAAAGAGCAACTTCTCGAACAATCCGAGAAGATTCTGACCAAGTTGGAACAACATCCTGACTTCATCAAGGCTGATAAAATCATGCTTTACAGTGCCCTACCCGATGAGGTACAGACACAAGCCTTCCTCGAAAAATGGCATCTGAAGAAAACCATCATCCTGCCCACCGTAGTCGGCGACGACATCATCCCTGTAGAATTCGGCAAAGATACCTGTTTTGCCGTAGGCGACTTCAACATCCTCGAGCCTCAGAACGAGCCATATCATGGTGATTTCGACCTGATTATCGTCCCAGGGGTAGCCTTTGACCGCAACGGCAACCGTATTGGAAGAGGTAGGGGCTACTACGACCGTTTCTTATGCCAGCATCTTGATGTAAAACGCATCGGCATCTGTTTCGATTTCCAACTTGTTGATGAAGTCCCTACAGAACCTTTGGACATTAAAATGGACGAAGTGATTTCACTCTAGAAAAATTCTGGATTTATTTTCCATATTTGAGGCTACGCTTTGATTATTTTCATATTTTTGAAGCCTTATATTAAAAGTCATCTCTATGAAAAAACAACTTCTCTTCCTGCTCGCCCTATCCATGGGCTTCAGTACACTAATTGCCAACCCCGTTGACATGGAAAAAGCAAAAACAATAGGCCAAAAATTTGCCTGCACAAAAATCAACAAGAATCTTAAAAACAGTGACTTACAACTTGTTTACACTGGCAGTTCAAACCGCGGTGAAGCATGCTTCTATGTTTTCAACGTAGATGCAACAGGCTTCGTCATTGTCTCTGCCGATGACAAGTTCCGTCCAATTGTGGGCTACTCCGATGAAGGCACCTTTGCTACCGAAAATATGTCGCCCGAGCTTGCCTTCTATTTGGACAAAATCATCGAGGCACGCACCAGCCGAAATGTGGTCTTTTTCGACGATACCGCCGAAGAATGGGAAAGTGTAGCCACGACTGGCAGCCTACTTTCGTGTAACGGTGGACGTGGTGTTGACTACATCTGCACCACTAAATGGAACCAAGACTCGCCTTACAACCTATATGCTCCTGAAGCCAGCGGCGGTTCAGGTGGCCGTTGTTATGCTGGATGTGTTGCCACCGCCATGAGCCAAGTGATGAAACGGTGGGACCATCCCACGCAAGGTACAGGCAGTCATTCTTATTATTGCTATGGCTACGGCTCACAATCAGCTAATTTCGGTGAGACCACCTACGACTGGAAGCACATGCCCGACCGTCTTGGTGGAGCATCACAGGATGAAATCGAAGCTGTAGCCACCTTGATGTACCACTGCGGCGTATCTGTCGACATGAATTTCTCGCCTTCAGGCAGTGGTGCCAATTCTTGGGATGTTCCTTATGCCATCACTCAGTATTTCTCCTACTCCAACAATTGCAGCCTCAAGGGACGTGACGAATACTCGCTCTTCAACTGGCAGAACATGCTCAAAGAACAATTCGACTTAGGTTGGCCTGTTTATTACTCGGGATTCAGCAATAGTGGCGGACATGCCTTCGTTTGCGACGGCTACGACGACAACGACCTCTTCCATTTCAACTGGGGCTGGGGTGGCAGCAGCGACGGTTGGTTCGTCATCGACGAAATCGACTATGCTGGCTGGGCTCAAGCCATAATCAATTATGTACCTACAGATGTCTACGACTACATGCCATTACAACCGGAAAACTTCTCTGTAGAACCCAGCGGTGATTTCGACTATGCCGCCACCCTTACTTGGACTAATCCCACCCAAAACATCCATCTCAACGACCTCACCACCATTGATCAAATTGTGGTGACGCGCAATGGTAAGATTATTTACACCGAAGATAATGTAAATCCTGGTGCAGACATGAGTTTCACCGACCATTACATGCCTTCCTTAGTGAAATACAGCGTTTACGCAATCGTTCATAACGCACAAGGCCTGGTCGCCTACGAAGACAATGTCCTCCTTGGCCCTACTTGCAACTGGACCATTGAAGCTACCTCATCGGATCCACAAGGCTGGCACAACGGTGCACTGTCTTTTGTCAACGGTGCAGGCGATGAAGTGGCGCGATTCAGCCTTGAGACCAGCTCTTTCAACCGCACCATCCCGTTGCCCTTAGGCCATATCGAAGTCCATTGGATCAATCCTTCAGAAGCCATTGACGCTATTCATTTTAACATCAAGAATTCTGATGGTGAAAGCAAAGTGCATTTTGAAGGCGCATCAAACGATATTGACCATGGAATCTTCTATATTGCCAACAACACATGCAGCAGCAAAGACGAAGAAGTTGACGGTCCCATCCTGACGGTAAGCGTCGCGAGCAACAACGTGATCTTGAATTGGGAAATGGACGACAGCCAAAGCATCATCCATTATTACATCTTCCGTGACGACCTTCTCATAGATGTTTCTGACAACATGCAGTACACCGACCAAGATGCAGCTGACAGTTTCCACACCTATTTTGTCACAGCCTGCTCCAATGATGGTGAAACCCTTCCTTCCAATGTCGAAAATGTCATGCCCGAGTCAAGTTGCGCTGTGCCCACCAATCTCAGATATGAAATGGTAACACCCTCCAAAGTAAAAGTCATGTGGGATGCACCTGAGGCAGAAGGTGTTACAGGTTACATCCTTTATCGCCGAATCAAAGGCGAGGAATTCAAGCGAATCAAAGCGCTCACCAATACCTACTACAATGACAATCTCACTTCACAACCCGACAACCGTTTTGAGTATGCAGTAGTGGCTTATTATAGGGATGACGATTGCACCTCTGGCTATGCCACCGCACAAGAAAATCCAGAAATGCACTTTATCGAAGTCAATATGACCATCATCCCTCAGCATCTGAATTTCCTCATTCATGAAGGCGAAGTCATCCTTCAATGGAAGGAAGCCACCAAGGCCGAGTATTACAAGATCTACCGTGATGGTGAGTTAATTGGCCATGCTACCGAAAACGTTTTCATTGACTATGAGGCCAATGATCAAAATAGTTACCATTACACAGTGACAGGCAAGACCGCTTTCGTGGAATCGAATCCATCAAATATCGTTTATGTCGATTGGACGACCGATATTTACGAAACTTCCAACGACTCGAATATTCAGCTCTATCCGAATCCAACCAACGGTCAAGTCACAATCAAGGCTGATGGGCTCCGTCAAATCAGGGTCTTCAACGTGATGGGACAAGAGGTGAAATGCCTTACCACACCCGAAGACAATGTCACCATCGACCTTTCGTCACAACCCAAAGGATGCTATTTCATTGAGACCACAACCGAACATGGATGTTCAACAAGGAAGATTGTAAGATTGTAAGTACAACAAAACCACTTTGATATGAATAGATTCATAAAATTAGCAACCTTTGCGCTGCTGTTGGGCACGGGTTCAACACTTTTTGCCCAAGACAAAAAAGAAGAGAAAGACCCCGTCTATCAAATCACTGAGACCGTCAACGTAAAACACACGCCCGTCGACAACCAGGGCAGCTCAGGCACCTGCTGGTGCTTTGCCGGCATTGGCTTCGTCGAGGCGGAGATTATGCGCATTTACGGCAAAGAGTTCAACCTCTCAGAGATGTTTGTCGTCCGCAATGCATGGACAGAGAAGGTGGCGAAATTCGTCCGCATGCACGGCAACAACACCCTCAGCCAAGGTGGCGAGGTGTGCGATGTGCTTTACATGATCAACAAATACGGCATGATGCCTGAAGCCGACTACAGCGGCAAGGTCATCGGCGAAGAACGCCACATGCACGCTGAGATGAACGAGGTAATCAATGGCGTGGCACGCGCTATTATCAAAAACGGCAACAAGAAAATCTCTCCTGCCGGCCCCAAAGCGGTGCAAGGTGTTTTGGATGCCTATCTTGGCGAAGCCCCAGAAGAGTTTACCGTCGATGGCAAGAAATACACACCCAAATCATTCGCCGAGGCCTATCGCATCGACCCCGCCAACTACATCGAAATCTGCTCGTTCACCACTGAAGAGTACAACAAACCCTGCATGGTCGAAATCCCCGACAACTGGACTTGGACCCCTGCCTACAACATGCCCCTCGACAAGTTGATGGAAGCTGTCGATTATGCATTGGAACATGGCTATACCCTCGGTTGGGCACAGGACGTCAGCAACAAGGGCTTTTCGGGAAAGACTGGCATTGGCATCGTCCCTGTAGACCCCGAAAACGAGAAACTTTGGGAAGAAATCGTCGCCGAAAAAAAGGTGACCGATGAAGACCACCAAAAAGCTTACGACAATTGGGATGCGGGCGACGACCATAGTATGCTTGTCGTCGGTATCGCCAAGGACCAAAACGGCAACAAATACTACAAGATCAAGAACTCTTGGGGCGACAGAGGCCCTTACAAAGGCTACTGGTACTGCTCCGAGCAATACCTGCGCCAATATACCATCTTCTTCACACTCCACAAAGATGCGCTTTCGAAGGCCATGAAGAAAGATTTGGGGCTTTGATTGAAATAATTTCCTAACTTTGCCACCTAATTTCAAATTTTGAATATTGAATTTTTAAATCTTTAAATCATAACAAATATGAAATTCAAGCATTTACTTACTGCAACCGCTTTGATGCTCAGCATCAGCGTCGTTGCCCAGCCTCAGGCTAAAAACGAGGAAGCCAAGGAAGAAGAAGGCTTCAAGTTCACCACCATTAAGGAACTTCCCGTCACCTCCGTGAAAGACCAGAATCAAGCTGGTACCTGCTGGTGCTATAGCTCCCTTGCATTCTTTGAGGCCGAGCTGCTCCGCATGGGCAAGCCCGAGTACGACTTCTCCGAAATGTACATCGTCTACAAGACCTACCTCGACCGCGCTGAAGCCGCTGTCCGTACCCACGGCGACGTATCCTTCTCGCAAGGTGGTTCTTTCGGTGATGTGCTGTATGCCATCAAACACTATGGCCTTGTTCCCGACGAGCTGATGCCCGCTGGTGCCATGCACGGCGATTCACTGTCGAACTTCACCGAACTCTCCGCTGTCACCGACCCGTATGTGGAAGGTGTCATCAAGAGCCGCAAGATTCAGATGGACAAGGACGGCAATCCGCTTTGGAAGAAAGGTTTGGCTGGCATTTATGACGCCTACCTTGGCGTTCCTCCGACCGAGTTCACCTACAACGGCAAGAAGTACACGCCTATGACCTTCGCCGAGTCGACAGGCCTCAACATGAACGATTACATCAACCTGACTTCGTTCACGCACCATCCTTTCTATGAACCTTTCGTCATCGAAGTGCAGGACAACTGGCGCTGGGGTCAGGCCTGGAACCTCCCCATCGACGAGTTCATGCAGGTGATGGACAACGCCATTGACAAAGGTTATCCGATTGCTTGGGGAAGCGACGTCAGTGAGGCTGGCTGGCTCCGTGGCAAGATGGCCGGTGTGGCTGTCCTCCCCGACCTCGAAGCCAAAGGCCGCGACCTCCAAGGTAGCGACATGGCCCACTGGCTGGGCATGAGCGCCGCCGACCGTAAGAAAGAAGCACAAAATGGTCCTACCCCGCAAAAGTGGGTCACCCAAAAGGAACGCCAAATCGCTTACGACAACTATGAGACTGGCGACGACCATGGTATGCTCATCTACGGTACCGCCAAGGACCAAATCGGCAACGAGTACTTCATCGTGAAAAACAGCTGGGGCGATGCCGGCCAGTATAAGGGCATCTGGTACGTCTCGAAGGCCTTCGTGCGCTACAAGACTTTGAACATTGTCGTCCACAAGGACGCTCTTCCGAAGGACATCGCCAAAAAGTTGGGCATCAAGTAAATATCTTTGATTTATTATCATCGAATAGGAGGAAAGCGAAATGTTTTTCCTCCTATTTCATTTGTTCTTCGCCCAAATCATCCCAAACGCCACAACTTTGAGCCAATCTTTTCCCAACATTACCATCCTTTCGCCATAAAAACCATCAGCGGCCTCAATGTTGCCACCGAAGCCGCTGAAAGATTTAGGTTATACGGATTGCAATTGGGTTATTCCGCATTACGCACCAAGCGCACAGATAGACAGTAGGAGCAGTAGAGGGAGCCGTAGTTATACGGATCAAGGAGGTTGCTGCTGAAGATCACGTAGTACGCGTAGCCGTTGCCGTTGTACGAAGCCGACCAGTAGTAGCCGTAGGAACCGACATAGTAGACCGAAGTCCCTTCGCGGACGCCTGCGGCAGGCAGGAAGACCGCTCCGTTGGCCTCAAGGGTGTTCGCCCAGTCCTCGGCAGTGATGGTGTTGGAGAAGAAGTCGTCATCGCTGCTGTTTGTGTTGTTCAATGCGTAGATGGAGGCAGTCCAGTTATCTGGCAAAAGAATGACACCGTTTACGTTGTTCACCGTGGCCTTGGCATAGCGGATGCCGCTGGTGGTGCTGCGGGTGTTGAACACGTATACCCACTCGTCATTGGTCAATGTCCGCCATTGACCTTCCATGTTGCCGCCGTTGCTTATCGCGTTGTAGCCCCAGTCGGCCTGGCCGTTGCCGTCGTAGAGGTTGTTGTATGCCTGGCCGTATGCGTAGTAGTCGCTGTAGTTTGTGCTGGTGCTCCAGGGCTGGTAGGCGTTGGCACCGTGGTTATAGCCGCTCGTGCCCCAGCCAAACAGGTCGCGGTCGACGTTTTCATCGCTGCCGTTCTGATTGGTAGTGGTGCCAAGATAATCCCATTGGTGCTCGGCAAACTGCCAGTAGGGCGTGGCAGCACTGCCAATGTATTGCAGGTTACCCTGTGAGAAATACACTTGCTGCGTGGCACTTACGGAGAAAAGGCCCTCAATGGCACCACCGGGAATACTTATGGCAACGGCAATGCCGTTGGTCAGGTAATCGTTCTCGGCAATGGCAGGGATGGTGCCACACGAGCCTGAATACATTTCATCCACCGAATAGGCACTTGAATGGTCAATCCTATCCTGCGGCAATAGGATGGCCCATTTTTCTCCGCTTCCAGCAGGCAAGGTGATGATACCTTCACCATTTTGGCCATACTCAAAACTGTTGTCCGAGAAATTCACTATCACTTCGTTGTTCATGCCAACAATGCAAGTGGCGGCTTCGGAAGCCGAAGTCACGTTGAACTTCACCAAGGCGCACTTGTTTAACAATGTGGCATTATAATCAGTTTTCCCCACTTGGTAGTTCTCCCGCGAGGGTGCGTAGGAAATCACAGGCAGATATTCTGTTTGGTCATCAATGACAACAGAGCATCCAGTATTGTTCGAGTTGAATTCGGGTGTCTTGTTGCCAAGGAAGTAGAAATGCAGTTTTTCGCCTTCCGTCGGCTCATTGATTTCTCCGCTGAACACAGTGCCGTTGTAGGCCATTGTGCCAACATAAACGCCGTTGCTGGCCACATAAAGCACATCGCCGCTCTCAAAAGTGACCACGCCGGTTCCACCTTCCACGGCCACTCTTGAACCATCGGTTGCTGAGCCGATTTCTGAGCCTGTCGAAGGAGTCGAAGCACCACCATTCACATTAAGCGTGATGGGCACTTTAGCGCCATCATTGCTTGAAGTGGTCGTGTTTTCTTTCTTGCATTGCGTCAGGCCAAGCATCAAAGCGAAGGCTAACGCGAACATTCCTAACTTTTTCATTTTTTTTCCTCCTTTCTCTTTAAGGCCGCATAGCCCGCACCTGCGGCAAGCAGGATGAGCACTCCGCTGCCGAGTGGCACGGATTGGCCAAAGATTTGGTTGTTGATGACACCTGTCGTCTGAGTGTTGCGGTGACTGAACACACCTGAAGTTTCCTTTTCGTTCATAGTGCTGGAATAGGTTTCATCGGAAACACCACGCTGAAACAGTCCTTCTTGGGCAGAGGCTACTAATGGCAACGATATGGCCGCCGCCATTGCCAAGGAAAGCGCAACGGCCTTCCCTCTTTTTTTGGTTTGCTTCTTCATAAGCGAAAGATTTAGGTTATTACTATGTGAATTTATGATTTAAAGATTTAAGATTCAAAAATTGGGATTCCCCGAAGGGGAAACTTCCGACAAGCACAAAAAAGCATCCGCGACAGAACCACTCTGTCCTGTCATGGATGCTCTTTGGATACTAAAACAACAAGGTGACAACGAAACAACCCGCAGGTCATTTCCCAAGTTCGAGAATCGAGGATTTACCCCCCCCCCGTAACTCGTTGAAAATCAATGATTTATAAGGATTTGACACAATCTTCTCATTGTTTAGGTTGCAAAAATAAAGATTTTTTTGATATGCAACGCATTTATCGTAAAAAACGCCAAAATCTCCTTTCATTTATCGCTTCATCGGCTCGAAGCCCTTGCCATAGGCGCCCATCACGGTGTTCATCGTCATGAAAGCCTTAGGGTCTTCGTCCTTCACGATGCGCAGGATCTGTTGTGATTCGCGCTTGTGGGCCACCACCATCAGGATGGGGCCTTCGTGTTTGGTGTACCAGCCTGTTCCGTTAATGACAGTCACGCCGCGCTGCATCTCGTTGGTGATACGGTCGGCCACTTTTTCAGGCTCAGAGGTGAAGATGAAGGCTTGCACGGTTTGCTTGTTGCCTGTCAGCACCAGGTCAATGCAATAGCTGCACACCCCCATTACCACAAAGCTGTAGATGAAGTCCTCGATGGTGTTGCCCACGATGAAACCGCAGGCGATGATGATGATGTCGCAAAGCAGGATGACGCGTCCCTGCGAGATGTTGCGGTATTTGCAGACAATCATGGCAATAATGTCGGTACCGCCTGTGCTGCCTCCTTGAGTGAAAGCTATGCCGATGCTCAAGCCAGCCAATCCGCCGCCAAGTATGGCAGCCAGGAAGTGGTCGCTGACAAAAGGCTGCATGGTGCCAGCCATCATCGGGTCGGTGATGTAGTGCTGCAAGAGCGACATGAACAGCGATGCCATGATGATGGAATAAGCCGTCTTGATGCCGAAGCCCACGCCGATAACCTTCAGGGCAATCAATAAGAGAATGGCGTTGATGACGAATACGGAGATACCGGTGGAGATACCTGTTCCCCAATAAATCAAGGCTGCGATGCCGCTCACGCCGCCGCCCATAAGGTGGTTCGGGATGAGGAAGGCCGTCCAACCCAAGCACATGGTAAACAGCGCAAGGGTGATGATGACATAACGTTTTACCTCTTCTAAAACTTGTTTGTTCGATGCTTTCATAATTCATTGAGTTTTATTGGGCAAAAGTAATACATTTTATCGATTTAGTGGACACATCTATTTCTTTCCTTATTTTTGTGTCGCCCATGTCACAAAACGGCACTCTCAATCGTCTTATGATTGTAAAAGTTCGCAAGATGGACCCCGAATTTGAAAAGACATATCGAGACCACTACCCGAAACTGTACAGGATTGCGACTAAGATGCTGCAAGACCCAGAGGTCGCAAAGGATGTCGTGCAAGACGTGTTCACTGCTTATTATTTTGCGATGAGCAACGAGAAAGCCATTCGCGACACGAAAAACTGGCTCGTCAGGAGTACCATCAACAAAGGAATCGACTACAAACGGAAAGCGGCAAGGAACGTCACGATAGAAAGCACTCTGCCCGAAACAAATGAAAGCACTCAAGACGAGGCTTCCGACATCCTCAATGCGATAGCGCATCTCAACGAGAAGGAACAAACGCTTGTTGTGCTTTACAGCGAGGGTTATTCCTACAAGGAAATCGCGGAAATGACGGGGCGCAACCTGCCATCCATCGGGAAAACCTTGTCGAGAATCATGGATAAACTCAAAAAAAGTATGCTATGAAACACTTGAATGACAGAACGATACAAAGCTATATCGACAATGAATTGCCGGAAAGCGAAAAGAAAAGGATAGAAACCCATCTTGAAGAATGCTTGGTGTGTAGACAAAAAGTTGAATCACAACGCGCTTTTTCCGAAAAAATGAAGAAGTCTTTGGAAATCCTGACTCCGAATGAGGTCGAAGTGCCAGAATTCAGTTTTGGTAGGGCAACAAGACCCGAAGTGAACGTTAACCGTATTGTCCTTATCTCCTCTTTGGCAACGGCTTGTTCTATTGCGCTTATTGCAGTGCTAATCAACCTGTTGTCGAAGCCCAAACCAACTGATTACATCTTCGACTTTTACACCATCGAAGATTACGACGCCAACAAACCTTTTGCCGAACAAGAATTTGCTGAGTTCAAACTACATATACAAGCAGAAGAAACGGATATCAACCTTTAAATATCAAAGCCATGAAAAAATTATTTTTAATTATCGGTTTAGCCATTGCGACTTGCTTTCAAGTTGATGCGCAAGTGATTAAACTCATTTCTGACGAAACCTACGGAGCTGGGAACAACTGGGACAAAATCTTTGACACCTATTATGACACCGTAATAGGCCGCCCCTATGGATTGCGGAAGCAACTCGTCGTTTTCGATGACGGCAAAGCCATCGTCAGTCATGCCACACGAAATAGGTATTCTCTCTTCGATTCAAATGGTAAATTTTTGAAAGACATCACTTTGTACTTCGCTGACAAAGGCAAGAAGCCTCGTAACCTCCAACCCGTGGAAGGGAGGTTGGGAAACTTGTATTTCACTAAGGCCAACAACACGGGCGACATTTACCTGTTTGACGACAAAGGATTGATTGTCAAGGAACTGAAAATCAAATACCAAGCCTTGGAAATGTTAGCATTGGACGACCACCACATTGCCATCTACGGAGGCACGTCGTGGACTAATAAATACAGGCACTTGGTATCCATTTTGGATACAAAAACAGGCAAGGAGAAAATCCTTTGCGATGAATTCAGAGAGTCGAGTGGAGAACTCAAAAACAAGGGCTACTTCATTTACACTGAAGGCAAAAGGGATGACATGAAAGGCCAGTGGCAAATCGCGAAAGTCAACGGCAAGCTCATCGTTTCCAACCCGATAGACGGGCTGGTGAGAACCTACGATTTCAATGGAAACAAGATTTCGGAAAAACTATTGGATTGGGAACCACAAACCCTGACCGTTGAAGAGCAAATTGCCTTGCAAAACGCACGAATCAAGGACTTGAAAGACGAGTTGCCAGGAGAAAGCGACGAGAGAGTGCTTGGATTTTACAACGACCTGATTACCTTTTACGAAAACGGCATCCAACACATTAAAGAGCCTATCAATATGGGGTGGTTCACCATGGCCATCAAAGGCAACGACGACAACATCCTTTTCTTTGGCGATGCCGAGGTAGCAGGCCAAAACACATTCCACGTCTATTCGGTCAGCAAAGGGCAAAGCATTTCGACAGGTTCCTTCCAATGCGATGACTACGACCTTGCCTTAACGAAGAAGCGCTTCGTGTGCCACAATGGGTTTTACTATGGCATTCAAGTGCTGAAGAATTGTGATGGGATGCCGCTGCGATTGGTGCGGTTTAGGGCGAAATAAATCAACAAAAATCAGGATATAAAAAAACCAATCAGCTGAAAAACATCTGATTGGGTTTTTCATTTGTACCCGAGGCCGGGCTCGAACCGGCACGC
>Ga0247611_10009466_pt1 | contig 11702 bp, 7 predicted proteins | sample 177DNAGHGhighgp2_FD_192422 | JGI IMG/M metagenome (GOLD analysis project Ga0247611, IMG submission 192422) | Sheep rumen microbial communities from Palmerston North, Manawatu-Wanganui, New Zealand - 1770 DNA GHGhigh gp2 | ecosystem: Host-associated > Mammals > Digestive system > Stomach > Rumen ... | reverse complement strand
GCTTAGAATATGAAGACAATGATTAGAAAACCCCTGAAGTCTATAGTCTATAGTCTTAACTCTATAGTCTTAATTGCTGCTGGTGCGTTTGCTGTATCCTGTGCAGACTATAATGTGACAGACGATTATCAGGCCCAGCCTGATCCTACGATTGTGGAGCCTTACAAGGACCTGGATCCGGTCAAGTCGTATATCGACAAGACCCAATATCCTAATTTGACTTTCGGCGCCCAGCTCAAGGTAGCTGATTTCAACTTGCAGGAACTGGCCCATGCCGCAACAGTGACGAACTGTGACAATGTCGCTTTCGGTTCGACGCTGATGTCGGGTAGCATCATCAATGCCAAGGGTGTGATGAACTTCCTGGATATGAGCGACCTGCTGACGCACGTGGAAGAAATAGGCTATGAGGTCTACGGCAGTCCTATCGTGGCCAATGCCAATCAGGCTGATGATTGGCTGAATATGCTCACGGCGCCTATTGAAATCCCAGTGGACTTTGTAGAAGGCAAGGTGGTTAACTTTAACGAGATGCCTGTAGGTAATTACAATGGTACTGTAGAAAAAGGAAGTGCCTCTATCGCCAAATATGACAACCAGAACTGTCTGAAGATCGGTACTGCAGCCCAAGTTCGTATCATTGAAGGTTTCGAGGTTGATTCTAAGGCCAAGTACACCACGACATTCTGGGCAAAGGCTGATAAGGATGCTTCGTTCACCATCACCTTCTCTGGTAACAAGGTGGCAGGAAGCGGTCCTGACGGAAAGTGGACTTTCAAGACCGGTAAATGGACTAAGATTGTGGTAGAAGCCCAAAGTGCTGAAGGTGAGACAGACGGTTACTTGAGAATTGAAAACTCACGTTCTGCCGTCATCTATATCCAAAAGGTACAAGTAGGTTACTATCCTGACAACCACCGTCCGCAGACGGCTCAGGAAAGAACCGATACCATCAACTATGCGCTCAACGCTTGGTGCGATGGTCTGATGAAGATCAACAATGGCCGTATTAAGTCCTTCGATCTCATCGATGAGCCAATTGACGCAAAGTCTGAACTGGAGAATGGCGTTTATGACCTCAAGCACTCTGACGAAAAGATCTTCTGGCAGGATATCCTTGGCAGTGAGAACTATGCACCAGTCGTGTCAAAGGTTGCAAGCGCAGCTTTCGAGAAGCATAACGGTAACCCCGCCGACCTGAGGTTCTTTATCAGCGAGACAGGTTTGGAAGACGCCAAGAAACTGGAGAGTCTTAACTACTGGATCAAGATCTGGGACGGCAAAGGCGCAAAGATCGACGGTATCAATGCCAAGTTGAATCTCACCTATAGCGAGGATGCAGCAAAACAGGAAGCCAATAAGGCAACTCTTGACAATCTGCTGACGAATCTGGCTTCAACAGGTAAGCTCATCCGTCTCTCTAACTTCGACATCAAGTATCAGAACGCAGACGGTGTGAATGTTGCAGCAAAAGAAATCACAGCTGAACAGCGTCAGAAACTGGCCGACTATTATGGCTACGTCATCAAGAGCTACATGTCTAAGATTCCTAATGACAAGCAGGCGGGCATCTGTAAGGGTAACCTGGCGGATACAAGCGAGCCTGTAGGCCTTTGGTCTGTTGACAGCAAGAGTAAGGACTGGGTGCGCACGGCCACCTACAAGGCATTCTGTGATGCGCTAAGTGGAAAGTAAAGTATGTATTAATATCATAACTTCTATTTAATTTTTTTTTTATTCATTTAATTTTTAACTTAATTATTTCAATTATGAAGAAATTATTTACTCTTCTTGCTCTCTTGACATGCTTCTTGGGAGTAAAGGCAGAAACGATTGTTGACGCAGAGGTTGATTTCTCTAAGTTCAGCGACATTTCTGAAGTTCCGTTCGCCAGTTGGCGCGGTAGTGAATCGGCATTTGCCCGTCTCTCAATTCAAGACGGCTGCCTCCACTTCCACAGTGAAGAAGCAACTAATCCTTCTTGGGATTGCCAATTCTTCCCTATTGGTGGTGTAAGCGCAGAGGAAGGCGTTGTTTATACCCTCCATTTTAAGGTTAAGGGTGATCATGCAGGTAATGTTTCTATGCTTGGCTTTGGTCAGACACCTTACGGACAATTTGCTATCACAACAGATTGGGTAGAAGGTACTGTTAATTACGAAGCAACAAATACCGATGGTAATATCCTCATGCAGTGTGGTGACTGGGTTGGTGATTGGGACATCGCCTATCTGAAGATTACCCACGAGGGAAAAGCTGAGCGTCCTATTACATGGCTCGAGCTATTGACAGCTGATGGCACACCTGAGGGTAAATATGTAGGTGACGCTGAGACTCCTTGGCCAGCATGGGCTCTTGAGACTGATGGTGGTGTTAACATCAACTGGAGAACCGACCGTGCACCTGAGATTTGCGCATGGTCTCTGACTATGGGTAAGAATAATGATGAAGGTCCATCTGATTTGGTTACAGATAACAGAGCTCGTCCATACCCCGCTGACATCGAACCAGAAGCAGGAAATGCCAGCAACCACGTATTTGCTGTTCATGTTGATCAGATTGAAAAAATTGATGACGATGCATCTATCGCATGGTCTAACCAGTTCTGGATTCAGGCTCCTAAGGGTTTCAAGGAAGGCGCATCTGTAAAACTTTCATTCCGTTATAAGGCTGATCACGCTTGCTCTGCAGGTACTCAGTACCACAAGATGAACCCATCTGTTTATAACATCTGGAATGCTGCTGGTGATGTAAACTTCACCACAGAGTGGCAGACGTTTGAAAAGACTCTCACAATACATGCTGATGGTGCTGACACTTATTCACTCTGCTTCAACCTTTGCTCTGACGAAAACAATGGTCGCACTCCTAACGTATTCTATTTCGATGATCTCTCTTGGCAGGAGATGAAGCTTGATCATGGTCTCTTCGTTGCTACTTCTAATGCAGCTACCGGCATTGAGTATGACTTAGGTAATGCTATTGAGTTCCAGAAGTTCGATGACCTGTACTCTGCTACTGTTGGTACACTGGGTGATGAGAGCTCTTGGGTTAACGAGGTCATGATCTCAACTGTTCGTGGACATGATGGCTCCTTCAAGAGCGCTACGATTAAGCCTTCTGGCACTGTCGTAAGTGACGAAGATACATGGCTCGATTATACTGAAAAGAGTAATGCTAAGATCAAGCTGCCTGCAGCTGGTGTATGGACTATCAATATTGATATGGAGGGTAAGCAGATCAACTTCATCGAGCTTGAAGGTGACGTGCCACAAGAACCTGTTGCTATCGTAACAAACGAGACAGAGAGTGTAATTAATGGTACAGAGAGAAACTACAAAGAAGATGAGACTAAAGCTGAAGGCTTTGCAGAAGAACTCCCCGAGGGCTATGTATTTGGTCAGCCTTGGGACAACCAGTTCTGGATTGCCGCTAACCGCAATCTCGAAGCTGGTGAGGTGACAGTTATCAAGTTCCAGTATAAGGCTTCTAAGGAAGCTAAGACTACCACACAGGCACATAAGGTGGGAGATGATGGCAAACCTTGCACTTACCTTAACTGGGAAGCTATTGGTGATGTAAACTTCACTGAGGATTGGCAGGATTACACGAAGGAATTTACTGTTCCCAATGGTGACAACGGCATGAGATCGATTGTATTCAATATGGCTGAAATCAAGGAAGCTTGTGATTACTACGTCAAGAACGTTCAGTGGTATGTGAAGGATGAAGAACTTGAGGCACAAGGCCTGACTATGGAGAATCTGATCAATGCTACCGGTGCAGATAACTTCTGGATTAAGGTTAATAAGGGTAATCCTGAGTCTGCAGGTACTGGAATTAGCACTGTAGTTTCTAGTAAGAAGGCTTCTTCTGCTATCTACAACATTGCTGGCCAGAAGGTTGACAAGAACTATAAGGGTCTTGTGATCAAGAACGGTAAGAAGATGATTCAGGATTAATCAGATTCCTATCTAACTCATATTTTCGAGAGCGAACCGCAAAGGTTCGCTCTCGTTCTTTTATAAGTGCCTTAGATTTTTCAATACTCCCGTAGTAATTTCAAATACTCTTGGAGTAATTTTCAATACTTTCGGAGTATTTATCGCTCTGCCCAGTCGCCACGATCGAGGTTACGATAGCCGATGGCTTCGGCGATGTGATAAGACTGTACGTTCTCACTGCCTTCGAGGTCGGCAATGGTGCGCGCCACCTTCAGGATACGACTGTAAGCACGGGCGGAGAGCGAGAGCCGTTCCATTGCCATACGGAGCATATCGAGACTTTGCTCATCCGGCTCGGCATAGAGATGGATCATCTTCTCGCTCATTTGGGCATTACAGAAGACACCCTTGTCATTGCGGAAACGTTCTTCCTGAATCTGACGGGCCTTGATGACACGTTCGCGGATGACGGCACTCGGCTCGCCAGGCTGCATCTTCGAGAGTTCCTTGAAGGGAACCACCGTCACCTCGCAATGGATGTCTATACGATCCAGTAGCGGTCCGCTGATCTTATTCATATACCGCTGAATCTGTCCTGGTGTACAGACACAGTGGTGCGTAGGATCGCCATAGTAGCCGCAAGGGCAGGGATTCATCGAGGCCACAAACATAAAGGATGACGGATACTCCACCGTATACTTCGCACGAGAGATGGTGATCTTGCGGTCTTCGAGAGGCTGACGAAGTACCTCGAGCGTGCTCTTATTGAACTCAGGCAATTCATCGAGAAAGAGAACGCCATGATGCGCCATACTGACCTCCCCAGGGAGGGCTCTGTTACCTCCTCCCGTCATCGCCACTTGCGATACCGTATGATGCGGACTGCGGAAAGGACGCTGCGAGATGAGCGATGTGCCTGCGGGCAGTTTGCCTGCTACAGAATGAATCTGTGTGGTCTCCAGGCTCTCTGCCAACGAGAGCGGCGGCAGAATGCCTGGCAGACGCTTGGCCATCATCGACTTTCCTGACCCAGGAGGCCCGATCATGATCAGATTATGCCCGCCAGCAGCAGCGACCTCCAACGCCCGTTTCACGCTCTCCTGACCTTTCACGTCGGCAAAGTCGAGGTCGATGGCATATTGTTGCTCATAGAATTCCTGACGGGTGTTGACAATTGTGGGTTCGTAATTATCAGAGGAGCCGTTGAAGAAACTGATGACATCAGCCAGGTTCGCCATCCCGTAGACCTCGAGCTGGTTCACGACAGCCGCTTCTCTGGCGTTCTCCTTCGGCACAATCAGTCCCTTGAACTTCTCCTTACGGGCGAGGATGGCCACAGGGAGTGCACCGCTGACGCGTTTTAGCTGCCCGTCAAGGCCTAGTTCTCCGATCATCATATAATTATCGAGATCGGTCTCGCTCACCTTACTGTGAGCCGCGAGGATGCCGATGGCCAGAGGCAGATCGTAGCCGCTGCCTTCCTTACGGATGTCCGCTGGCGAGAGGTTGATGGTGATGTCGGCTGTGGGAGGCTTAAAGCCGATGTTCTCTATTGCCGCACGGATACGGTCATAACTCTCCTTGACGGCTGTATCTGCGAGTCCTGAGAGATGAAACATAGCTCCCCGGGTCAGATTGACCTCAATTGTGATGGTAGTTGCCTCCAGCCCCATCATGGCTGCGCTGAACGTTTTGACTAACATAGTATTGAGATTTGAGTGTTTATAATAGATTTTATTTAAGCATCTTTTCTATTTGGTTTTGTAGTTCGCCTGATGATAGCGAGTGGGCGATGATTTTTCCCTGGCTATCGGTAATGATATTATCTGGCACCCGTCCAAGCCCTAGTTGCGTGAGGGCTTTCGTTTCCCACATCCGTCCATCGCAGATATTACTCCAGGTGATGGAATCGTGATCGAGGGTCTTGCGACATTCCTTGGTATTGGCATCCAGACAAATGCTGACGATTTTCAGCCGGCTGTTGCCATATTCCTTTTCCATACGCTTCAGTTGGCGCAGGATGCTCGTACTTTCATAGTTCCAAGAGGCCCACGTCGTGATGACGTTCACCTTGGCATAGAGGTCGGCACTGCTCGTTGGCTTGCCTTTGATGTCGATGGCCGAGAACTTCGGCAGTTTGTTGCCCACCTTTAACTGACTGATGCCTTTCAGTTGCTGAACCAGAAGTTCCAGCCTCTTGCTTTCAGGACGGGCTTTCTGAATGAGCGCTGCCAGTTCTGCGGCTTGACGGTAATCGGGTTCTATCGACTGGATGAACAGCTTGTTGAGCAGATAGATGCTGACATCAGAACCTGGGTTGTCCTTAATGAATTTTGCGGCCTCGCTAAGAACTTCAGGCGGCATCATCTCACTGGTCTTCAAACGGAAGGCCGTCATCTGCTCATTGGTCTTCGAGCCTTTGACCTCGATTTCCTTCAGGTGCGAGGCATCGCCGTTGATTTCTGCCTTCACGCCAGAGCCGCCAAAGATGGGCATCTCCGAGAAATTCGGGAACACGAGCATAAAGAGGGCAGTAGTATCAAGACTTATCTCATAGGTAAAATGGCCGTTCTTCACCGCGATGGTATCCAGACGACGGATGCCGCCATCAGGACTATAGACATAGAACTCACCCTGATTAATGCCGTTTAATTCGCCATCAATACGGAATGTGCCGCTGTCGACACCGCAAGAAGAGAGGAAAAAAGTAAAAGTGAATAGTGAAAAAAGAGCTATCGCCAAAACAACAAATGAATGGCGGAAAGCCGTTAAGGCATAACCAATACGAGGCTTGGTATTATTCCCTTTTGTTTTCACTATTCACCTTTTTTATTCTAACGACAACTCCAACAACTTTGACAACTATATATAGTCGTACGACTATTTGTTGTTTTTGTTGTCCTTGTTGTCGTTATAATTTTACCTTTTATTTCTGGACGTTCTTCAGCTCCAGATCCTTGTTAGCGTACTCTGTGAGTGAGGGATCCTTAGCCAGAGCGCTCTTCAGCGCAGCAGCAGCGTCGTCGAGGTTACCCATGCGGGCAGAGAGGACTGACTTCAGATACTCTGTCACGGCATCGGCATTCTTGATATACTTCAGCGTCACAGCGGCAGAAGCATAGTTCTTGTTCAGGATCTGAGCCAGAGCGGCACTGTTGGAGTAGATCTCACCGAAGTCCTGCTCGGCCTGAGCATAGTTGCCTTGAGCCAGATGCAGATTACCCAGTACCTCTGACAAGCCGTTGGCACCCGTTGCGTTGGCAATATACTGCTCAGCGGCCTTCAGGTCGCCAGACTGCAGTGCCAGCATACCAAGGTTGGCGCTAGCCTCAGGCAGGTTGGAAGCCACGCTCTGAGCCTTCTGGACGTACTGCTTGGCAGCCTCGTAGTTGCCACGGGCATACTGAATGGTTGCCAGGTTGTTGAAGGCGCGGGCATCGTTGGGATAAACCTCTGTCGTGAGCTTATACACATCTTCCTTCTCGTTGATGTTCTCCTTTAGGGCAGCGCCATAGAGCATCTCCTCGACACTCAGCTTGGTGGCATCGTCCTTGATCTGCTGTAGGATCTGCTCATCGCTACGACCAATCGTCTCGTAGTTGATGGTCAGACGTGCACGACGCAGCTGAGGCAGGATACCGTCTGCCAACTCGCGGAAGGCAGAAGAGATATTCTTGATCTGCTGCTCACGCTCCTCAGGATCCTTATACATCGAGAGCACGCGCAGGATGACGTCCTTGTCCTGGATGTTGCTGGCCTTTACCAGTTCCTGGAAACCGTCCCAGTCCTGAGCGGTGTACTTGGCGTCGACATTGGCGTTCATCTTGATCTTCTTCAACTCCTGGTTCACATACTGTTCAGAAACCTTCTGACGCTCGTTGGCCAGCTTGTCGTTGATGCTGAAACCGCCATCAGGTGAAGCGTAAGCCGAAACCTCTACGTTGTCAAGGTTCAGACCCTCACGGTCGGCATTGATCTTCTGCAGCATCTTCACGAACTCCTGCACAGAGTTGTTCTTCAACTCGCTCTTGCGCAGGGTAGCCTGCTGGATGAGGAACTTGATGTTGGCCTCCTGCTTCTGCTTGTTGATGCGCTGGTAGGCATCGGGAGCCAGAGCGGCATTGGCTGTAGTGAGCGTCTTCTTGTAGAGCTCAGAAGTGGCGATGATACCTTCTGCCACCTTCACTTCAGGCACTTGAACCACCTTCTTGCCGATACGAGCGTTGAAGGTCAGATACATGTCGGCCTTGTTGTCGTCGGCATAGGCGAAGTTGGTCTTCATCGTGTAGTTGCCACCCAGACGGTAAGAGATGGTCTGGTCGTTGCCCAGCACCTTCTCACCTTGGAAGGTTGCAGGATTACCCTGAACGGTCTGACCGTTGGAGTAGCGCAACTCGGGCACAACCTCCACGACAGCCTTCTTCTTCATGTACTTCTCGGGGAAGTGTCCGTTGATGGTAGCAGGCACCTCACCAGCATGTGTCTCCAGCGGATTGGGAGTCACCGTAAAGTTATCAGCCGACAGCGATCCCAGTTTGGAACACGATGTGAACAACATCACAACACCAGCTGACAACAAAAATAAACATTTTTTCTTCATATAATAATTGATTTATTTAAGGATCTTTCTGAGCGGTAGCAAATTCTTGCGTCCCTTCGGTAGCAAGCGACCAGAGGTCGAGCGCTTCACTCTTCACTCTTTACTTTTCACTCTTTTGTGCCACGAGCGGGACTCGAACCCGCACAACCCTTTCAGGTCAAGGGATTTTAAGTCCCTCGTGTCTACCAATTCCACCATCATGGCGCGGCTTTCAATGTGCAAAGGTACGTCTATTTCCCGAAACTGCCAAATATTTTATCAATTATTAATTTCTTTCGTTAAAAATCAATAACTCCAAGTCCCTTTTTTGCCGCTTTCTCATCGTTTTAAGCCGACCACACCGTCAGTTTCCCCATACTTTTATTATGCAACAAGAGCCGTTCATTTTTGTTGCTTGTTCTCTATCGCTTTTTTCTCTTCGCTTGCCAGTCTGCGTTCTACTTTCTTCACATCCTCTTCGGCTGGCAAATCTTCAGGAACGACTCCACGTTCCAAAAGTATACGACGAACTGCAGCATTATTCTCAATATGTTCTTGGGTATGTGCAACAAGATAACATGCATAGCGAGTAAGCAGGTAGTCAACTATCTCTTTATCAGCACCTTTTGGCATAGCTATCGTTTTCCTGACGTCAGGAAAATGATCGGCTACATTTTGACCGACGTTTTTACATGCCTCTTTGGCCTTGTTAATCACTTTAGAGAAGTTCTCCCACTTACTATAGCCAAGTAGTTCCTGTAATTCACGTGCACTCCAACACTCAATACCATTCACTTCAAGCGCATATTGTTCAAATGCCTTGTACAACTGATCAATAGTTTCTTTTTTCATACGTATATGGTTTAAGAAAAACAAATAACAATATCGTCCGCAAAGATAGACATTTTTCTCGAAACAACCAAATCTTTCAGCCACTAATCGGAGTTTCTGTTATTTTTTTCTCAAATAATTTGCATCATTGGTCGTTCCTTTGAGTGTAAGCAGTATAGGTATATTTGACACATCAAAGCCTTTCGATCCTTCAACAGTAGGTATTTCTCCTACCAGATATAACGAAAAGAAGGCGAATTCAATTTACGACCTTATGGGAAGGAAGTTGGATGCTCCTCAAAAAGGCCTTAATATAATTGGAGGAAAGAAATATGTCATAAAGTAGCTGGTGCAAGCTATGGGTATACGATCATAAAAGGTAAAGACCTAACATCGGCTTCGGAAACGTCCTGATATAAAGGGCTCCGGCGATGTTAGGTCTTTTCAGAAGAGGTAACACAGGGGTAACATAGAGGTAACACCCCACCTCAGCTTGTTTTCTTATGCAACCTTCAGGGGTACAGCCTTATAGTAGGGTACATTCGAATGATCCTTCGAATCAAAGCCGAGGTTTTTCATCGCAAAACCCAGCGTGACCTTCGTGCCGTGTGTGTTGGGAACTGACGGATACTGTTTCCAGATCACTTTCAGCAGATCCGTGCAATTCATCCCCTTCACTTCCTCACCTTCCTTCGGCTTACGGAAGCAGGCCAGAACGATCTCCGCGATGTCCTTCTGCTGCATGTACTCCTGGTTCAGTTGCTGAATGCGGGCCACCTCGTCGTTATGAAACCAGTAGGGCGCCTTCAGCTCATTCAGTTCATACATCACCTGAGCATAAAGCTGGCCGTAGTCGATGTCACCAGAGTTATCAATCATCTGACCTTCAGGAATCTGGATACAGATGTAGCGACGACTGCCTGTAGCATCTTGCAGCGGATGACGATTGTTCGTCGTTGCCACAAACGAGGCAAAACGAGGACGGTCTTCCTGAGTCTTTCCGAAGATAGGACGTCCGTTCACCTTACTGACAGACAGCGTCTGCTTCAGCGATGACTGCTGGGAAGGACGGATGGCCTCCAACTCATCAAGGTTAACGATAAGATTGTTCGTCAGCGCCATCTCTTTGTCGAATTTATTCGACAGGTTCAGATGGTCCAGATAGTACTCACGCAAATGAGGTGGCAGCAAACGGCGTACAAATGTGGTTTTTCCACATCCCTGGTCGCCAATCAGCGTAGCCACACACTCGTTGCCGTGAAGCATATCCATCTGAAGCCAGTGGGCTACCGACGAACGTATCCAGATAGCCAGGAAGTTCTGGTACTCAGTACTGAGGCCTGGGATACGACTAAAGAGGCGGCCCACATGATTCTGCCCGTCCCATTGTGGCAGATGGTCTAAAAATTCCTGTATAGGATTGAACACAGGAATCTCATCCGACTCCACATAGTCCGTAATCTCCGACTTTGGATTACCCTTCTCCAGCACATTCTGCTTCTTGGCCTGGATGACAATGCTGTTCAGAGCCTTTTTGGTGAGTGGACGGAATATCAGATCGGCTTCTTCCAAGCCGTGCGAGAGACTGTCGGATTGTCCGACAGTATTGCCGTCGACAGCATTGTCTGTCTTTGGCAGGATTGCGAACTCTATCTTCCCGTTGAGGATGTTCTGACGGAAACGATAGTTTTCCAAGAGGAACAACTCGATTTCAAGCGTTCCTACCTGAGAGGCTCCTAGAGTCTCAGCAGGCACCAATAATTCGTGATTCATACCTCTATAATATCAAAAGTCTAACCTATTCCTTCAGGCTTCTTCCTTGTAGCAATATCAACGCGCTTTTCATTGCGTGTTTTCGTGGTGCAAAGGTACAAAAAATAACAATACGTTTTACAATTCAAATGTTAATATTCGTAAATTATTTGTTTTGTTAAAAAGCGCTTCGACCTTTGTATAAGATGGATGTTACCTCTGTGTTACCTCTATGTTAGGTCATGTTCTGAGAGGTAACATAGTTGAAGCCCCTAAGCAAAGGCGCTTCGAAAGGAATGTGAGGTCTTAAGCGGTTTTTACTACTATACTATAGAAATTTTATTCCCTGCCTGGGGAATTTTAGCGCTCTGCCTAGGGAACAAATGTCCCAAGGCTTGGGACAACCAGCGGGAATACTGCAATCTCTGTCGATGCACGTAGCTGCCGTTTAGTCGGAGTAAACTCCCAGTTTACTGTCGCTAAAGTGCCACTTTACTGCGACTAAAGTGGCACTTCTCGACCATTATTCATAGTCGTCAATGACGGCATTCATCATGTCCATCATCGGCTTGGCTGCGCGGAACATGGGTTCGATG
>Ga0247611_10009465_pt1 | contig 11702 bp, 7 predicted proteins | sample 177DNAGHGhighgp2_FD_192422 | JGI IMG/M metagenome (GOLD analysis project Ga0247611, IMG submission 192422) | Sheep rumen microbial communities from Palmerston North, Manawatu-Wanganui, New Zealand - 1770 DNA GHGhigh gp2 | ecosystem: Host-associated > Mammals > Digestive system > Stomach > Rumen ... | reverse complement strand
CATAAGTAGCATTATAGTTGGTTATCTGCGGGTCGGCAGGGATGGCAGGAACTTCCTTGAAGAAGTAGAAGTGCGGTTCTTTCAGTGTGTTGAGATTCAGACGGGTGGTGTTCTTACCGGCATTCAAGGCCAGAGCGTCTTTTGTCTTGAACGATCGGTCGGCAGCATTGTAGTCGAACACCAGTTCATCGATGATCTCAGGCACCTGTACTACTTGTCCGCTGGCTTCATCCGTTACTTCCGTGAAGTGCTCGCCCACGAAGAAGATGTGGTACACGCCTGAATAGGTGCCAAGATACTGGCGGCTTTTAAACACCACCTTGTCACCCTGGATCTGTCCTTTGATGTACGCACCTATCGCAAACAGATTGATGTAGATCTCGTCACCGACAAAAGCGCAGTTCACCTGATCGGCAAGTGGAGACTCGGGGTTGTAGCTCACGGTTATCGTCTCGACCTTTGCATTCTCAGGAAGGGTGGTCACCTTATCTGTCAGAGGAGCAATCTCAATGTTCCAGTTGGTGCAGCCTTCCCATGTGAACGTCTTGTTATCGGTAGTATAGACGGCACCGATGGCATATCCTTCGCCAAAGATGGGGTCGGTGTTTTCGGCGATGCTCTTCAAGATACCGTCACGGTAGATCAGTTTGATGTCAGTGTCACCTTCGGCCTCAACGAACTTTCCTTCGCCGGTCTCCTTGTTTGACCATTGCCAAACCACCTTTGTGATATAATAATTGTAAAGAGCTTCACTTCCCTGACGCTGGTCAATAAGCTGCTTCTTGATGACAACGGTGTCGCCCTCTGCGCGTTCAGCCTTTACCCACGACCCGGCATTAAGCGTTGTGGGCAGGTTATAGATATAAATATTTCCGTCATTGCCTTCAACAATCTTGCCTACTCCGGCATCTGTCGAGGCATCGATGATGCCGTAGAGCCAGTTGTTGAGAAAGGCATTTGAAGACACGATAAGATTATCACAGAGTTTTCCGGCAGGCTGTTCAGTGATGACTCCCGGTGCTTTGAGGGGAACCTGACGGGCATTACTGAAGAGTTGAGACGTATTCAACTGGGACATCTTTGTCAGATGGGCAGGATTGAAAGCCTGAGGTGTGGCCAGCACATTCTGGGCAGACACCGCTGCGAATGTGGACAGCAGGCACAATAATAAGATGTAGAATTTCTTCATTTAATCATATTTTTAATGTTAGTAAATAGTCTTTATCCTATTTCAAATCAACAGACAAGCAACGAACTGTCATAATATCGGCAAAAGTAAATAATATTTGTCATACTGACAAACAAAATGTATACAAATCTCACTTTAGATTTATAAATTGACAGATGAATTTCTTTCATTATTAAAGAAAAGTCCAGATATTTTGTGGGAGATTAAATTTTTTTTCGTAATTTCGCCACAAACAAATAGAAAATCATAAAACTCTTATTTTACACATGAAGAAGAAATTATCTCTTTTGCTTACGCTCCTGATGGTCATGACCGCAACAACTGTTCATGCCCAGCGACTGATGCAGACACTTGGTAGAGGTGTGGTGGTTGCCAAAAACGGTGCTAATGCAACGATTACCTGGAGAAGACTGGCTCAGGATCCAGAACAGGCGAAGTGGAATGTCTATGTGAACGGAACGAAAATCAACACGAATCCTGTCACGAATACCAATATGCAGACCGCCGCTTCGAAACTGCCCGTTGGAAGTAAGGTCACGGTGACTGTCGTCAACGGCGAAAAGGAAAGTGACCCTTCAGCACCTTTTACGGTGAAGAACTTTGATTACCGTAACCTCTTTGTCAGCATTCTTTTTGATAAGTCGCCTCTGAGGGCAGCCGACTTCAACACCAGTTATGTCTGGCCGATTGACCTTGACGGCGATGGAGAGATGGACTATGTGGTGAACCGCAAGAGCAACAGCAATGCACTTGACTGCTATGTGGAAGGCTATTTGAGCTCTGGTGAGTTCCTGTGGACGGTGAAGCTGGGACCCAACGAACTGAGTTGTGCCGGCCAGGACGACATGATTACGGTTGCAGACATGGACTGTGACGGGTTAGGCGACGTCATCATCCAAAGCTCCGACGGTACCCAGTTCTGGAATCAGGAAGCTGGGGCGTTTGGATTGTTCGTCAATGGTTCGACCTCTGCTGACACCGACGGCGATGGCATCATCGACTATGAACGGCAGAATACGAAGAATGCTCCGCGCTACATATCAGTCATCGACGGTATGACAGGCCGTGAGAAGGCTTCGGTCGAGCAGTCGTACAACTCCCATTACAACCGGAATAATCGCGCAGAGCTGATGGGTGATGAATACAACAAGCATGTCGGTCACATGGGAGTCTTCTACTTCGACGGCATTCATCCTGCCGTTGTGATGGAATGGCATCAGCGGAATGCAGACGGTTCCCATCATTATTATAACGGTGGATGGGCCTATGACTTCTCGTCAGGTAAGGCTGGCACATTCCATGAGCTGTTCAATAAGCCGACCGGAGCACCTGCCTTTCATCAGATTCGAGTAGGTGACGTCGATGGTGACGGCTGTGATGAGATGATTGTAGGAGGATACACGATGGACCATACGGGCAGCGTGCTTTTCAATACGGGTATTTCTCACGGTGACCGTTTCCGTACTTCCGACATCGACCCGGAACGACCGGGACTTGAAACCTTTGCCATCCAGCAGTATGCTCCCGACATGCTGGGGCAGATTCTCTATGATGCTGCTGACGGTACACCCATCAAGAAATGGTATCTTCCGGCTTCCGGCGATGTCGGACGCGGGGAGTGCATGGATGTTGACCGGACTCATCTGGGATGGGAGATGTGGTCTACAATGGACGGGAATGTCTATGACGCTCAAGGAAACGTCATTCCAAATCTCCAGAACCAATACCCTTGTGAGGGCATCTGGTGGGACGATGAGCCCGACCGTGAGGTGGTGCAGTCGTCCGACAGCCATTATAATGTCTATATCCAGGACTTCTACAAAGGTCGTGAGATAGAGATTGCCAAAGGAAGCGACTGGAGATACGTCACCGTCTATGCCAAGCGTGCCGCCTTCTGGGGAGACATCATCGGCGACTGGCGAGAGGAGCTCATCCTGTTGCACAAGGAGAATGGTGTGACTGTTGGCTTCGTTGGTGTGACGACTGACTACCCGACTAGTCTTAACAACATCTACTGTCTACAGCAAGACCCGCACTACAGGGGCGACTGCTCTACAAAGGGCTATTACCAGAGTCCTAACCCGGGATTCTATTTGGGCTTCGACATGCCGCGTCCGCAATTGCCGCCTGTGATGGTGACTGACTTGGTCTTCTCGCCTTCGGCTACCAGTTGGACTTCCGGTAGCTTCACAAATTATGAAAGGAGTGCAACGGCTTCCTATGCCGATGGAAAGAGCGTGCTCATTGACCTGTACACTCAGTCTGAAATCAGCGTAAACGAGGCGGTGAGTCCCAGTGTTCTCTATGCCATGCCTGTAAAGGGACAGCGCGTGACACTGAAGGGGGCAGGACAACTGGCGGGAGATATGGATCTGTGGAAGAGTCAGCAGGGTTGTCTTGCTGTCAATATCCCAATGAACTATACAGGAAAGACATATATCTCTGAGGGCGTTCTCGAAGTCAACGGTACCGTTTTAGGTGATGTGGAACTGCGGGCGCGTGGCACACTCGCCGGGAATGTAGTGGTGAAAGGGCAGCTTCTGCTGGAGCGTGCCCTCAATTACGAGGGCGGACGCCTGATGCCTGGTAGCGCGACATCGCCATTGGGCACCATCACATTGGAAAAGGGATTGACGGTTAACAGCAGGTTGTTTGCAGAAATGGACATCCATCATGCCGACCAGACAGCCGACCTGATTAAAGTGACGGGCGACCTTGAACTGGCAAAGGATGCTTCTCTTGTGTTTACCATTAATCTTGACACGGATAAACCGTCAGGCAGTTACAAGCTGATGTCCTATACTGGGGTGTTCAAAGGCAGTATTGAACAGATTACTGCCCGTGGACTGACGGGACTTAGCTATAGCTTTGTGGATAAGGACAATGCCATCTGGCTGGTCTTCAACGAACAGCGTGAACCCAATGAGAATGTCTATTGGACCGGTAATGCTGGCAGCGACTGGAATTATGTGGACAATAACTTTTCTCTGAACGGTAACGACACTGAGTTCGTAGCTGGCGACGGCGTTATCATCGGCGATGATGTCACAACAGGCAACATCACCATTGATGAGCTGATGCCGGTGAGTAAGGTGACGTTTGAGAACAATACGAAGGTAATAACCGTTAGTGGAAACGGTGGGTTCTCTGGCAATGGGTCGCTTGTGATGAACGGTAACGGAAGGGTAGTTCTCAATGCCGTGAAAAGTGATTACACCGGACCGACCATCATCAACAGCGGTACCGTGACAGTGAAGGAACTGGCTGACGGAGGAATATGCAGTTCGCTGGGTGCTGCCAGTACCAGTGCCGAGAACCTACAGATTGGCAAGGCTACACTGATTATCAACAATGTGAACACTGCGACAAACAGAGGCGTGACGCTCACCGACACCGCCACGATACAGATTGCCAGCGGTATTGCATCGCTGAAAGGAATGGTCAGAGGTTCAAATGGCGTTCTGCGAAAGACTGGAGGCGGACAGTTGAACATCACTTATGGAGGTGCTAACTCATGGAAGTCAACCATCCTGCAAGCGGGAACATTGGCAATGGGAACCTGGAACACGACTTTTGGAACGGCAACGTCGCCCATTCATGTGACAGGAAACAGTACAATCGTCATCTTCGATAACAACTCGACGAGTACGGTTCCCTCCCTGCGCAACAACATCGAGATTGACGGAGGGAAGATCCTGACAGTCAACGGTGGAAAACGCTGTAACTTACAAGGCTCATTGTCGGGGTCGGGACGCATGAAGGTTAGCTTCCCTTATGTGCGTGGTGACGTTTCAACGAATGTGTCGCAATTTGAGGGAATCATAGAGGTCACAAGCGGACAATACAGATTGGTGCAGGGAATGGATCTTTCCAAGGGTTCCCTACAGCTTGACGCTGGTGTCTATGCCGTCAGTGTTAAGGCGGGTTCCGGGACGGAAACGGCTCTGACGCATAAGATCGGTGCACTCACGAGTAGCGCCAACGACTGTACATTGGCAACAGGCACATGGAATGTGGGCTACCTGGGAACGAATAACACGTATGCGGGCATCATCAACCAGGATGCAACACTAAATAAATATGGTGAAGGAAAGCTTACTCTGACAGGTGCCAGTACCGGTCGCATCAATGTGAGAGAGGGTTCTGTCTCATTGGACAACACGACTAACACAACGACGGGCGTGGTGACGGTCTATGAAGGCGGTAAGGTCTGTGGAGCAGGAAAGACGGCTTCGGTAACCATCAATGAGGGTGGAACTTTGGCAGCTGCCAAGCAGCCGACGCTACTCGGGACGCTGACCATCGGAACGGTCCTGTCTGTCAATGCCAATGGACGCATTGAGACGAAGACGCGCAAGGCTCAGAGCGACCACTTCCGTATCGACGGCAGGGCAACGCTGAACAATCCGTGCTTCGTGATGCAGTCGCTTGATGGCGAATGGGAACCGGGCACCGAGTATCAGGTGTTCACGGGCAGTGGCATCATCACGCTTTTAGGTACCCCAACCTTTGAACCGGCTGTTCCAAAGCCTGGCTATGTATGGGATTATAGTCGTCTGACATCCGACGGAATCATTGCCGTTTCGGAAGATCCGACAGGCATCGGAAATGTTGAGGGCGGTATAACGGAAGGCAATGAATCCTATTACGACCTGCAAGGACGTAAGCTGCCTGCTGCCCGGAAGGGTGTGAATATTATTGATGGAAAAAAAGTGGTGGTCAAGTAATTGACCACCATTCTTATAATCTGACCTGGCCTGACAGTCTGGTCAGTTCTTCTAATGCCTTCTTTCCTGCTTTCTCGCCAAGCGCTATCATGGTTGCTATAGCTTTTGGACTGAAGTCGGAAGTGGAGAACCCTTTTAAGTCGGGATTGATGTAGATGTCTGCATCCTCCCGGTTCTCATTGTATTTCTTCCAGTCGGGACGTGACACCATCCAGTCAAGGACACCTCCGATACCCAGTGTCTCCTTTAGTGAGAAATTGCGTGTTGCATGTTTCTTCTGCGTCAGGTCAATGGCAATCACGATGTCTGCTCCCATCTGTCGCACCACATCGACAGGAAGATTGTTGTACATCCCGCCATCGATGAGTGCCTGACCGTTGATGACGACAGGCTTGAACACTCCTGGTATAGCCATGCTTGCCCGTATGGCCTGCGCCAGCCGACCGCTACTGAGCACCACCTCGCAGGATCCGGTGACATCGGCAGCCACACAGCGGAACGGGATGGGCAGACTGTCGAAGCTGATGGAGTCGTTGTTGCCCAGCATCTCTACAAGTCGGTCGCCTATACGCTGTTTCCCTGTGATGCTACCTGAAAAGAGATCTGCCCACTCCTCTGTGCGGAAGAGCGAGTCGAGGGTAGCTACCTTATATCCGGATGCATACAGTCCGCCGACGATAGCTCCGATGCTGGTGCCGGCAATATAGTCGATGGGCACGCCAGCTCTTTCGATGTATTTGAGGACACCGATCTCTGCTGCTCCCTTGGCACCGCCTCCGCCAAAGACTAATCCGACTTTGGGACGAGCCTGCACCTGAAAGGCAAGGAGCAATGTCAGAAGCAATAGGACAATTCGTAAATGTTTCATTTATGTACAATCTGTTTTAAAGACGCTTGTCAGTCGTTTTTTACTTGTCATTCATCTGAATAGAAATGGGAATACCCAGCTCCTGCAGCACATCGTTTACGCTACAGCTCTTCACCTGGGTGAGCAGATACCAGATTACAACAATGGCGGTAACAATAAACTTCGCAGACTTCTTCCAGTTGGAGAGGGAGAAACCGCCTAAGACGGGCTTGCTGCTCCGTGATGTAGAACGGGTGCGCCTGCTGGTAGTCTTTCTTGTTGTAGTCTTCTGTCGGGCTTTTTCAGCGGCAGCTTCTTTTTTCTGCCGTGCCTTCTCTTCTTCCTTGGCACGCTGCAGCTCCTTCCGCCGGAGTTCAGCCTCATGCTGCAACCGTCGTTCCTCAGCCATGGCGTCCTTCTGCCGTTGTTTCTCTGCCTTTTCTTCTTCCTTCATACGATAGGTAGCATAGCGGGCTTCACTATACACATCGAAAGAAGTGCCGATGGATGCTTCCTCGTTGGCGGCTACCTCAATGTTTAACTGGTCGCGGCAGGCCTGGGCAATCTCCTTCCGGAACATCAGACCTGTTGATGTCTCCACTTCCCGTTCGCTCTCGAAGGTCACACGGGTTCCCTTTGGAATCTTCTCCGTGTCGTTACGCTGAACGGCGATATAGCTAAATGTCTTCTTCTCTTTTTCGTCCATTATTTATTTAATCATTATCTTCATGCTTTGTCCATCCGACTTGCGCACGATGTTCAGTCCCTTTACCGGATAACGGTTCTGCTTGCCGTCGGGAGAGTAGAGACGCACGGTTCCTTTGTCTGCCTCGGCGGCAACGATGCTTGCGGCATTCATCTCCACGATTTCCTTCACGTCCTTCCATTGCGGAGCATTCTGATAATACTCCTTACTGCCCTTCGGAACATAGAGCGTGATGCTGCCTCTCAGCTGCCCACGACCGTCCGCAACGGTTCCGAAAGCACACGGGTCTGTCTCTGGGGGCGTATCACGGAAACAATACAGGTTCTTGATTCCTTCCTTGGTGTGAAGGGCATAGTAGTCAATCTTCGAAACACTGGCGGGAAGTATCAGCTCCTTTATGTTGCAATGGTCGAACGCATAGGCACCAATCTCCGTCACATAGTCTGGAACGACGGTGTGTGATGTTCCCTGTATTAATTTGTTTGTGGCGGTCTCTATCAGTTCCCCGCAACCGTCGGTCGTATGATAATAGGGATTCCCGTCGGCAACCCTGATGGTCTTCAATTCGTTTTCATAACCAGAGAAACTACCGCCGTCAATGCGCGACACGGTAGAAGGAATCACCACCTCTGTGAGTTTGTTATAAACGAAAGCGTTACAGCCGATGTGTTCCAGTCCTTCGGGTAGGGTGACTTTGGTCAGCCAGTTCGTATCAAAGGCAGACGGACCAATGGACTTCAGCGTAGAGGGCAGCGACAGTTCCTTGTTATTGACACAATTGCAGAACGCAGCACTGTCCACACGCTCCACTCCTTCAGGCAGGGTGACGGCAGTCAGTCCCCAGCACTGCTCAAAAGCACAGGGACCGATTCTCCTGATGCCGCTATGCAGGGTGACAGACGTGATCTTGTTCTGGGATGACATACGCTCACGGAAAGCCGCAGAGTCGATGGCGGTCACCTTGTACTCGGTCCCGTCCACCGTGATACGCTCAGGGATGACGATGTCCCCCTTGTATTTCTCCTCGCCGAAAGTGACGGCAACGGTATTCTCACTGGTCTTATTAAAATAAAAACTATCCACATGGAAATCCCATGCGAATGCCGAAGCACTCAGCAGACAGCAAAATGCAACAGCCAACAGGTACTTTACATTCTTTGTCATAATTTTATTATTGAAAGATTAATCATCAAGATTCATTCTGTGATTCCTCACGCACGGACCTCTTCGACCTCCTGTATCTCCGATTCACGGAACAGGTTGTCCAGCGACTTGAACACGTATGCAGCCTTGTCCTTGATAGAGTAGTCGGTGCGAAGACGGGTGTACAGTTCGGTGAGCTTTTGCATCACCTGCTGATAGTTTTCCCCGTTGACTCTCTCTGACAGCTTCCGGGCATTGGCAGGCGTGAAGTCGAAGTGCCGTACAAGCATATCGCTCAGCTGCTTGCGCTGGGCTTCACTGATTTCAGCCAGCTGCCGTTCGAGGTCATTCTTTGCACGATGGATGATGAAAACCAGTTCGTCTGGCTCACCGCCACGCTGGCCGTGGTCGTACTTCTTCTCAAACTCGAAGTAACAGTCGCAGAAGCCGCGCTCCGCCAGCTCTCGCAACTCTTCACTGGCAGGCTTGAGCACACGACGCACGACATCAGAGAACTTAGCATAAGAGTTCTCAAGGCGTAGCATCTTGCGGAACTCCTCTGTCTTGATGACAGCCCGTCCTTTGCCTATCCACGATTCGATGAACATATAAATACGCTGGGTGTAACGGTTCTTGCAGTTGAATACAATCTGCTTGCCCAGCCTATGATAACCCAGTTCGAGTGACACGAGTCTTTCTGCCACGCTCTTGTCTATCTTCAGCACGGCGTACTTGGTATACGAACTGTCCTCTGGGATGTACACGTCACAAAGGTTCGTTATTTTCTTAAACTTCTTTCCTTCGGGCGACTTGTAGGGTATCTCCACAGGGATGGAGGCAAGCATCTTCAGCGACGTGCGCAACTGCGGATAGTGGTTGGCATCGACGCCCAATGCCTTGAACGGAAGTCTGATAGGCATACGTCCGTCCTCGTCGAGTTCATCAGTCTTGAATATTTCCAGCTGACGTGACCGGTCATTGTTCAGAATGCCGTGAAGGATCTGCTGCAGGTTCTCTACGATGCTCACAAGGATGCGAACCTGAATGAGCGAATAGTCATGACGCATCATCGTCACGGCAATGGGTTGTATCAGCCATGTCTCTTCCTCAATGGGAATCAAGTCGCTGGATATGTTGCGTTTCAGCTCGCGCTTCTTCTTAGCCATAGATCAGTTCTGTAATGTTGAATGTAACGGTTATCTCACTCAGATATTTCTCGAGGTTCGTCTTTGTATAGCCGCGCCCCTTCTCGATGTTTATTACCTGGCGTTCGCTAAGCTTCGTTGCCTCTGCCATCGAATGTAGGGAATGACCTGCTGCCACGCGCTTGGCATGGAGCAGAGTCCCTAATTCCTCTATTGAAGACACCTCCTGTCCGTCAGCCTGTATTCGGGCATTCAGATAATAGACGTACTTGAATAGCGTGCTGAAAGAGTAGTTCTCACTGCGCTCCACATGATAGACGGAGTTGCAGAAGAGCCCTTTCGAGGCAAGGTAGCCGAACGATACTTCCTGCCGCTGGCGAATCTCTCGTATCTGTTGTTCAATCTCTCTTAGTGTCATTTGTCTTTGTTCATCCACCGTCATAAATGGTATTATGACGTTTCAGGTGATTGTGTCTGCAAAGTTATATAAAATATTCGAGAAACAGAAACTGAAGAAGTCCTTTTCTTTCATTGCCAGAGAAACAGTCCCTCGGCTGTGACTAACAACCGTAGCAGCTGTAGCAGTTCTTCTGTCGGATGATAGAGGGTCATATAGGTGTCATCTCCATTGATGCCGATCATCGTATCTGTCGCAGGGATGAGGATGTAGAGAGGACATGAGTTGGCGCGTTCTTCCGACATACACATGGTTACCATTCTCACCAGGTCTGCCGGTTCGGGATTCTTCTGCCAGCTTTCTGTATCATGACACACGTGAATGTCGTAATAGCAGTTCAGCTTCAGCAGGATATTACAGAACTTCTGCCCCAACTGACTCACCTCAGGATGTTTCAGCAAGTATTCTTCCACCTTGAAGTAACGTCCGCCATCCTCTTCGGAAACACGGCGAGGCAGAATGTCGATAATCCAATATGGCATTTCTAAGTAGTCGTCAATCATGTAATTTCTGTCCTCAGTCATTCACTTGCTCTTGTTAAATTGGTTTGTTCTTTCCTCTCACTACTGGTGTTGAGGCTACCGTACAACACTTTCCTGCATCCCTTTTCGGAATACGAGGACAAATATACGAAAAATCCCCCAATGTTGAACGAAAAGAGTATATTTGTTTTTATTGGCTGGCAGAAAGAACGTGCAATGTTTTCAATGGAAGAAATGCCGTAGGCATTAGACAATGGTAGCCAGCCATACAGCTGTCCCCTTGGGGACTGCGAAATGGCTGGTGAGGGCGACACCACACACATAAAACCTTGCTGCTATGCAAGGGACAAGGGCTAACCATGTCGCCTACCATAAAGGCAGGCTTATATTATTGGGGGGCATTTCCTTTCCAGCCATTTCGAAAAACCTAAAGGCTTTTCTGTATGGCTGGCTACCATTGTCTGATGCCGCTGGCATCTTTTCCTTGCTGGCTACCTTTGTTCGATGCCTACCGGCATCATTTATTAACGGGATTTTGTCAAATAATATTCGAATTTTGCCCCCAAATTAAGGGCATCTGCGCGAACGAAAGAGTCATTCGGTCGAAAAAACGCCATTTTTTGAGGTTTTTTGTAAAATGTTGACCGACAAATGGTTACACGAATTTAAAACTGTTAACGTGCGATTTACAAAATCAAAATTTGCAAAAGGTATCGTTTAGCCTCGCCAAAGGTATCGTTTCGTCGTGTGAAAGGTGATGTTTGAGGCGGTGAAACATGGTCTTTGGCGCGGTCAACCCTTAGGTTTTGCAGTGCAAAACCTAAGCGATGGCGGAAGGAGGAATTAGGAAGGAGGAAGTAATTCTTGGTTTTTACAGATTTTAACTTCTATTTCATCACTTTTCCCCGACATACTTTTGTCAATATATTTGATGGTAAAACAGAGAAGACACCGTAACTTTTCCCATCAGAAGTTTTGTTTTTTCTCTTAAAAGATGTAATTTTGT
>Ga0247611_10009464_pt1 | contig 11703 bp, 10 predicted proteins | sample 177DNAGHGhighgp2_FD_192422 | JGI IMG/M metagenome (GOLD analysis project Ga0247611, IMG submission 192422) | Sheep rumen microbial communities from Palmerston North, Manawatu-Wanganui, New Zealand - 1770 DNA GHGhigh gp2 | ecosystem: Host-associated > Mammals > Digestive system > Stomach > Rumen... | reverse complement strand
TAAATCTCAGACCTACATACGTAACTTTGTAAAATATGGTGAAAATACACATAACTATTATTATAGACCGGATGGTGCATTTGATTTTGCAGGTAGAGAGATTAATGGTTCAAATTATATGTATACCGGGAAAGGGCAACTCAAAGAACTTACAATAAAAAATGAAGATGATATAGTTCTGAAAGATATTGACTTTTTCGTGGGAACAGATAAGCCGGAACAGATTACATACGGAGCAGATAGTTACAAACGTGCGAATGCTTGTAAAGTAGAAAAATTTGACGGGAAATCTCCAAACCCTATTGAAGAAATCTATATAAAAGACGGAAAAGAATACAGATAGAATAAACCTGTGACGGTTGGCGAATGCAACCAACGCCTACATAGCACTACTACCGTTAATTTATATAACAATCCTGTCGCAGTTTTAAAGTATAAGATGTTCCTGCAGGAAGCGTAATATGCTCCCCTTTTGACCAAATGGCTGTAACAGGCGAAATAATGAGATTTGCACCATATCCGACTATACCGGCAATCGTCGGAATTGGTGAAATTATTACCCCAATCGGATTTCCTGCAAGTTTTGTCGATGCATTTCTGGTCTTTTTGTAAAATCTGTCACCTTTATTAATTTGCCTTGAAATGCCTTTTACATAACCTCTCTTGCCTTTTATATTGTTAAAATAAATATGCTTATTATTTGCATTAACGATTTTTGCGTCAATATTATAAGTGTTACCCGATACTTTAATAGAATTGGCTTTTAATTTTAGCAAACCGCCGTTTCCGCCATAAGTAGGCTGGTGGGATTCTTCAATAACCCCTTTAAAAACCGTACCTGTCGGAAATGATACATACCGTTTGGTAACAGGAGAAACCGAAACAAATGTCATGCCGGCCCCTGCCGAATTCCGGTCAGAAACTTTTGTCTGCGATTTTACTTTGAATTTTGTTCCTTTTTTTATTTTAATCTGAGTGTAAGAATCATCTGTTGTCGATGCTTGAGTTTTTATTCTTCTTGGTACTCTTGAAAATTCCGTATCAATATTTGAATTAGGAACAGAAGGCTGAGTTGTTTTAACAGATGAAGCCGAAGGCTGAACAACAGATGATGAATTATTTGGAACAGTAAGCGTTGACGGCAAGTCAGGCAGCCTATCCTGTTCTAATTTTGAAGAATTATAAGTTTTACGGATATCATCATCCACAGAAGTATCCAGCTCAAACGCACTGACAGAACTTGTCAGCAATCCTAACAATAAAATCAAAGCAGTAAATAATCGTATTTTCATAACTTTTACTTTAATAATTCTATAATTGCTTTTGCAGCCTTCTTTCCTGCACCCATTGCATTAATTGCATTAGAAGCACCTACTGGAGCAACATCACCGCCTGCAAAAATTGTAGAAACAGAAGTTGCACGACTATCTTCATCAACGGTGATATAACCCTTGGAATCAGTTATAATTTCTAACCCTTCCGCCTTTGCAGAACTCTGAATAATCGGATTAGGTCCTGTACCAAGAGCAACAATTACGGTATCAAGCTCAACCGTCTCGGTCTTACCTGTAGAAACAGGACGTCTTCTGCCGCTTTCATCAGGTTCTCCAAGCTCCATTACTTCCAATTCAACAGCTTTAACCTTTCCGTCTTCCCCTACAATCTCTTTTGGTGCATAAAGGAATTTGAAAATTACGCCTTCTTCTTTAGCATGCCTGATTTCCTCTAAACGGGCAGGAAGTTCTTTTTCCGTTCTTCTGTAAATAATATAAACTTCTTCAAACCCAACTCTGACAGCAGTTCTTGCAGCATCCATTGCAACATTACCGCCTCCGAATACAGCCACCTTCTTGCCTGTCCATAAAGGTGTAACAGAGCCCTCTTGTCCTGCATGCATTAAATTTACTCTTGTCAAAAACTCGTTTGCAGAAAATACACCGTTTAAATTTTCGCCTTTGATGTTTAACATCTTTGCCAAGCCTGCACCTGAGCATATAAATATTGCATCAAATCCATCTTCCTTTAATTGTTTCATTGTAACAGATTTACCTACAATAACGTTTTTCTCAAACTTAACTCCCATGTTTTTAAGATTAGTAAGTTCTCTATCTAATACTTTTCTTGGCAATCTGAACGGAGGGATACCATACCTTAACACTCCGCCCAGTTCATGCAACGCCTCAAATACCGTTACATCATGTCCTGCTTTTCTTAAATCAGCAGCAGCAGTAATACCTGCACACCCTGAACCGATTACCGCAACTTTTTTCCCGGTAGGTACAATTTCAGGTTCTTCAGCCGATGTATTATCTCCGACATATCTTTCAAGAGCCCCTATTGAAACAGGTTCTCCCTTAATCCCCAATACACAATTACCTTCACATTGTCTTTCCTGAGGACAAACACGACCACATACAGAAGGCAGCATACTTGTTTGTCTGATTATATTTCCGGCTTCATTTAAATTATCTTCTTTTAAAGCTTGTATGAATTTCGGAATTTGAATATTTACAGGACATCCCTGTACACACCGCGGATTTTTGCAATTCAAACATCTTGAAGCTTCCAGTTTAACTTGCTCCGGAGTTAAATTACTTTCTACCGGATTAAAATTGTGACGTCTTAATTCTCTATCCTGTTCCTCTACTCTTTGTCTTTCTATAGCCATAAATATAACATCTCCCTATATTTCTTATAATACTATATTATCTTAAAAAACAAGTCCTTGCAAGAAAAAATACAGAATTCGTAAGGTATTTAGAATTGTAAACTTATGTAACAAAACAAAAACCCTCTGAAATTCATGCTTTTAGAAATTTTTTATATACATGAAAAAGAATAGAGAGAGTACAAGTCATGAGTATGGATTTTAGATTCAGACCAGGCATTCAGACGTCTCTGAACTCGAGTGCCAACATAAAATCCAATATCGCAGCTAAAAAAGCGGGCGAGGGAGGAACCAGCGGCATACAAAATACCGCCGGCAAAACTGCTGCCCAAAATTTAGCAAATACAAGTTCTCTTTCTACAAACAACTGGGATGCCAACAGTTCTGTATTTAACATTAAAAATACAGGTGCAACTACCGGTCAAGAAAATATTTCAAAAAAATCAAGCAACTTTGTAAGTCATGGATACGGCGGAACAAGTACCGGTTCTACAAATTCAACAAGCGGATTTACAAGAGATAATAAATATGTAAGTTCAGGCTACTGGAATAAAGAAGCTGAACGTTCCGAAATTAAGAAAATGCAGCTCACAGGTGAAAACAACTGGGGTGTGTCCCGTATGCCCGGAGCTACAGGCGGAAACCGAAGAAGCGGTTTGAGAGAAATGCAGCGTGATGCGGCAATGGAACGCTATATTTATGATCAAACAACACCTCAAGTACATGAAAGTTTCTGGCAGAAAGCAGCCGGAGTAGCAACAGGAGTTGCCGGAGTAGCAGGACTTGTATCGGGCGGCGTTGAACTGGGTAAATCAATTGCTTCTTTGTTCTCAAAATCTTCAAAAGCAGAGGTTGGAAACGATAACGGTTCAGGTAATAACACAGCAGTTGCAAAAAATAATAGCACCGCAGCACAAACAAATACTTCTGCCAAAGCTACAAAAACCGGAGATACACCTGCCCCAACGCAAACTAGATCTAATGCCTCAATACAGGGTATGGAAAATGCAAAAAGTTCACAAGAATTAGGACAGGCAATAGATGCAGCAAAAGATGATGTCGGAAAAATTGATGACAATATATCTGATCAAAAGGCTGTTGCCGCAGAAAAGAAAGCTGCAAAATCAGGATTAAAAGCAACTGCAAAGCAGGAAGCAAAACAAGCAAAAGCCGCAAATAAAGAGGTACAAACACATAAAGAGAGTGCAGCTAAATATAAACAGCAAGCATCACAGGCAAAAGGTGCCATGGAAGGATATCAGAAAAAAATAGACAGCAATACCAACACAATAAAAACAAATGACGGTACTATCGATCAGAATAAACAAAAACTTACTGATATTTCTTCACAATTAAACAATCTTAAAGAGCCTAAAAAACCTGGAGCAAATGCAAGTGCCGCAGAACAAGCTCAATATCAGAAAGATTTAGCTGAATACAAAAAAACAAAAGCAGAACTTGAAAATAATAAAGAAAAACTCACTAAAGAAAACAAAAAACTTGGTGAAGAAAATACTAAACTCAAAGAAGATAATAATAAACTTGAAGCTAAAGTAAAAGAATATCAATCGAAGTATGATGAAGCAAAAAGTGCGGAATCAAAAGAAACTTCGTTAGCTGGTGAAGCTCAAAAGACTGCTGATAAAGAGAATGCTGAAGCTAAAAAAGCTGAAGAAGCATACGATAAAAATAATGCAGAATATCAGGCAGCAAAAGAGAATATTAGCGACCTGAAACAGGATCGAATCGATATAAGCAGTTCAATTGTTGATCAAGAAGCAAGAAAAAAACAAATGATGAAAGAAGAAGCTAAAGGAAACCAATAACAAATTTACTTTTCTTTACCTATATGTTTACAAATTCATTTATTTACGATAAAATATAAGCGAAGACAGTATTGTCAAAAAAAAGAACGGGACACCTCGTTCTTTTTTTAATTAAGAAATAAACTGACTGAAAGGTATGGTGTGCAATGAAGCAGGAAATTAACAGATATGAGGTGCTGGAAAAAATAACCCCGCTTATAGAAAACACAGCTATGCGTTTTGGTTATATTCCGATTGAAATTGAATTTGTCAAAGAAAATCATCGTTGGTTTTTGAGGATATATCTTTATTCTTCGGAAAAAGATGTTACGCTTGATGACTGTGAAAATGTTACAAGAAGTCTGAGCGATTTTCTTGATGAGCTTATACCTGTAAAATACTATTTAGAGGTTTCATCCCCCGGATTGGAAAGAAAATTTAAATCCGATAAGGAATTTGTTATCTTTAAGGGCAGACGAGTTTCGATTAAGCTTAAAGAAGCATTGGAAGGAGAAACCGAAAAAATATTTAAAGGTGAAATTATTGACTACAATGACACAGACGGATTAACTTTCCTGAGGTTTGACGACGGACAGGAACTCGTAATTCCGAGAAGTAATATTCAATCAGCAAAATTATATATAGATTAATAAAAGGAGAAAAAACATGATTAAAATTGGCGGCGGAAATTTAAATGAAGCATTGGAAGAATTAGAAAGAGAACGTGGCATATCAAAAGATGTACTTGTAAGTTCACTTTGTGATGCTATGGTTGCAGCATATAAAAAACACATGAGAAACAAAGAAGCTACCAATATTGAAGCAATATTGGATGAACAATCTGGTGAGATAGGTGTTTTCAGCACAAAAGTTGTAGTTAAGACCGTTGAAGATGACGAAACTCAAATTTCTTTAGATGAAGCAAAAGAAATTGATGAAGATGTTGAAGAAGGTGACGAAGTTAAATTAGAAGTTACGCCGGAACAGTTTGGACGTATCGCAGCACAAGCTGCTAAACAGGTTCTTACTCAAAGAATCAGAGAAGCTGAAAGAAATCTTGTATTAAATGAATTCTTAGAAAAGAAAGGCACCTTAACTACAGGTATCATTCAACGTGTAGAAAACAGAAATGTTATTGTTAATATCGGTAAAACAGATGCAATTATGCCTCAAAAAGAACAAATACCGGGAGAATACTACAAACCTGGTAACAGAATCAGAGTATTCGTTCTTAATGTAAAAGAAACAACAAGACTTCCTCAGGTTATTGTTTCTCACGCACACGCTGAAATAGTAAGAGAATTGTTTGAACTTGAAGTTCCTGAAATTGAAGACGGAATTGTAGAAATCAAATCTATATCCCGTGAAGCAGGATACAGAACCAAAATAGCAGTTTGGTCAAATGATCCGGAAGTTGACAGTGTAGGAGCTTGTATTGGACCTCGTGGCAGCAGAATTCAGACTATCGTATCTGAATTAAAGAATGAAAAAATAGATATCGTAAGATATTCGGAAGATCCTGTAGAATACATTGTAAACGCACTATCTCCTGCAAGAGTTGTATCAGTTGATATTATGGCAGACGAAGAAGGTGCTCATGAAGCAATGGTTGTTGTTCCTGATGATCAATTATCACTTGCTATCGGTCGTGAAGGTCAAAATGTCAGACTTGCACACAAACTGACCGGTTGGAAGATAGACATCAAGAGCGTTACTCAGATGGAAAAAGCTGAAGCCGCTCAAACTTATGAAGAACCTGAAGAAGTTGTAGAAGATGATTTCGAACAGGAAGACGAACTTCAACAGGAAATTGAAGAAGAAATGAATCAACAGGCTTATGATGAAGAGGATATCCAACAGGAAGAAACTGCTGAAGAAACTTCAGAAGACGAAGAATAACAAATCATCATAAAATTAACATTTTAAAAAGCTTTCGAAACAAATTCGAAAGCTTTTTTATATGAATAAAAACATTTATTACGCCCCGTGGCATTTTTTAAATTTCTTGCCACTACCGCAAGGACACGGATCATTACGACCGATTTTGGATAAATCAATACCCTCAGGGAGCTTCGGTTTTTCCTCTTCTTCTTCAATCAGTCCTAATGTACTTGAGAATGCTTTTGACTTGTACAAAACAGTTGTAGAAGAATATATTTTTTGTTCCAAATATCTTGCTTTATATTTTTCGAGCAATTCCTTCAGTGTATAATCCGTTTTCTTCAAACCATTTACAACCGGCAAGAAATTTTTATGTTTCTTTGCGGCACGTTTTATGAGGTTTGCTGAAAATTTATCATTCGTCAGAAAATACAGGATACATTTATCATAATTTTCAATATCCGCAGGATTTTCCGACTCAAATATTTTATTGAAAGTTCCCCAGAAAGGAACGGCATACATACCTAAATCCTTATCGTAAATGATACCTACATCATAAGTTTCTTTGTGTGAAGAGAAACCACCCAAAGAATTTTCAAGGAAATTGTCATAGGAGTTATTAAACTCAGATACGTTAAAATATTTGTAAGTTTCAGGTTCTTCAATTAATTTTTTATAATCTGCCTTTACGCCGTCTTCTGCATAATCATTAAACACACCTATTAATTCATCAGCATGCTTATTTGTTGTAATAACCTCTTCGACACCAAAAAATTCCATAAACTTATCGTAAACTTCTTTGATATCTTCTTCAATTTCTTCCTGCTTTTCAGGATTATCAAGATATACAATTTCCGGATTTTGGATAATTTTTGCAACAGAAAATCTGTATGCATCATCCCTTCTTGTCGTAGGCAATACTCCTGAAATTTCGAGAAGATAAGTTTCCTTTTCAAAATTCATAATTCTTGCAACAACATATTGTCCGCTACCCAAACCTCTAAAATTTGTCATTTTAATTAAAGAAGTTACTGTATATGATTTTTCATTAATTATATTATAAAATTCAAACCCGTTTTTTAATATTTTTTTGATTTCAAATACAGAGGATACTGCCTTATCAATACCTTTTACAATCTTTTTATCAGTAGCACTTAAATCTGCCTTTTCTAAATATATAGCAGGAATTGATTTGTAAGTTTCACCCAAACGTCTTTCAAATATATAATTAAAACATGCCGCTTGGAAATTTAAAGCTCCTTGTTTGTTGCCGCCTACTGTTTTTATATACTCCTGAAAATCCGGTCTTACAGTTTCATCATTTTGTATAAAATTTGCAATTGCTTTTACTGTATCATTAATTTCTTGTATTTTATCAGCTACAGGCATACATATCCCCCTTCTTTATGTGTATAAATTTTATATTAAAAAACTAAATTTTTCAATAGCTATAATTACTACTCTACAACATCTCTGAAACAATTTGCACAACTTCTCTTGAAATTTCGGAAACAGAACGTTTTGCGTCAATTACTTTTACACGCTCCGGTTCAGATGCGGCTATATCGAGATATCCCTGACGAACCTTATTGAAAAATTCCTTTCCTGAAGCTTCCATTCTGTCCATTTCAGAACCTACTCTTGACATAGAAGTTTCGACATCAATATCAAATACAAAGGTTAAGTCTGGGACTCTGTTACCGACAGCGAGAGAGTTTAACACATTTAACTGTTCAATATCAACCCCTCTTCCATATCCCTGATAAGCGATAGTACTATCGGTATGTCTGTCACACAATACGATTTTGCCTTCTTTAACAGAAGGATTAACCAGTTTATCTATATGTTGAGCCCTGTCTGCCAAGAATAAGAAGCTTTCTGCTTTTGAAGAAACTTCACCGTCATAATGCAAAAGTATATCTCTTATTTTTTCCCCAAGCCCCTTTGCTCCCGGCTCTCTGGTGATAACAACTTCATATCCGTGATTAGTTAAATATTCGGCAAGAAGCTTCATCTGGGTAGTTTTACCGCACCCGTCTACACCTTCAAATGTTACAAACAATCCTTTATTTATCATCATACATTCCTTTTAATTACTTAACAGCCTGTCATAGTGTTCTTGATAAAAATCCCCAAATCTGTCTTCTAAAATAGCTTGCCTGCATTTTTGAGAAAATTCAACAAGAAACTGTATATTGTGAATTGATAAAAGAGTTGCTGCTGTTGCTTCCTGACATCTGAACAAATGTCTGATGTATGCTCTTGAATGGTTACGGCAAGCATAACAGGTACAACCCTCAACCAACGGTTTATCATCATCCCAAAATTGTTTATTTTTAATATTTTTTTTGCCGTCCCAGGTAAAAAATGAGCCATGACGAGCATTTCTTGTAGGCAATACACAATCGAACATATCAATTCCGTTCTTAATACCGTCCAACAAATCTTCAGGAGTACCAACACCCATAAGATACCTTGGTTTGTCATTCGGAAGAAGAGGTGCAGTAAACTTTACAAAATAGTTTTTTACATCTGCGGGTTCACCAACACTTACACCGCCTATTGCATAACCAACCGTATCGTAAGTAGAAATTACTCTTGCACTTTCTTTTCTCAAATCATCATAAAATGCTCCCTGAACAATAGGAAATAGAGCTTGCCTTGGGTTAGTTTTGGATTCGAAGCATCTGTCAAGCCACCTGTGAGTCCGTTCCATAGCCGCCTTTGCAGTTTGATAATCACAAGGATACGGAGCACACTCATCAAATGCCATAATAATATCAGCCCCAATATCTTGCTGAATTTCCATAGAAACTTCCGGAGATATGAAATGTTTTTTCCCATCTTTTGGGTCCCTGAATTCAACACCATCTTCAGTTATTTTTCTTAAATGAGCAAGTGAAAAAACCTGAAACCCACCGGAATCGGTCAATACAGGCTTATGCCAATTCATCCAGCTGTGAATACCGCCGAACTGCTTTATTAATTTTGTACCTGCCCTTAAATATAGATGGTACGAATTTGCAAGCATAATCTGAGCTCCCGTATCCATAATCTGATCTGATACCAGAGCTTTTACCGCAGAATTTGTACCCACCGGCATGAATATCGGAGTCAGTATTGTACCATGCGGAGTATCAAAAATTCCGGCTCTTGCCCCTGTTTGCTTGCATGTATGGATAAGCTCATAATTAAAATAATCATGAGCTTTATCTCTTTTTATATAATTGTTAACGGACTTATTTCCCACGATGTAGTTCTCTTTTAGCCTAAATCCTCAATTACGCTTTCAGCCATATTCTGATACTCGTCACACAATTCTTCAGGCTTAAAGTATATTCCAATCTCTCTTTCGGCACTTTCCACAGAATCTGAACCGTGTACAACATTATATTCCATGATTAAAGCATAATCAGCACGAATAGTACCAACTTCAGCTACCATAGGATCTGTTTTGCCCATCAAATGTCTTGCACCTGCAATTACGTTATAACCTTTCCAAACCATAGCTACAATCGGACCGCTTTGAATATATCTAATTAATCTTTCATAAAAAGGTTTTCCTTTATGTTCACCATAATGAGCAGCAGCCATTTCAGGTGTAACATCAAGCATCTTCAATCCTATAAGTTTAAAACCTTTATTTTCAAATCTTTTGATAATTTCTCCAACCAAACCTCTTTTAACACCATCAGGTTTTACTGCAATAAAAGTTCTCTGTTCTTCAGGCATAATTCTCTCCTTATTTATATATCCCTTTGAATATGATAGCATGAAAAACAGGAATAGTCCAATTTTATACAAATTATCTTTTTAATAAGTTACCTTTTCTGCTCCAGCAATAATCTTTATGACTTTTAATATTTCCATTGGCATCTTCAGTATATTCAGTTTTATATCCATGTTGATATTTACCGTTTGTATCATATAAAACATTTATATCATTATTAAGCTGTTTTGAAACATCTGTTAAATTGCCGTCTTTATCATAGGATGAAACAAGAATATTACCGTCTTTGTCGTATTCATATACACCGAAACTATCAACAGCACCGTCTTTGTTATATTCTATTATCCCTGTTTGCTGTCCGTTTTCATCATATTCTTTTTTATAAATAGCGGTCAAATCACCCTCTGCTCCATATTCAAGAGTTACAGCAGGTTCACCGTCATTATACTGATACTTAAACATTGCAGTAAGATTGCCCTGCTCGTCATAGAATAATTCATGGTCAGGATTATCTTCCTTCAAATCTTCTCTTGTGTTATAAACTTTTTCTATTTTACCCTGAGAATTATAAGAATAATATTTACCGTCTTGCAATATATACAATTTTCCTGCACGTTCTTTATTATCTTCATACTTAGGTATTTCTGTTTTTTTGAATAAGAATTTTGCTTCTGTTGATACATCATCAGGTACAGCATGAGTTTTAGAAACAGTTACATCCGAATTATCAATATGAATTGGAATATCTTTTTTAAATGCCTCTAACAAGCTTTTCCAATTTTTCCAATCAACTTTACCTGCATCTTTTCTTCTTGCATAAAAATTGAGGCTCTGAGCTGCTTCATCAACATTGATAAAATACCCGATATTTTTGCCTGAACTATCTGATTTTTTTATAAAGTTGTTCCATACATTAGCTTTTATTACACCATCCTTTTTCCCATCCATAGCATCCAACTCGTTTGCCAATTGTCTGTTCCAGCTAATATTATTACTGTTTCCGGATATTGATGATACAGCTTCCATTAAAAAATCCTTTCCATATTATTAATTCATATCCCCAAGAAATATTTATATCCCCTTACTTATATAAAAAATTTTTCATAACGGAATTGCCTTTACGCATATAACCGGACAAATACATTTGATTAAAAACGTTGTTAAATAAGTATTTGAAGTATTAACAAAAATTTACACTTTCAGTTTCGAAAAATAGTTTTTTAGCATAGTCAGCATTATTACGCATAAAGTAATTGCAGCCATAATTAAGCCCAACCAAAACCCTCTCAATCCAAAATTGAAAGTAAAAGCTAAATTATATCCTACAGGTATGGAAAGCAGCCAATATGCAACAAAGTTAGCAACCAAAACAATATTTGTCTTCTTAATACCTTTACAAATACCTGATAAAGCGACCTGCAATCCGTCAAACACCTGAAATCCGGCTAAAAGATATAATACCGGAACACTTATTGTTATTAATTTCGGATCTTTTGTAAATAAACCTGCAAGCTGTCTTGGGAATATAGAAAATATTACTGCACTGCACAGCATAAACCCTACACAAATTAAAGTTCCTATTTTGGCATACTTTCTCAAATCATAATAATCTTTTGCCC